>FZPS01000059.1_pt641 | contig 44343 bp, 36 predicted proteins | sample 1817821 | NCBI WGS metagenome assembly FZPS01 (sample SAMEA104158645, study PRJEB21678) | metagenome | place: Germany | collected 2015-04-21 | reverse complement strand
GGATACAAGGGGATTCCTTAGTAATCTCCGTTTTAGAATAAAAAAGCTATCCTTGAAATCTTAATCAAGAGATAAACATTTTCTATTCTTAACCTACTGAAAAAATCAAAGAAGCTGTAAAATAAAAACTCCAATAAACCAGTCGGACACTCTGAAAACAGAAAAATAAACTTCTCTTTTTAATAGAATTTTTCTCTTAAAAAAAGAGAAAAAACTCGGTCTGGGTTATAACCCCCTTAGGTCTGGGATCGAGGACCTGTCTCTCCCTGACCGACACCCCTTCGGTCAGGGACCGACCTTTTTCCCCAAATAAAGAAGCATAGAAAAGGAGAAAAGTGAAGTCTCATTGATAATAACGCTATTTTTTACCCCATATAGCCTTATATATAAACGAATAAATAGTATCTTTACCCCTTGGCAGATGTAATACCAGGCTTAATAATGAATACGTTAGATTTTACCACCATAATTACCAAGACGGTTGATGAACTGTCCAAAGATGAGTCGTACCAAAACCTGTTTCATCAACACATAGACGGAGAGCCATTACCCTCTTCCAAAGTACTATTCAAGGTCATTGAACTGTTACGTTCCATTCTCTTTCCGGGTTACTACGGTAATTCAACCGTTAACAGCCGGACCCTGAAATACCACATAGGTACAAACGTGGAGCAGCTATTCGACTTGTTGAGTGATCAGATCCTGGCCGGCTTATGTTTTGGGAAGAAAGAAAACTGCCTTCAATCCTTTGAGGGTAAAAGACGTTATGCCGCTTCACTGGCTGCAAAATTCATCACCACCCTGCCTGCAATGCGGCAGACCCTATCTACCGATGTGCAAGCCGCCTATAACGGAGACCCGGCAGCCAAAAGCATAGGAGAGGTCATATTTTGCTATCCTGCCATCAAGGCTATCAGCAATTACCGCATTGCACACGAGTTAATGCGATTGGAGATCCCGTTGATTCCGCGGATCATCACCGAGATGGCACACAGTGAAACTGGCATAGACATCCATCCCGGTGCTCAGATAGGGCATCACTTCACCATAGACCACGGAACAGGCGTAGTGATTGGGGAAACCTGCATCATTGGCAACCACGTAAAGTTGTATCAGGGAGTGACCTTAGGTGCAAAAAGTTTTCCGCTGGATGAAAAAGGACAACCCATAAAAGGCATTCCAAGACACCCCATTTTAGAGGATCACGTCATCATTTATTCCAATGCCACCATCTTAGGACGCATCACCATTGGGGAGAGAGCGGTAGTAGGAGGAAACATATGGGTAACCGAGAATGTAGAACCGGGTAAACGCATTGCCCAAACCCGAAAAGAAGAACAATAAAAAACACCTATCATTAAAACAATGAATACATCCTTTCCAATGATTGCTAAAACTTTTCAAGGGTTAGAAGAGGTTTTAGCTGATGAGCTAACCCAACTGGGAGCCTTAGAGGTAAAACCCGGACGGCGCATGGTTTCTTTTTCCGGAGATAAGAAGCTACTCTACCAAGCCAACTTCAACCTGCGGACAGCCATTCGCATCTTGGTACCCATCCACGAGTTCAGCGCACAGAATGCCGATCAGGTATACGAGGCAGTCAAATCGCTGGAATGGACAAAATATTTAGATTCCAAAAAGACATTTGCCATTGACTCCGTAGTGTTTAGTGAGAAGTTCAGGCACTCCAAGTTTGTAGCTTACCGCGTAAAGGATGCCATTGTGGACTATTTTAGCGAACAAGGAAAAGAGAGGCCCTCCGTACGACTGAATAATCCGGATCTTTACCTCAACATCCATATTGCAGACACCACATGCACCCTCTCGTTGGATTCCTCCGGGGAATCGCTTCATCGTAGAGGATACCGCCAAGAGGCAACTGTAGCCCCACTGAACGAAGTGTTAGCTGCAGGCATCATTCTGCTGACCGGATGGAAAGGAGAATGCGATTTGATCGATCCGATGTGTGGGTCGGGCACCATTCCCATTGAAGCCGCATTGATTGCACGAAACATTGCCCCCGGCATCTTCAGAAAGCAATATGCGTTTGAGAAATGGGCCGATTTTGATCAAGATCTTTTTGACTCCATCTACAACGACGACAGTCAGGAACGGGACTTCAATCACACCATCTATGCGTACGACATTGATGCAAAAGCCATTGACATAGCCATTCAGAATGCAAAGATGGCCGGCTCCACCAAAGACATCCAGTTTAAGGTGCAATCCTTTCAACACTTTGAGCAACCCAAGGAAAAAGCCCTCTTAATAACCAATCCTCCCTATGGCGAGCGAATAGCTCCCAAAGATTTAGCGGGATTATATGCCATGATTGGCGAGCGTCTGAAACACGCCTTTTTAGGAGGTGACGCTTGGATTCTATCCTATAAGGAGGAATCATTCAACAGCATTGGCTTGAAACCCAGTGGACGTATAAAATTGTTTAACGGTCCGTTGGCGTGTGAACTCAGAAAGTATGAAATCTTTGACGGAACTTATAAAGAGTTTCGAAAAGAGGGAAACGAGAGAAGCTCGTTTACAAAGAAAAAAAGAGCCTATCCAAATTCGGATCGGGACCGGAAACGGAAAGCACAACCCACAAAAAAACACTTTTATAATTCCAAAAAAGGCAAAAGAGGCAATTATGAGAATTAAAAAACAGTTGATCTTCATTCTTTTATTCATTACGGGTAGCCTATCAATCTCCACTGCCCAAGAGGCAGAGCATTTAACTTTAGAGCACCTTATTCCGGGAGGAAACCACTATCTTGCGGTTGAAGACCGATACAACATCAGCTGGTGGGGAAATGCTTATGTAGTACCCGGACAAGACTCCTTAAATGTCTACAACCCACAAACGGGAAAAAAAGAGTTTTTTGTAACACGCGACTCCTTGAATAAATTCTTGCCTCAAGAAGACCAAGTGTTGAGCCTATACTTTACTTCCCTACCCTGGAGCGACAAAAAGCACCTTTTGATGGAGAAGAAAAACAATTTCCTTATTTTTGATTGGGAAAATAAAAAGGTGGTAAAAAAAATAAAGACACAAGATCAGGCTCAAAACATCGATTTCCATCCGCTGAGCCAGAACATAGCCTATACCCTGCACCATAACCTATACGTTAACAATCGAAGAGTGACCTTGGAACCGGAAGGGGTAGTCTGCGGACAGAGCGTACACCAACAGGAGTTTGGCATCGACAAAGGCACCTTCTGGAGTCCGCAGGGAAATTACCTCGCCTATTATAAGATGGATGAAAGGATGGTCACACCCTACCCGCTAGTAGATATAACCGCACGCACCGCTGCCTTAGAGGAATTCCGCTACCCCATGGCGGGAATGAAAAGCCATAAAGTAGAAGTGGGAATATACAATGTACAAGAAGATGCTTATCTCTACTTAAACACCGGCGACCCAGCCAATAGATACTTTACCAACCTCAGTTGGAGCCCGGATGAAAAAAGCATCTACCTCATTGAGCTCAACCGGGAGCAGAACTTAGCGAAGCTGTGTCAATACGACGTTACCTCCGGGAACTTAATCAAAGTACTGTTCGAGGAGTCGCATTCCAAATATGTAGAACCTCAGCACCCCCTTGTTTTCTTGCCTTGGAATCCGGATCAATTCATTTATCAAAGTCAGAAAGACGGTTTTAATCACCTCTATCTCTACAATACGCAGGGAGAGTTGATAAAACAGCTGACGCAAGGAAACTGGTTGGTAAACCAACTGGTGGGTTTCAACACGAAACGTGAAGAGATCATCTATTCATCCACCGAGCAATCGCCCTTGGAGTCGCACCTGTTTATCCTTAATGCAAAAGGGGAGAAAAGAGCTTTGAACGAGGTGGAGGGAGTTCACCAAGGCCTTCTCTGCGAATCCGGAGAATTCATCATTGACCGCTACAGCAATCCGGAAATCCCTCGCCGGATTGAATGCCTATCGACTATCGGCAAGAAACAGAGGCATCTCATACTTGAAGCTCCCAATCCTTTAGACGGATACAGACAACCTCTGATTGAGATAGATACCCTACTGGCTGCCGACAACACCACTCCGCTGTATTGCAGATGGGTAAAACCGGCAGACTTCGACCCCAACAAAAAATACCCGGTCATCATTTATGTTTACGGGGGACCTCACGCCCAGTTAATAACCAAAAGCTGGCAATGGGGAACCCGAGGCTGGGATCTTTACATGGCTAACAAGGGTTATCTTGTTTTTTCACTGGATAACCGGGGAAGTGCCAATCGGGGGCTCAACTTTGAGAACATAACACACGGACAATTGGGTATTATTGAAACCAAAGACCAGATGAAAGGGGTGGAATGGTTAAAAGAGCAACCCTATGTGGATGCCGAAAGGATAGGAGTACACGGTTGGAGCTATGGGGGGCATATGACCCTTTCATTACTTCTTCGCCATCCGGACACCTTCAAGGTAGGAGTAGCCGGTGGACCGGTGGTGGACTGGCAATATTACGAAATTATGTATGGAGAGCGTTATATGGGTACCCCCCAACGCAATCCGCAGGGATATCAAAAAACAGACATGAAAGCTCTGGCAGGGAATCTCAAAGCCCGCCTACTGCTTATTCACGGAGGAAAGGATAACATCTGTGTGCCACAACACACCTACTCTTTCCTTAATGCGTGTATTGAGGCCGGTACTTTTCCCGACCTGTTTATCTACCCCAACCACAAACACAATGTAATGGGTACAGATCGGGTTCATTTGCACGAATTAATTACACGTTATTTTGAAAACAATTTATAAATTTATACTTGGATTAAATTAAAGGAATTATGAGACTTTTACTTTTAGGGTCGGGCGGAAGAGAGCACGCATTGGCATGGAAAATAGCACAAAGTCCTCTATTAGAAAAACTATTCATTGCACCGGGTAATCCGGGAACCGCTACGGTTGGAGAAAACATAGCCCTCTCCATTACCGATTTTGAAGCGGTAAAAAACTGGTGTCTGGAAAATAAGATAGATATGGTGGTGGTGGGGCCCGAAGACCCTTTAGTTAAAGGAATCTATGATGCCTTTCAAGAAGATGACCAAACCCGACACATTGCCGTTATAGGCCCATCGAAGGAAGCGGCCCAGCTGGAAGGAAGCAAACAATTTGCCAAAGCTTTCATGCAACGCCACAATATACCGACTGCGGGCTATAAAAGCATTACGAAAGCAAATTTGGAAGAGGGACTCTCATTTCTGGAAACGCTCAAGGCTCCCTATGTGTTGAAAGCAGATGGCCTGTGTGCCGGAAAAGGAGTGCTCATAGTACCTACGCTTGAAGAGGCCAAGAAGGAGTTGCAGAATATGCTATCCGGACGTTTTGGTGAAGCCAGTGAAACGGTGGTGATAGAAGAATTCCTGTCTGGCACCGAGTGTTCCGTCTTTGTTTTGACCGACGGAACCCATTACAAAGTTCTCCCGGTAGCCAAAGACTACAAACGGATTGGGGAAGGAGACACCGGATTGAATACCGGAGGTATGGGAAGCATCACTCCCGTTCCCTTTGCAGATGAAGCCTATATGCAGAAAGTGTGTGAACGAATCATTGAGCCCACCATAAACGGGCTTAAAAAAGAGCAGCTGACTTATAAAGGATTTATCTTTCTGGGATTAATTGGAGAGGAAGATCCCTATGTCATAGAGTATAATGTGCGTATGGGTGATCCGGAAACCGAGAGTGTAATGCTGAGAGTAGAGAGTGACCTGCTTGATTTGCTACAAGGGGTAGCCGAAGAGAATTTAGGGGAAAGAACACTAAAAATAGACAGTAGAACGGCAGCTTGCGTGGTTATGGTAAGTGGCGGATATCCGGAAAAGTTTGAGAAAGGATTCATCATCAAAGGCTTAGAGAAAGCAGAAAATCACCCCCACAGTTTGATTTTCCACGCTGGAACCCAACAAACCAACAAGGGCATTGCCACCCGGGGAGGAAGAGTGTTAGCCCTATCCTCATACGGAAAAGACCAGGAGGAAGCACTGAAAAACAGTTATGCATTAGCCAAAGAAATTGAGTACGAAAAGAAATACTACCGTACAGACATAGGTTTTGACCTATAAAAAAGTAACGAGTAAAAGCGATGAGGGGATATCCATTACAAAAAAGAAAGAAGTTGGGACGCTCTATATTTAGCCTCTCCCTCTTTGCATTTGTGCTGTTTTGGTTCCTTTCGCTCTTTTTTGTTACCCCTCCTCTCCCCACCAGCTCTTTTCTTCTTGACTTTTTCCAAACTTTCTCTCCGGTGGGTTCCAAAGTATTAGCTCTGGCCATTTATTTAATAATTGGGTACCTGCTTATCCCATTAAATAATCGATTTGGCTTAATACAAATCAAGGCCTCTTTGCAGACCTCCTTATTTTTCTTCTTTGTGGCTGCTTGCCCCAATCTACATCGGGCACAGGTGGGAATGATAACCCCACTGCTCCTGTTAGGCATTTTCTTCTCTTTGTTTAGCAGTTATCAGCTAAAACAACTATCGAATAGAAACCTCTACCGAGCTTTTCTATATTTAGGACTTTTCAGTCTGGTTCTTCCGCAATTACTCTTCTTCTTTCCCATTCTTCTATTAGCGGCAATAATGCTTCAGGCATTGACCCTACGAGGCTTTTTTGCCTCTTTATTGGGCTATTCCACCCCTTATTGGTTTTTGTTTGCCTATGCGTATTGCACCCAACAGACAGAGCTCTTCAACACCTTCATTCAGGAAGCTACGCGCTGGCATGGACAATATACGTTGGGAGACCTTCCCATTGGGCTTTTGCTTACGGTAGGCTTCTTATTCCTGCTCTTTTTGGTCAGTAGCATCCATTTCCTCATTCACAGGCACCGGAATAAACTGCGCATCAGAACATTTCTGAATGTCATTCTATTGATTACATTCTTCTTTTTTATTTTTGTGGCTGTACAACCCATTCATATAGGAATACTCCTCCCCTCCTTGTTGATAGGTAACAGTCTTTTAATGGCACACTTCATCGCCTTGACCAAAGGAAAATGGGCCAATGGTTTTTTGATTTTTGCTGCCGTATGTTTATTTATAATCTATGTTTATAGTTTATGGATGCAATCACAGCCTTTTTAACCGATTGGGGATACTGGGGGATGTTCATTGCAGCAGCTTTGGCCGGTTCGGCTTTTCCATTCAGCTCTGAAGCCATACTCATTGGATTGCTGCACCCCTCAGTGGGACTGAATACCACAGCGTGCATCATGGTTGCTACAATAGGGAACACATTAGGCGGTATGACCTGTTATTATATTGGTACAACAGGAAAGCTGGAGTGGATTCAGAAAATAGCAAAAGTATCGGAGGTGCGCCTAAGGCAGATGCGGATTTATCTCTACAAGCGAAGCGGATTCATCGCCTTTTTCACTTTCCTTCCCGGCATAGGCACCCTGATTGCCATTACACTGGGTTTCATACGAAGTCACATGGGCATTGTTAGTTCCAGTATGTTTCTGGGCAAGCTCTCAAGATATATTGTAGTGGCTCTGGCTGCTAAAGGATTATTCTCTTACTTCATATAGTGATGAAAAGCGAGGACAGACACATTAAACAAACGGAAGACGGGAGCTACACCTTTTTCATTCCCTCAATGGACGAGCATTACCACTCCAGCAAAGGAGCGTACACCGAATCGGACCACATCTACATTAAGAACGGTTTTAATACCTTTAGGAAACCAAGCTTAACCATCCTGGAGGTAGGATTTGGCACCGGATTAAACACCTTTCTAACCGCCCTGGAAGCCGAAAAAAAAGCCGTAAAGACGGACTATACCACTCTGGAGAAATATCCCATACCGTGGAATGAAATAGAGGCTTTACAACAGAGCACCCAGCCATTGTTCCGCAACATTCACACGTGTCCCTGGGAAGAACCTTGCACTTTATCTCCTTTTTTTACACTACATAAAAAGCAATGTAACTACCCTGAGGAGGTATTTAAGCTCCCTCCCGAACAGTACGACTTGGTTTACTTCGATGCGTTTGCACCGGAAAAGCAACCGGAGATGTGGCAGGAAAACCTTTTTAGGCAGCTGTATGTTCTAATGAAACCCAACGGCAGGCTTACCACCTACTGTGTAAAAGGAGAAATCAGAAGAAGTCTAAAGCGATGCGGATTTAAGGTAGAAAGACTTCCGGGTCCTCCTCAAGGAAAAAGACAGATATTAAACGCCCTAAAAATTAAATAGAAGACAATGAAACCACTTTTTTTCATTTTTGTCATAAGCACCCTGATGCTCACCTCGTGTAAAGTGAAGAACCCGGAAGATAAGACTCTACTGACGGTTACCATTGAACCCATACGATATTTTACCGAGGCACTTACAGGCGATAGATACACGGTAAGCAGCATGGTACCCCAAGGAGTTAGTCCGGAAACCTATGACCCGACGCCACAACAGCTAATGGATCTGTCCAACAGCCAAGCACTATTCTATACAGGGTACCTTGGATTTGAACAATCCTGGATGAAGCGGTTACAGGAGAATGCACCCGATACCCGTTTCTTTAATCTCTCAGAACAGGTCCAACTGATGCAAGATACAGGGAGTCACTCCGGTCACACTCACTTAGGAGGCATTGAACCTCATATTTGGAGTTCACCACAAAATGCACAGGTCTTGATAACAAACATCTATCAAGCTTTATGCCATTTAGACTCTATAAACACCGCCTACTATCAAGCCAACTATGAGTTGGAGAAACAGAAGATTGCAGAAACTGATAAACAAATAAGAGAGCTGCTCAGTCGGCCAACCAGCTCCAAAGCTTTTATGATTTATCACCCCACGCTTTCCTATTTTGCCAAAGCGTATGGCTTAACACAACTCAGTATAGAAGATGAGGGGAAAGAACCCTCTCCCTATCATTTAAAAAACTTGATAGAAACAGCTAAGGAGAAAGAGGTTAAAGTAATTTTCATCCAACCAGAGTTTGACAAGAGAAACGCAACCCTCATAGCCCAAGAAATAGGAGCCAAGCTGATTTCGATTAACCCTCTATCGTACGATTGGCATCAAGAATTAATCCGCATAGCACAGGCACTAAATTCGTCATCGGAATGAAAACAGAGAATCAAAAAGAGAAACAACCCCTGATTGCCATTCGTAATCTCTCGGCTTTCTATGATAAAAAAAGGGTGATAGAGGAGGCTGACTTAACACTATTCCATAGAGACTTTTTAGGAATCATTGGACCAAACGGAGGGGGAAAAACCACCTTTATCCGTTGCATATTAGGCCTGCACTCGGAGTATGAGGGTTCCATTCAATTTTACAAAGACGGAAAACAGACAACCGGATTAACCTTAGGTTATTTGCCACAGTATCATAACCTGGATAAGAAGTTCCCCATTACCGTTTCTCAAGTGATTGCCTCAGGACTCAACAGCAAAATACCTCTGATGGGGAGACTGAAATCCCATCACAAAGAACGGATAGAAGATGTGATACAACAAGTGGGACTGGAGAACCAGAAGAGCCAACCCATAGGAAAACTGAGCGGAGGACAGATACAACGGGCCCTTTTAGGTAGAGCCATTGTCTCCAAACCAGAAGTATTAATTCTGGATGAACCCAGCACGTACATAGACAGTGAGTTTGAAACCAAACTTTACGATTTGTTACGAGATATTAATGAGCATTGTGCCATTATTTTAGTAAGCCACGACATTGGTACCGTTCTTCAACAAGTAAAATCCATTGCTTGCATCAACCAAAAGTTAGATTATCACCCCGACACTGAACTCTCTAACGAGTGGCTGGAAAAAAACTACCATTGCCCCATAGAGCTACTGGGACACGGCAACATCCCCCACCGGGTATTAAGAGAACACCCCTAAAGCTCAAAGAATAAAACACTTATCTTTATACAATTAAAAAGGATTATGATGGACTTAAGGTATTTTTAGTAATCTTTCTCCAATACTTTATCACAAATCATTATCTTTGCACAATTAAAAGAGTCAAGACACTAACAATTTGAAACAAATGAAACCATATAAAAGGATAAACAACTGGATGGGTTGGATTGTCTTTCTTATTGCTGCAACCGTTTACTGCTTAACCATAGAACCTACGACTAGCTTTTGGGATTGTGGCGAGTTTATTACTTCAGCTTATAAATTGGAAGTGGGACATCCACCGGGTGCTCCCTTTTTTATGTTAACAGCAAACTTCTTTACTCAATTTGTAAACGACCCGGCCTTGGTAGCCAGAATGGTAAATTATATGAGTGCATTAATGAGTGCGGCTTGTATTCTATTCCTCTTTTGGTCCATCACTCATCTGGTAAAAAGATTATTGGTAGGTAAAGAGCAGGAAACGCTATCTAAGGGACAAATAATTACCATTATAGGTAGTGGATTGGTGGGAGCTTTCGCCTATACTTTTAGCGACACTTTTTGGTTTAGTGCGGTAGAAGGAGAGGTTTATGCCTACTCCTCACTCTTTACAGCTCTTGTTTTTTGGCTGATCCTTAAATGGGAAGAGGTAGCCGATCAACCCCACTCCGATAAATGGCTGGTTCTAATTGCCTATCTGACAGGATTGAGCATTGGAGTACACCTACTTAATCTGCTTTGTCTGCCGGCTATTGTATTGGTTTATTACTACAAAAAGAAGCCGGAGGCCAACTTGAGAGGATCTATTCTGGCACTCTTGGGATCTGCTGTTTTAGTAGCTATTGTACTCTATGGCATGGTTCCCGGAGTAGTGAAAGTAGGCGGTTGGTTTGAATTGTTCTTCGTGAATACCTTGGGCTTCTCCTTTAACTCGGGAGTCATTGCCTATTTGGTTGTACTGATTAGCATCTTAGTTTGGTCCATCTATGAAAGTTATGGACAGAAAAGTCAAGTAAGGATGAATATCTCTTTCTTACTGACCGTAGCTCTTGTAGGCATCCCTTTCTATGGACACGGAACCCAAAGTGTACTTATCGGACTCCTTGTATTGGCTGCTTTGGCTTTTTATTTGTTCAGCAAGAAAATTAAAGATAAATATAAAATTTCAGCCCGTACGCTCAACACCTCTTTGCTTTGCATCATGATGATTCTGGTAGGGTATTCTTCTTATGCCCTGATTGTAATTCGCTCTACGGCGAATCCTCCAATGGATCAAAATTCTCCGGAAGACATCTTCACTTTGGGAGAGTACTTAGGAAGAGAGCAATATGGAACCCGTCCGTTGTTTTATGGACAGACTTATGCTTCAAGGGTAGCCTTGGATGTGGAAGATGGGTATTGTGTACCGCGCCACAAAACGGAAACAACGAAATATGTCCGTAAAGAAAAAACCCAAGCAGACGAAAAAGACCGTTATGTTGAGATGCCTGGACGTATTGAATATGAGTATGCTCAAAATATGCTATTCCCCCGTATGTACAGCAGTGCACATACCGACTTTTATAAACGCTGGATGGATATTAAGGGGCAAGAGGTAACCTATGACCAATGTGGAGAGTTAATTACCCTCACCCTTCCTACTTTCTGGGAAAACATGAAGTTCTTTTTCTCTTATCAACTCAACTACATGTATTGGCGCTACTTTCTGTGGAATTTTGTGGGGCGCCAGAACGATATTCAAGGGCATGGTGAAATGGAACATGGTAATTGGATTACCGGCATATCTTTTATTGATAACCATTTGGTGGGAAATCAAAAGCTCCTTCCTAAAGAGCTCAAAGAGAACAAGGGACGCAACGTATTTTACGGACTCCCCCTGCTTTTGGGTATCATTGGTATTCTCTGGCAGATTTATCGGGGCAATCAAGGGACTAAACAATTCTGGGTAGTATTCTTCCTGTTCTTTATGACCGGTATTGCCATTGTGCTCTACTTAAATCAGACCCCTATGCAACCCAGAGAGCGCGACTATGCGTATGCCGGATCGTTCTATGCCTTTACCATATGGATTGGAATGGGGGTTGCAGGTATTGTGCAGCTACTGGAAAACCGTCTTAAAATGAATAAAACAGTAGCAGCAACTCTTACTACTCTGGTCTGTTTACTGGTTCCCATTCAAATGGCCAGTCAAACCTGGGACGACCACGACCGCTCGGGACGTTATCTGGCACGAGATTTTGGACAGAACTACCTGATGTCCATTCAAGAAGAGGGGAACCCCATCATATTTACCAATGGGGATAACGATACTTTCCCTCTTTGGTATAATCACGAGGTAGAGGGCTTCCGTACGGATGCCAGAACTTGTAACCTAAGCTATTTACAGACCGACTGGTATATTGACCAAATGAAACGTCCGGCCTATGAATCACCGGCTCTACCCATTACTTGGGAGCGAATTGAATACATAGAGGGTACGAATGAGTATATTCCTATACGTCCTGAATTCAAGAAGCAACTGGAAACACTATACAGTCAGGCAGAAAAAGATAAGAATACCCGACCGGAAGTGCTTGAAGCCCTCCATAAAGAGTTCGGTGAGAATCCTTACGAATTAAAGAACATACTGAAATACTGGATACGTTCCGATAAAGAGGATCTGAAGGTTATACCTACAGACAGCCTCGTCATAACTATTGATAAGGAAGCGGTACGAAGATCGGGCATGCTCATACCTAAGGCACTGGGAGATTCCATTCCTGATGTAATGCACATTTCCTTGAAAGGAAAAAGGGCACTTTACAAAAATGAGCTGATGATGCTTGAGCTTTTGGCCCAAACTAATTGGGAACGCCCCATCTATATAGCCATCACCGTGGGTAATGAAAATCGGATCAACTTCGACAAACACTTTGTACAGGAGGGATTGGCATATCGCTTTACCCCTTTCAACACAGATGAACTGAAAGCGAAAGTAGATACCGAAAAGATGTACGACAACCTGATGAATAAGTTTAAGTTTGGCGGCATGGATAATCCGAACATATATATTGATGAAAACTCCATGCGAATGTGCTACACACACAGAAGACTCTTTGCTACACTGGTTACGGAACTGCTGAAAGAAAAGCAAGAAACAAAAGCCTTGGAAGCTTTAAACTATTGTGAGAAGATGATACCTAACGAAACGGTTCCTTATGACTACCAGAATGGATCGGTACAATTAGCCGAAGCTTATTACCTATTAAAGGAAACAAAAAAAGGGGATAGAATTCTATCAATATTGGCTGATAAATCGGTGGAATACATTACCTGGTACTTAAGCTTGAAACCCTATGCCATAGCTATTTCGGCTCGTGAAATTGAGTACCATTTAGGGGTACTTCACACCGAACAATTATTAATGAAGGAGTATAACCAAGAGTTGGCCGAAAAATACAGCCAAAAATTTGAGAAGCTTTATGAGATGTATACTTCTTGGTATGATGTAAACTAAATACGGATGTTGATAGAACAACCGCCAAAAATATTCCGGGCCCTTTACCCTGAAGCTATTTTCAGGATGAGCCCTAAAGAAAAGGCTATTTATCTGACTTTTGATGACGGCCCTATTCCCGAAGTTACACCTTGGGTATTAGACTTATTAAATGAGCATCAAATTAAAGCGACTTTTTTCATGGTGGGTGATAATGTAAGAAAATACCCACAAGTGTTTCAAAGAGTAGTGGAGGAAGGGCACCGGATAGGGAACCATACATTTAACCACCTTCGCGGATTTGAACAGAATACAACGGATTATATTGAAAATATTACTAAAGCAAAAGAGTTCATTGACAGTCCTTTATTCAGACCCCCTCACGGTCAGCTGAAACCCCAACAATACAAAGTTCTAAAAGAACAGTATAAAATAATTATGTGGGATTTAGTAACCAGAGATTACAGCAAGATAAAGAATGGATCCGAAGTATACGAATATGTATTGAAGTATACCCGAAGTGGTTCTATTGTTACATTCCACGACTCTTTAAAGTCATGGAATAAAGGAAACTTACAATTTGCATTGCCTCGATCAATCGAGTTTTGGGAGAAAGAGGGTTATGAGTTCAAACTACTCTAAACAAGAAATTACGGATAAAATAAAAGCCGAGGCCAAACGTCTCGGCTTTTCTGCCTGTGGAATAGCCTCAGCAAAGCCTGTTTCAGTAAATCATCAAACCTATTTCAAGGATTGGCTTCAAAGTGGGCATGCTGCTAATATGACATACTTAGAAAACAACCTTGAAAAGAGGTTGAATCCACAGCTTCTCTGTGAGGGTACACAAAGCATTATCTCTGTAGCACTGAACTATTACCCGGAACAGAAACAGCAGACGAATACCTATCAGATTTCTTGGTACGCTTATGGAAAAGACTATCATCTGGTGATGAAAGAAAGATTGCTTCAACTCTTTAATTACATTCATCAAGAACTCACACCTATACAAGGACGCATTTTTTGTGATACAGCTCCGGTCTTGGAACGTTATTGGGCTTGGAAAGCCGGTTTAGGATGGATAGGCAAGAACAATCAGTTCATTATCCCTTATCAGGGTTCTTGCTTCTTTTTGGGTGAGCTTTTCATTGATATTGAACTTTTATATGATGAACCTCAAAAAGAAAGGTGTGGCAACTGTACAAAATGTCTTGACTCTTGCCCTACAAAGGCTCTTTTTGCGCCTTATCATTTAGATAGCCGGAGATGTTTATCGTATCTCACCATAGAAAATAGAGGTGAAATTCCGGAGGAATACCATACTGCTTTAAACAACAGGATCTATGGATGCGATGAGTGTCAAAAATCATGTCCTTGGAACCGCCAAGCAACGCCAACCTCCATTAAAGAGTTCAATCCCTCCTCTGCATTACTCACTTTGCAAAAAAGGGATTGGAACTTATTGGATGAACTTCAATACCAAACTTTATTTCATAAAAGTGCCGTAAAACGAGCTAAATACAATGGTTTACTGCGTAATATACGGGTAGCTCAGAAAAACAATACTGAAGAAGAGTAACAAAAACACATTTAAAGTATCTTATTCCATTTTACATTCCTCACAAACCAAAGATTGAAACCTATCATTGGGGTAAAGAAAGTGTTACTTTTAAGGGGTTTCTCTTCTGTTCCGTAAATTGCTTTAAGTAATTACTCCATGCATTCAAATCCTTAAAATTAGCTTTACTCCAGGCTGCACCCCAGTAATAATTAAAACGCCCCTCGGGTTCAAGCGTATCAACCCCTACTAAATGGCCGACTATACCAGAACCAACGGTTTGTTTTTCCTTTTCGGTTAGAGCTCTTACTTCGGCTTTTACTATTTCATTGGGAAAACTAAGTCCTATAAATATTTCACCACTTTTTCCACTTGAATCTTCCGTAGGATCGGCATAAGCAATATACCCTTTATCTTCAGCTATAGTATATGAATCGTGATTGGGGTGATGCATAACGATACCGGCTAATACGTCGGAAGTCTCTTTTAGATTTTCATAAAAAACGGAAGTATGGTTGAGGAAACTACCGGCATCTAATGTAATCTCACGATGTTCAATCCAACTTTCTTCTGTTTCTAAAGTAACAGGATGAAAGGTTAAACGCAAACTAAATCGCAATGGACCATTATCTAAGATTTCATAAGAAGCATAACTTTTGGGATATACAATCTCTCCTTCTTTTAACAGGGCATTTGCGCCGGCACCCAAAGTAGGTCCAACACTGTAACAATCTAAACCATCTCCGTGATCTACGTGATAGGAAATGGACTCTTGCAAATCTTTTCTGTAACGCTCTTCAACAACCGGATACGAAACACTCTTAACCCATACATCATAACCAAATCCTAAGTTTCCATTCTTTTGAAAAGCCGGGCCATACGCTCTAAAGGCGATGACGTCATTTTCCCAGGCGATATCGTCCAAACGCTCCGGATATTGCCGACCTACAACAAGAGTATCCATACTTTGTGGATTTCCTTTTACAATTTTATAAGTGGATGTACTTGTTCCCGGTACATCCGCCAAAAAGATTAATTTCCCGTCATACGTTAATTGGGAATCTGTTGGATTCCCCTGTGCATCGACTACCCTAAGACCGTTAAAGTTATCTACATGCAATTGATCATAAATTTCATTTAAGGATACTTCTATCATTTCAGACGCTCTATCTTGAGAGGTAGTATTTTCTATCTTAATACTCAAAAGATCAGCATGGTTACACGAGAAAAAGAAGACACATATCAAGGCTAAGCTAAAAACTCTCATATTTATTTAAGATTATAGGGTAAAACTTTTTACTTTAAGAACAAAAGTAATCTTTTTTATGACGAATGGAGACAAAACAACTCTTAATAAAACCAACTAACTCTTTTTCAACAGATACTGATATCCAAAACGACAATAAAGACACTTTCGAGCATCACAATACTTTTTTTGCAACTGTATTAAACCTTGTGAGTCAGCAGCACTATGGACAGAAACACCTGCTCCATCCCAGGACCTTATGATTCGATTGTCTTCTGCTTGCAGATGTTCTAAAATTTCCTGTGCATGCAGTTTATAAATCTCTTGGTGATGATACTCCCCATAAGCAAAAAGATAAGACACAATGGTATTGATGAGCAAAAGACGCAATGAAGACTTCCCTAAAAATTTAATCTTTCTTGGGGACTCCTTATCAAACACATAATGAGTATCCCAATAGGCGGATGTTTGTACTTGAAGCTTTTCCACGATTTCATCAGGATTTTCTAATTCCAGTAATTCACTTTCTATCCCTTCTTTACTGTAGCACCAATAGGCTAATTGAACTAAACGAAGATAAGGAAAATTAGAAGGTCTTAAACGCAAGAAACGCCACCACTCCAGAGAAATCTCCCGACATTTAAACTTATGTTTCAAAAAAGCATATTCCTTTTTCAGCTCCTGAAAATAATCATCACAATAATTGCTTTCCAGCAGTCCGGCTTGCCCTAAGAAGAGAGCTTCCAACTGAAATAAATTATCCCGGTGTTTTTGCATGGCAATAAAGGAGAGATGACTGGCCCAATGTTCAAAAGCGTCTCCATTAACTCCGAAACCAAAATTCCGGGCTAGCTGAATGAAAAAAGTCTCCCGCCAATTATAATTTCTTCGCTCCAAGCACTGTAACCAATGCTCAACTCGCTCCTCATATCTTTCAATACAAAGGGAAGTCAACCAAGAGTGAATAGTCAGGTTAGAAAGAGCAGGAAGTATAAGATAACACTTAGGATAAACTTCGGCTTGCAACAATTCTTGATATCTGGCTAACAACTCTTTAGGAACCCGAAGTTCAAATTGGGGGATCTCTTCTCCGTTACATCGGCATATTATACAGTTAGCCTTTTCCACCACGTGGAGTACCACGGAATCATATCTTTTATCTTTTTGATGCTCATGGATCAACCAATCTGAAGCTTTTTGATGTATCTCTACATTTCCCACCCACAAGATATGATTGATCTTTAATTTGGCATTAAAGAAGTCGGGACCTGAGTGAATGTTAGGCAGTCCGGGATCAATAATTTCTAAATCTAAACCTGATGTTGTTTTAAGGGGGTACAAGGGGAAAATCTTATGCCTCCACAGATAATGCAGAAGAAGTTCCATGTTAACATAATGGTAAATTACGTCACAAATGTAAGAAAAATATTATCTTTGCCTATAGACAAAATAAAGAATCTCAAAGAATTAAAACAAAACGACATGAAGATTGCAATTATAGGCTATGGAAAAATGGGGAAAGAAATTGAGAGGATAGCCCTTGAAAGAGGTCATACAATTGTATCCATAATTGATGTAAAAAACCAAATGGATTTTGAATCTGAGGCATTTAAAAGTGCTGATGTAGCCATTGAATTTACTAATCCAACTGTAGCTTATAAAAACTATTTAAGAGCTTTCGCCGCCGGAGTAAAAGTGGTATCGGGCAGTACTGGATGGATTGAAGAACATGAAGATGAAATGAACAGACTCTGCAAAGAAGAAGGTAAAACTTTTTTCTGGTCTTCAAACTTTAGTCTGGGTGTAGCCATTTTCTCTGCCATAAACAGAAAATTAGCCACAATCATGGACCAATTTTCCAATTACGACGTTAGCATAAGCGAAACGCATCACACTCATAAGTTAGATGCTCCCAGTGGTACAGCAATAACACTTGCCGAAGATATTATTCAAAACCTGAATAGAAAAACGTCTTGGATAAATGAAAAAGCAAAATCTAAAGAGCAATTAGAGATTCAATCCATAAGAGAGAATGAGGTTCCGGGCATCCATAGCATTACCTATGATTCTACAGAAGATAGCATTACCATTACGCACAATGCAAAAAACAGAGACGGATTTGCTCTAGGAGCTGTTCTTGCTGCAGAATTCACCGCAAAACACACGGGACGTCTCGGAATGAAAGATCTATTTCCCTTCTTATATGTATAAAGAATAATAATCATGAAGCAAATCAATAAAAAGCAATGGATAAAGTTTTTCATTGTCATAACTCTCTATCTACTCTTTTTAGTCTGGGTTAAAAGCTGGTTAGGATTAATCGTTGTTCCTTTTATATTTGACATCTATATCACAAAGAAGATTCCTTGGGGATGGTGGAAAACCTCAGAAAACCCTATTGTCCGAACCATTATGAGTTGGATAGATGCCATTGTATTTGCCTTGGTTGCTGTTTATTTTGTGAACATCTATCTTTTCCAAAATTATCAGATACCCTCCTCATCTTTAGAGAAGACTATGCTGGTAGGAGATTTTCTTTATGTAAGTAAAATCAGCTATGGCGCACGGGTACCCAACACCCCGCTTTCCTTACCTTTAACCCAACATACGCTTCCGGTTTTTGGAACCAAATCGTATATTGAATGGCCACAATGGAAATATAAAAGAGTAAAAGGTACAGGACAGGTAAAACTCAATGATATTGTGGTTTTTAACTTTCCCGCAGGAGATACGGTTGCACTTAATTTCCAGCAAGAAGATTTCTATGCGCTTGCCTACAGAGAGGGACGACGTTTTTATCCCAGAAGAATTGAAATGGATAGCTTAAGCCGTTGGGAACAAAAAACGGTTTACGACTTATACTACAATGCCGGCAGAAAACAGATCATGGAGAACCCACAGATTTATGGCAAAGTACTTCATCGCCCGGTAGACCGCAGGGAGAATTATGTAAAACGTTGTGTGGGATTACCCGGTGATACGCTGCAAATTATAGATGCTGTGGTCCATATTAACAACAAGCCTATTGATTCGGCAAAAGGAATACAACTCAACTATTTTGTCCTGACTACAGGTCCTCGCATTCCTGAAGAGATGTTTCGAGAACTAGGCATCAGCAAAGACGATCAAACCTTGATCAATGATGAAGGTTGGATTCCCTATTTAGCGGAGTATGGATTGGTTGCTCAAAATAGTGAAGGCAAGATGAACCCTGTTTATCATCTACCGTTAACTAAAGAGATGTATAACACATTAAATGGCAATAAAAAACTGATTCAAAAGATAGTTGTAGAATCGGAAACTTTCTCAGGCCAGATGTATCCTCAAAATCTTTACACGAAGTGGGATCGATCCAATTATGGTCCGTTATGGATTCCCAAACGAGGAGAAACCTTAACCTTAACTGCTGATAATCTTCCCATCTATGAACGCTGTATTGTAGCCTACGAGGGAAATACTTTAGCGTATGATGAGGAGGGAATATATATCAATGGAGAAAAAACAAATTCTTATACTTTTCAAATGGATTACTATTGGATGATGGGGGATAATCGCCATAATTCTTTAGACTCCCGTTATTGGGGTTTTGTTCCTGAAGACCACATCGTAGGCAAACCCTTAGTGGTTTGGTTATCACTGGATAAAGACAGGGGATGGTTTGATGGAAAAATTCGTTGGAACAGACTCTTTAAGTGGGTGGGTAACGAATAATGAAAAAGAAATGGATATACATACTCACTCTATCAGGAGTAGTGCTTTTTGTATTATTCCTCCGTACTTTTATCTGTTCACCCTACTCTATTCCATCGGAAGGGATGGAAAACAATCTCTTACGGGGCGACAGAATATTAGTAAATAAATGGAGTTATGGGTTACGTTCTCCTTTACTTTCCATCTTTCCTTACCATAGATGGAAAACACGCCCTGTAAAAAAAGAAGATTTTGTGGTGTTTAATAACCCCGGGAATACAAAAGAAAAAGCGATAGACCGGAAAGAAGTATTCATCAATCGCTGTACAGGCATTCCCGGTGATACCATCTGGGTAGACTCATTATATCAATATTTTAAAGCAGAGAGTAGTAATCCGGACCGAAAGAAGCTTTTTACCTACCCTAAGAATAAAAAGCAAGAATTAATCAACATACTTACTGAATTAAATCTTTCAGACCTGGAGGTGGTAGGAGAAGATAGCCTAAGTTATTTTAGTTCATTCAGCCAATATGAGTATTATCTTATCTCGCAAAGAATTGAGGGTACTTCTTGGTTTCATTCAGCTAAACCTACTACCATCTACCCCATCATTGTTCCGGGAAAAAACAGTACCGTTACGGTAGAACCTTGGAACATAACCTTATTAAGAAACACCTTGATTCTTCACGAAAACAAACAAGCTGAAATCAAGAACGACACGCTCTTTGTGGAATCACAACCTACTTTCCACTGCACCTTTACCAAAGACTACTATTGGATGAGTAGCAGTAATCCTCTTAATCTTTCTGATTCCAGAATATTTGGTTTTGTTCCACACAACCATCTCATTGGAAAAGCTTTTTTCATTTGGTTCTCTAAAGAGAAGAATAACAACCCTTTCAAAGGGTATCGATGGAACAGATGTTTCACAAGCATACGTTAAATCTTAATGCATTCCTATGTGTAACGATGTGAATACGGTTTATTTGACTTCTGCTTATTTAGCTCCCATCCAATATTACAGCAAGCTATATAGATATCCCTTTATCTTCATAGAACAGCACGACCATTACATAAAGCAAACCTATAGAAACCGATGTATCATCTCCGGTCCTCAAGGAGCCATCACATTAACTGTTCCCATTATAAAACCCAATACCCAAAAGATTATAATGAAGGAAGTGAAGATTTCAGATCATGGCAACTGGAGACATTTACATTGGAAAGCCATTGAATCCTCTTACAACAGCACCCCCTATTATGAGCATTATAAAGAGTACTTTCTGCCGTTTTATGAAAAGAAACACACCTATCTATTGGATTTCAACACTCAACTACAGGAACTTATCTGTTCATTAATTCCCCTTAACCCCAAGGTGCAGTTTACACAGGAATATCATTTTGAACTTCCCGAAAACACATTAGATTTAAGAGAATCCATCCATCCTAAAAAGCGAGTAAGCCAATTTGACACAGATTTTACTATTAAACCCTACTATCAAGTATTTAGCGCCCAAACAGGATTCATTGCCAACCTTAGCATACTTGACTTACTTTTCCATAAGGGGCCCGAAACTGTTTTTTTTCTATAACTTAGACAACAGATTAATTAGAGGTAGGACATACCAAGTGGAGAAGAACTATTCATAACATAGAATGGATAATTTATCTTCAGCGAAAACCTCGTTGGCTATATCCAATAAATAGTCCGGTTGCAGTTTTTCTATCTCTTCATAAATCTGAGTTAAAGATTTATACTCATCAAGATGCAGAAATGTTCTGCCCATGCCCAACGCGCAACTCTCATTGTTATCCTCTGCTACCCCCAACTGCCCCATTAACTGATTCTTGGCCCGGGTTAACTGAAGTGTACTCATCCGTACATTTCGCATTTTATTTAACTCTTTTAACGTTAAGGAAATACATTTATCCCTATTTTTAAAGTCGGTTCCAAAATAAATAGAGAAAATCCCGGAATCGGTAAAAGTCATTACGTTAGATTCAACATTATAGACATACCCTTTTCGCTCCCGTAATTCAAGATTCAACCGACTATTCATTCCCGGGCCTCCTAGAACATTATTCAATAAAGCTAATCCCACCCGCTTTGTACTAAATAAAGGATATGAAGGAGCTCCTATTATTACGTGCGCTTGATTGGTCTCTTTCTCTTTCACCAATTGTCGAGCCACATATTCTGTAGGAATCTGACGGTTAAGCCGTACTGCTCTATTGGGTATATCCTCAAAATACTTTTGCAAAACAGCAATCACCTTCTTGAACTCAATACCCCCTAAAACAAAAAACACCATATTCTCAGGCTGATAATAATTTGAGGTATATCGCCTGGCATCAATGCTTTGTATAGAAGCTAAAGTGTTGGCATCACCTAAGATATAGCGTCCCAAAGGGTGTTCATCGTAGAACATATTCTCAAAATCATCATAAATAAGATCGGATGGGGTATCCTTATACGATTGTATTTCATCCAATACTACATCAACCTCTTTATCTATCTCCTGCTGTGGAAAAGTAGAATGAAAGACAATATCCACCAATAACTCCACGGCCCGCGCAAAATGGGCATTAAGAAAAGAGGAATAAATTAAGGTCTCTTCTTTATTGGTGAAAGCATTCAAGTCGCCTCCTACATTTTCCATCCGGTTCAAGATATGCCAAGCCTTACGCTTTTGTGTACCTTTAAAGATCAAGTGTTCCACAAAATGAGCCAACCCCGATTCATCTTCACCTTCGTCACGAGTCCCGGCATTAATGGCAAAGCCACAATACGTTACTTTAGAAGTGTTACTTTTATGAATAATACGAAGCCCGTTAGGAAGCGTATATCTATTATAATACATATAAAATGCGATTTCTGATAAATCACAAAAATACAACAAAACTTATGGTTGTTTCTATAATTATACAGATATTTGTGAGGTAAATCTGATGCATAAACTTCGATGAAAAAAATCGGTATTTTTTGTTCGGCTTCCACAAACATAGATTCCTATTACTATAACGTAGCTCAACAACTGGGAGAATGGATTGGTAAAAACAATCATACCCTTGTCTATGGAGGTTCTCAATTAGGACTTATGGGAACTTTATCGCAAGCCGTTTATCAAAATAAAGGTAAATTAATAGGGGTCATCCCCCAACTTCTTAAAGATACGGAAAAAGAAAATCCACTGCCACAAGAGAAGATATATACAAAAAGCTTAAGTGACAGAAAAGATATCATACTACAAAAATCCGATCATATTATTGCGTTACCCGGTGGAGTAGGTACATTAGATGAAATATTCCACGTTATGGGACTTGCCACTTTAGGTTATCACAATAAAAAAATCATACTCTCAAATATGAATGGTTTTTATGATCAATTAATCTCTCTTTTACAGGAATTAAAAGAGCTTGAATTCATACGTCAATCACTCTCTTCCTATCTAGTAGTAACCGATAACTTTGAGGATTTAGTCTCTCTATTAAAGTAAAAAACAGCTAAAGACATGATAGAAAAAGAAATAAAAGAATTACTTACAAAAGAATCGGAAGCCATATTGAATATTCCCGTTACACAGGAATACGGAAAAGCAGTAGCACTGATTGTGCAACAGGTTCATCAAAAAAAAGGAAAATTAGTGACTTCCGGAATGGGCAAAGCAGGGCAAATTGCCATGAACATTGCCACGACCTTTTGTTCTACCGGTATTCCTTCCGTTTTTTTACACCCCAGTGAAGCACAACATGGTGATTTAGGTATCTTGCAAGAAAACGATTTATTGCTTCTAATCTCCAATTCAGGGAAAACAAGAGAAATCATTGAACTCACTCAACTTGCTCATAACTTAAATCCTAATCTGAAATTCATTGTGATTACGGGTAACCTCGATAGCCCTCTTGCAAAAGAAGCCGATGTATGCTTAAGCACCGGAAATCCGGAAGAAGTTTGTTTGCTATCACTGACTCCTACTACTTCAACCACAACAATGACTGTCATTGGTGATTTATTGGTGGTACTCACTATGAAACAAACAGGCTTTAACACAACTGATTATGCAAAACGCCACCACGGAGGTTATTTAGGAGAAAAATCCAGAGGTTTATGCGAAAAGTAATAGGAATAGGAGAAACTATTTTAGATATTCTCTTTAAGGAGAATCAAATTGCTGCTGCTGTTCCCGGTGGCTCCATTTTTAACGGACTTCTTTCTTTAACTCGTTTAGGTGTGCCTGTCAGCTTTGTTGGAGAACTATCTGAAGATAAAGTAGGCTCATTGATACTGGACTTTATGAAGAAAAATGGGATAGAGACCCGACACATAAGTTGGAACTCAAATCAAAAATCGCCAATATCCTTGGCTTTTTTATCCGATAAAGAAGATCCAACCTTACTCTATTATAAAGATTATACCAATCAGAAGCTTTATGTAGACTTACCGGAAATCAATGCAGACGACATTATACTCTTTGGATCCTATTATGCACTGAATCCGGCACTAAGAGAGAAGACCAAAGAAATTCTACAACGGGCAAAAGACAACGGTGCCATTATTTATTATGACCCTAATTTTAGAGATTCACATAAAGCTGAAGCTCTGAAATTAAATTCAACTATCATAGAGAATCTGGAATTTGCGGATATCGTGCGAGGCTCACTCTATGATTTCGAGAATATGTATCAGTTGAAAAACTCGCTGGACATCTATCGTAATAAAGTAGCCTTTTATTGTCCTAACTTCATTTGTACTGCCGGATCAAAAACTGTAGATTTATATACCTCAACAATAAAGAAAAGTTACACTCCTCCAGTGGTTAAGGTGGTTAGCGCGGTTGGAGCCGGAGACAACTTCAATGCCGGTATTATTTATGGACTGTTAAAGGAGAATATTGGCAAGGATGAATTAGGTACGCTTTCAGAGGAGAAATGGGATCGACTGATTCATTATGCCTTATTATTTTCTGCCGAAGTTTGCAAAGACTATTCAAATTCCATCTCACAGATCTTTGCTAATCAATATCTGTTAGAAGATACACAGCAACTTCTATATTAAACAGAAACAGACTTTCATCGATCCCAGACCGACAAGGCGTCGGTCTGGGTTAAACCTCTTGTCGGTCCCTGACCGAATGACCTTCGGTCTGGGACCGACCATTTTTCATCTCTTATACCTTACCTTAAAAAACTACAACCCTTTATTGCGTCCTTAACTATCTAAAAAAATCAAGACAAGAAGAATATTCTTTTATTTACAAATAAAAAGAAGGGTAAAAGATAGATAACTCATTAATTATCGTACCTTTGCAACGAATTTAACGAGAAAACATTTGATGAATACATTTGAAATGCTTGGCGTGTCTAGCCAGATACATCAAGCGATTAAAGAAATGGGGTTTGAGAATCCCATGCCGGTACAACAAGAGGTTATACCGTATTTACTTGGAGAAAATAATGATATTATAGCTTTAGCCCAGACAGGCACCGGAAAAACCGCCGCTTTTGGACTTCCTATCGTACAGAAAACAGACGTAGATAAACGTCATCCTCAATCATTGATATTAGCACCCACCCGTGAATTATGCTTGCAAATAGCCAAAGACCTCACTCAATATGCTAAATATATAAAGGGTCTTAATATTGTAGCAGTATATGGTGGAGCATCTATAGAGACACAAATCAGAAGCATTAAAAAGGGAGTACATATTATCGTTGCTACGCCCGGACGCCTTATTGACTTAATGCATCGGAAAATTGTATCCCTGAACACAGTAACCAATGTGGTACTCGATGAAGCCGATGAAATGCTCAATATGGGTTTTACAGAAAGCATCAATGAGATTCTAGCTGAAGTACCCGAAGAACGTAACATGCTACTATTCTCGGCAACCATGAGCCATGAAATTGCATCCATAGCTAAAAACTACTTGAATAACCCTAAGGAAGTAACCATAGGACGTAGAAATGAATCTACTTCTACGGTACAACATATTGCATATACCATACAAGCAAAAGATAAATACGCTACATTAAAACGTATAGTGGATTTTCATCCCAATATTTATAGCATCATCTTTTGCCGTACACGAAAAGAAACACAGGAAATAGCCGATAAATTAATGAAAGATGGCTATGATGCCGATTGTTTACATGGTGAGCTTTCTCAGGCACAACGCGACTTAGTGATGCAGAAGTTCAGATTGAAACATCTACAACTCTTAGTGGCCACCGATGTAGCTGCCAGAGGGTTAGATGTAGACCATTTAACACACATCATCAACTTTAGCTTACCGGAAGATACTGAAATCTATACTCACCGGAGTGGACGTACCGGAAGAGCCGGAAGAACAGGTATTTCTGTTGCTTTATGTAACCTACGTGAAAAGGGAAAGCTCCGCAGAATTGAAAAAATCATTGGAAAACAGTTTCTACACGAAGAGGTACCTACCGGAAGAGCCATCTGTGAAAATCAACTCATACATATCATTGATACCATTCAACAGGTTGAGGTAAATCAAGAGGAAATAAAAGATATCATCCCGTTAGCTTATCAAAAATTAGAGGACTTAAGCAAGGAAGAACTGATACAACGTGTGGTTTCATTACAGTTTAATAGTTTATTGGACTATTATAAAAACAACAATGAAATTGAAACGGCTAAGGAATCCGACAGGAGATCTCCATCGGAATCAAAATCCGGGAGAAACAGTCGCACACCGGAAGCCGGCTATAAACGAATCTTCATTAGTTTAGGTAAGAACGATCAATTCTCTCCACATTCTTTACTGGATTTATTAAATAATAACACCAAAAAACGAATTGATTTAGGACGGATTGATATTATGCGCAATTTTTCCTTCTTTGAAGTAGAAGAAAGTGAAGCAGCATTTACCGTTAGCATCCTCAACAATAAACGATGGAATGGGAATAAAATAACAGTGGAGTTTGCCGAAAGCAAAGGCACTGAGGGTGAATTCTCTCAAAAGAAAAAACGAAAAGCGAGTCGTTCAGAACGTGGTTATACAGCTGCCAGAGGACCTAAAAGAAACAAGAAAGGGCAATGGAAAAAGCATTTTGAATCGGTAAATTAAGAAGCGATATCACGATATAAAAAATAGGGGCTGAATGTATATTCAGCCCCTATTTTTTATATCGATCATTCCATTTGAGTTATCTCTTCAACTCTTTCAGTAAATAAATCAATGTAGGAAAATGGTCACTGTATCCATTTAAGAAGGTTGTTCCCGAGAATGTCCGCAAAGGGTATCCTTTCCTTTTCCCTTCTTTCTGTAATAAGAAGTCACGGTTAAAGACTTCTGCTTTCCAAAACTTCAATGTATTATAATCTTTTCCTAACAAGGAATGAGAAACGATGATTTGGTCAAACAAGTTCCATTTATCCTGATAAGCTAAAGATCCTATCCCTTTGTCATGCAGCTGCCACATGGTATTAAACCAACCTTGAGGTTCAACATCCTTCTGGTTTCGTTTAGCATTCAACACCACACGCGTACTTCTATCAGAAGGATCATCATTCAAGTCACCCATAAAAACGATTTTAGCCTTAGGGTCAATCTGATACAATGAGTCGGCAATGTGATTCACCACACCGGCTGCCACTTCCCGGTTATCGGACCCTTTACCTCCATAACGCGAAGGCCAGTGAGCTACTATAACATGAAGAGGCTCTCCTGCCAATATACCACTCACCACTAAATGGTCGCGCGTACGCATATTGGGTTTATCAGGATGATGATAAGCATGAATGGCTGAATGAGTTAATTGAAACAGACTAGGGTTATAAATCAAGCCTACATCAATACCCCTCCAATCGGGAGAGTCATAATGTACCACCCTATAATTCCTGTCGGCAATCCGTTTATTCTTAACCAAATCTTCAATCACAATCCGATTCTCAACCTCAGATAACCCTACTATGGCCGGGCCAACCGGAGTGACCTCTTTGCCTAACTTTTCAATGACAGAAGCTATATTGTCTTGCTTTTTTTGATACTTCTCCTGTGTCCAGGCATACGATCCTCCCGGTGTAAACTCATCATCTCCCGGATTATCCGGATCATCTTCCGTATCAAAGAGATTCTCTACATTATAGAAAGCAATACAGTAGGCTCCATATTGTTTTTGCGCTTGCATCGTGCCCCCTAATAGGGACAGGACAATCAAGACGGATGCTATTCTTTTCATCATAAACCATTAAACCTTTTATTCAACTTCGGCTATTATAACATTATCAAGTCGAAGTCCTTTTTTATTATCACTACCTAAAGCTCCAATCTTCAATGACAGATTACTCACTGCAGGAATATCTTTAATCTCAAAGGTAAAATACTTGTTGAAATCCCCTTTACCGGTAGCAATTTTACTTGGTAAATTTTTCTTTGCACCATTTACCTCAACATAGACTGCATTAAAATCTTGTGTTTCTCCCTCGCTAAACACATTAGCAGCAATATCCAGCTTCAACACCAAATTCTTTCCCTTCGAAGTATCAATGCCTTCCATTAAAACATAATGATCTTTATTAGAAGCAAGCCAAATATGTCCATCTAAAGTCTTAGTGTGTCTTAATACTTTATTTCCCTCAGAAACACTATACACTATCGGATCATTTTTGTTATCAACGTATTTACGATATTCAGACGAGAAGTTATTAACAACAATTTCTGCTCCATCAGCATATGCAGGCATACCAAATGTCTCTTCAAATAGTATTCCTACAGGTTTAGGTTCTGGATCGGGTTCAGGTTCTACCCCTCCCGGTTTCTCGGGAGTAATCACTATTGTACCATCGTTCTTCTGAATCGTGATATTATCAAGACGCATTCCTTCCGTATTTCCGGATGTCGATTTAAACTCAATCGTCAAATTCTCCTTAGCCGGAATATCTTTCAACGTAATGGTTCTGAATTTATTATTATCTCCTGCTTCATTAGAGACCGGAATACTTTCTATCGGTCTTTCCTTACCATCTACGGATACAACCACTACATTTAGATCAGTAGCTTTACCGGCATCATATAAACTAGCAGCAAGTTCATACGATAACACCAGATTCTCTCCTCCCGCCGTATTAATGCCTTCAATTTTTAGCGAAGCTTCACTGTTTGCCGGTAACCACACGTGGTTAGTGGTTCCTGATATAGTACGAATACTCGCTTTTCCAGAAGGATCGGTATAGCGTACATCCTTATTATCATACTCTTTATATTCTTCAATTTTAGGCCGAGCCCCTGCATCACCTAAGTCAAAGGTTTCCGTAAAGTAAACCTCGCCACCGGGTTCAGCAGGCCCTTCTTTACCAAAATCAATCAAATCAGTTTCCACTTCACGTATAATAAATTGCCAGCTTCCTCTGAACCGACCTAATATCCCCTGTATATCTCCATAGCCTTTGGGCAAGATATCCTTAGAGAAATTAGCATAACTACTGGTACGAACCATGAGAGTCTTACCTTTAACATCTTTGATCAGTTCTTCGTGGGCTGACTTATTAGGATCCTTCTCATCAGGCATAAAAAAGGAGTTCTTCCCTCCATTTTGGAAATAAACATCATTAATACGTACAAAAGTATTTACATGTTCATCCGAAAGCTGATCCAAAGTCAATACGGTTGGTTCCACCTTTTGAGTTGGCCATCCATTTAAGAAAAGGTGATTTTTAGCAGTCTCCCAGGGAATGCGATTGGCCTGCGTTCCTTTATAAGCAATCTGGAGTTCATCTCCATATTCCACCATGTATAATCCATGCAACTCAATGAAGATCTCCTGGCCTACTGCAAATGTAGTGTACATTGAGTTTTGATCTAACCCAATGTTAATTCCCCCGGTTTTATCTTCTACATAAATTTGCTTGTAGATGTTCCCGGACTTATCATTACCCGTTATTGTGGCTTTAAGTACATAATCATACTCTATCAACTGCGTTTCTCCACCCTTTGCATACTTTTCCTTCAACTCCGCTATTGTGATATTAGCCTCTCCTTCATATTGAGGTTCACTCAAAGGAGGAGCATCATAATCGCGTGAGCAAGAGAAAAATATAACTGAAAAGATCAGCAGGGTTATTATTTTATTTATTGTTTTCATATAGCGTTTTACTTTTGGTTTTATCATAATAACTGTTATTAGAAACGGTAGCTAGCATTTAAGTAGCAATTAATTCCTTGCATATAGAAATATTTGGATCCGAATTTATCAGGAAAGGAAGTATCCATACGACCTTGTTCATACCCACCGGTCTTAATATTTCTTCGGTTCAAGATATTATTAATGGAAAAGTTAAAGTTTAACTGATTATTGTTATTCAGGTAAAAAATCTTACCGATGGAAACATCCAAAGTATAAGCACTGCCATAACGTTCTTGATGGGTCAATTTTTTATATGCCTCATACTCTGTACTTTCAATAGGAGCAATACCGACATAATTTGAAGCCATTCTGCGTATGGGAGATACTTCTACATAGTTTCTTGCAATTCCATTGATATTCAGACCTAAAAACCAATAATCATAGAAGTAATTAATTCCTAGGGTTCCGGCCATTTGAGGAGTTGCTCCCACATAATAATTCTTTAAATAAACCTTTTCTTCCTTATCTACTATTTTTCCATTTTCAGAATTAAGCGTGCCCATCGGATTATTACTGTAAAAATATTCACCAATGGTACCTGCTAAATCAAAATTCCAATTATCATTCAACCTGTAATTCATCCCTAACTCAAATCCTCTGTGTATCTTATCAATGCCTGTTAACACGTGATTTACGAATGTTTTCTCCAAATCGTGGTAGTAACTAGTACGATGCATATCATCGAAGAAATTGGTTTGGTACAAGCTGACTCTTCCTGTTACTGAAGGAGCGGAGAAAACATAACTCAACTCTGCATTGAAGATTTTTCTGCTCTCCAAGTTTTTAGGTGCCAAATCAGATATACGAGGGGAGATATAAGCAATGTCTGCATAAGGAGCATGTGTTGCATACGCTAAGTTAGCCATCAAGAAATGACGTCCATTAATCTTATAGGTTAACCCTGCTTTCAGGGCAAAATCAATAAAACTGTGTTTTTTTCCGTTTCCATAGGAGTTATCCGGATAGCGTCCATTCTTCATTTTTCCCCTACGTTGAAAATCGGTATAGGTAAACTTGGTACCATAATAAAAATCGATGTTTCTATACTTATATTCATTTTGAATCCAAGCATTGGCCGACTGTATATTGATACGATAGTCATACCCAAAGACATCATCCTTATATGCTTTTCGGTTCGGTTTATTCAAGTCATTTTGAATAGTGAAAGAATCACCCGGAAAATCTCTTTCCGCAAACTTGTCAATATCCAACACATAAGGTGCTCCCAGTAAGTCATCTACCGTTTTAAATTGTCGCGACTGAGTATAACGTAAACCTACTCCTCCTGTCAAATAGTTATTCTTACCCAAAACAGTATTCAAGGTAGAGTTGAGCGATAATTCCCATAGATCTCTACGTCGTTCTTCCACCATATATACCGCAGATTCATTTCCACTCATTCCTGCTATCTTATTAGCCATAAACAGATTATCCCAATTTACTTGGGTAAAGCTTCGATTATCGCTTTTCCATAGGTACTCATAATAGTCTCTTACTCCCTCATCTTCAAAGTAAGAGGGAATGTATCGATAATAATCCGGTCTGGGATCAGGTGCATTATACCAGTTCAATGCCGTACCTCCGTAACGACTATAGTGCCCGGCCAATCCGGTAGTCAACGTGGTATTTTCATTTATTTTCCAGACATGAGAAAAGATTCCGGTAGGATCAAATGCAGTTACTACTCTTGAATTCCTACGTTTTCCATTTTGATAACCCCAATTGGGATTATACAAGTTATCATCAACCAAATCATAAACTTCCTGATAAGAAGCCATCTGCTGTCCTCGTTTTACAGGTGACCCGTAAGTCACAAACGACAAGCTATGACGACCATTGTCCCATTGCTTTTCAGCTCCAACAGCATAAGAGATGTTTTCATAGAACAACCCATCTACATTACCCCGATCCGAATAGCGTCCACCCACTAACACATTAAAAGCCCAACCATCATCGCGAAGACCTGTTGCATAACTGGCCATACCTCGCAGATAATAGTTTCTGTTAGTATAAGACACTGTTACTTTACCTCCCTTGCCATAATTTCCGGAACGCATATTGATATTTTCCGAAACTCCAAGATTACCAAAAGTAAAGGTAGAAGGAGAGAATCCGCTTTCGGAGGTTCCATTACGCGTAGCATCGTTAATGGCTCCAATCGAGGAATAGTTGAAGACCCCCCGGTATTGGTCGTTAAATTCCACGCCATTAATGAATTTGGATTCGTACGTATTATCATAACCACGCACTTTAAACCTAAAGGGAGATAATTGATAAGATACATTATTTAAATATTGATCGTTGGAAAGAATAACCATCGTACTTACATCTTGAGACAGCCCTCCTCCATCATCGTCTGCTAACATATCTTCATTTATAACTCCTACCAATCCTAAATCTTCAGAAACCTCTTTGACAATGATTTCAATAGGATCCAGCCTATTCAAATCGGTTGCTGAAATTTTAACCGGTATCTCTTTAGCTAGTACCTGTGCCCCACTTAAGGAAAGAACATCTTCTCCGGGTTTAACATTCCCAAATCGGAACTCACCTTCCATATCAGTCGTTGTGGTATAATTATGACTTCGTAAAATCACGATAACTCCTGATACCGGTTCACCTGTATTAGCATTAATGATACTTCCCGATAGATCCTGACTTCGTTGTGCGAAGCCGGATATAGAGAAAAGCAACATCAGTACTGTAAAAAAATTGTGTTTCATACGTTTTCAATTCTATTAATAGTTCTTATCATTCCATCCATTTGCATACCAAAAGTTTAGCCAATAAGAGGGAATACCTCTAAGGTATCCCCTCTTGGTTTATATTTAGGTTTGAGCTTATTCAAAAGTAATATCATCTACAAGAAGATCGTAATAAACCTCCGAAGTAGTCTCTTTTTTACCTACTTTTAATGCAAATAAATTATCTTTTGAAGCAGAATTCAGAGTTAGTTCACTAACATCTAAAGTTATCTTAACCCAATCTCCTTTCGTATCAATTGATCCTCTATAACTATTAGCATCTGTAGGTTCAAGTGTCTTGGGACCGGTGCAATCTTCTAAGTTATAACATTTATAATCTGTTCCCATTTTATTTCCGGTACCAACATATACATTTAATGACAATGATTTATTTGTAGTAGTACCTTTTATATAGAATGTAATTTTTGAAGGCTTTTCAGGTAAAGCTTCTTTTATAATTGCGGTGAAAGTGTAGTCATTCTTAGAAGGAGTCCCTTTCAATAATAAAGCCGATGATCCCTCACGACCTCCATCTATACTTTGTGAGGCATAACCACCTGTACTTAATCCATATGAATTTAATGAAGCAAGAAATGCAGTCCAATCTTCAAAATCGGAACCCGGGAAAAGAAGATTTTGACTCGGTGTTACTACTTTACCTTCTTGTGTCACTACAATTTCAACCGGAGCGGCCGCAGCACCTGCACGAGTAGTTGTCTTAGATGCAATGGTTACTTTTCCTGTACGAGCTGTAGTCGTTGTATTTTCTGCAACTTTAAGAGTGAAAGCACCGGATCCTGTAGCTGTTGGATTTTCCAATGTAATCCAAGATTCACTTGCCATAGCTTCCCATGTTAGCGTTGCAGGAGCAGTTACATTGATTACTTTTGTATCGGCAGCTGCACCAAAATCTAATGCTTTGTCTGCATCGGGTATGGTTATATCTCCTGTTTCACCGCCTTCTTCAGGATCAATGGTTACATCACCTCCAGTTACATCATCCCAATCAGTAATATCTCCTTTTGGGGAAGCCAAAACAGAACCATCCGAGGTTAGAGATACCTTATAAGTTACACGCTTACCACTTTCAAGGGTTAATGCGTCCGGAGTCCAAGATTTAAATTTCATACCTCCTAAATCAAAAACAAAAGAGGAGTTACTCATCTCTTGGGTAGGTAATACAATAGCCTTGATAGTGGCACCTGCATCTGTTTTAGTTGCAGTCAGATTCAATGTTTTCTTTGTGGTCCCCTCTAAAGTCACAGCCCCATCTTTCAAAGACATTTTACCGGTAGGGACAAAACCTTCAACAGCCAGTTTAAGATTAGCCAAATCCTCTAAACCTGCTTCTGCCGTAATCTCTAATACAATTTGAGATAATTGATGTTTGAATTCCAAAGGAACCTCTTTATTCTCCCGGTTATACCCTTTGGCATTATTAGAGTACAGAAAATCAATGGCCGATAAATTCGATTGATCTTCAGCATTAATTGGCAAACTATAGTCCGTTACAGTCTGAGAATAAGGATAATAAGCTATGAAATCTAATTTCTTTCCATCTTCTTCGAAAATAATAACATCAGCATCAGAAGCCGGAGTAAAATCACCGGTAGCAGAGACAGAAACCGTAGTGTATTTTGCGTTTCCTTTATAGATAGCTGCATCTTCCAATGCTTGCCCAGCATTAATGGCATAGATACCGATGGCATCTTCTTGCTCCCATTTATTGTCTGCCACACGAGTTGATGGCTTTGCAACAGCAGCCTTGAACTGAGCACTTAATTCATGGTTTCTTCCATAACCAAAATCGTGATCATCATCCGATGAGCAGGACACCATAAATCCAACGAGTAAAGTTGAAATAAATAATAACTTAATTAAATTCTTCATAATTGATAATTTTTTGTTGATTAAGACACTTTATGGCATAAAAACACTTCAATTTTTCTTCACTTTAATAATTGCCCCAGAAAGAGCGGTCTATTACCTCTTTCTCTTCTTTTTTCAAAGAAGGGAAGAACGTAAAACCGGTTTTTTTCTCCAACTCTGCTACCGTTTTTTCATAACTCATCAATGCATTCGGGGCTGCTTTATTTTCCATCTCAAAACCTATCGTATAGGCCTTTCCATCCTTTTTCTGCATCAATACTTTATAATAAGAAGTTGGAATGGCTGCTAATCCACCAGACTTATCCTTTGCCCACTCAATCTTCTCCGGTGGAGTAGGGATGATTGCCCCGGTTACCACGAAAAGTGTATCATATCCTCTATTTGCTCTATCCGACCATCTGCGGACCTGAACTTCTAGATCATTCCATTTTTTCTGATTTAATTCTGCCTTTTGAGCCGTCATATTCGTATAATAAAAGGTTTGAATATTTGCCTCTTTAGAGCAAACTCGATCAGCACTGGCTATCTGATGACCTCTATCGTACTTAAGTTTATTATAATCGGCCCAAGCACTACTCAAATTGGGTTGATCCTTACTTGGAAAAGCCGGGTCATATCCCCATTTATCCGTTCTACTAACATTTTTCTTTGTATAATAGGGGTGCAAAGGATAAGCTACCCAGTGAGAAAGCTTATAATAAGTATCGTAGTAAACGGTATAATTTCGGATCTTCCCACTGGATCGAGTACTGGTAGATAAATAATTAACCGCTATTTCAGCATTAACAAACTCAGAATTTCTTACATCCGGCCACTCCGTAAAACCTCCATTCGTTGGAGTAGGCTCTTCTTCCTTCTCTCCTTTCGTTCCACTCAGTTCCAATGTAAAAGTGTAGTTTTTCCCCTTTTCCAATGCAGAGAGTTTTCCTTGCATCTTTAGATGGAATGGATAGACCAATCCCTCTTTCGTAGTAATTACAATTTTAGCTTGACTTAGATCGGATCCGGGAAGAATCATGGCCTCAACCAACAAGTGCTTATCTACAGAGGAAGGATAGAGTGTAACACTTTGAACCTGATTTACATTAGAAAATTCTCCGGTCTCTAAAGAAAAATCAGCCAGAGTAGGTAACCCTTCCAGCTCTATTTTTTGAATTTTCTCCGGCTTTAAAACCCCTTCTCTCCTTTCCGGATAAACAGTAAGCGTAATCCGTGCAAGCTGTCTGTTAAACTGTAAAGTAGGGCGAATTCCGGACTCGTCACTGATCCCCTTTACATTATCGGCATATAATAAATCCAGATTCGATAGAATGCTTTGATCTTGCAGATTAACTTTATAGTTGAAATCGGAGACCCCTTCTTGATAAGGGTAGTAAGCAATGAGGTCTATTTTCTTTCCTTTAGGATAGTAAATGATTTCGGAGGACTTAAATACTCCATCACCTGTTGTACTAAACAACTGATTATTCAAATTCTCCAATAAACCCTCATTCAGTGAAAGATTTGATTCTTTACCAAACACTCCGATCTGATCCTCTTCATCCCAAGAAGAACCGGATACCCTTGTAGTTGGATCCACCTCTCCCAATAATTGCATAGGACGCTTATTTACAGATAAAGGACTCTCTTCATTCTCACAGCTAACTACAATCAACAACAGAACAAAGAGTGAAAACAGGCTAAATTTCTTCAGGTTCATACTATTAAAATGTTTATTCATTAAATTGGGCTTAAAATATAATAAACTAATACCACATAAGCGAATATATTTAGGATATTTATTCTACAATAAAGCCCTAAAAAAGGGTTAACTACCCCAAACCTCCGGATATAGCATTCGCCACAAATATATAGTATATAACAACAATCAAGCGACAATTGTTTAACACTTATTTGTTAAATTTACGTTACGTTCTGATTACAGAAAAGGATAATGCACTGAATGACAAGATCTAAAAAGAGAATAAACGGACTAAACCTTCAATCTAAAATAGCTCTCTACTTTGCTGCATGTGGATAATCAATAGTATAATGCAAACCTCGACTTTCTTTGCGTTCAATGGCTTGCCGCATTATAAGGTACCCCACATTAATCATATTACGTAATTCACAAATTTCACGAGACACCACACTACGTTTAAATAAGGATTCCGTTTCTTCATAAATAATATCTAAACGAACCCACGCACGCTTTAACCGCAAATCGCTACGGACAATCCCCACGTAACTACTCATAATTTGATTCACCTCCTTCATACTTTGGGTAATCAATACCATCTCTTCAGGTAAGCGGGTTCCTTCATCATTCCATTCAGGAATGCCGTCACAAAAATCATACCTTGTTATTTCTGAGAGTGAATGTTTAGCCGCAGCATCGGCATACACCACGGCCTCAATTAGGGAATTAGAAGCCAAGCGGTTTCCTCCGTGAAGCCCCGTACAAGAGCATTCCCCCACAGCATACAATCTGGAAATGGAGGACTCGCCATTCAAGTCAACCTTTATTCCTCCACATAAATAGTGTGCAGCAGGAGCTACGGGAATATAATCTTTGGTCAGGTCAATGCCCAAGCTTAGACATTTTTGATAGATGTTTGGAAAGTGTTTTCTTGTTTCTTCAGGTTCTTTATGAGTCACATCCAGATAAACGTGATCTTCTCCCCTGTTCTTCATCTCATTATCTATCGCACGGGCCACGATATCACGAGGAGCCAATGAAAGTCGTTTATCGTATTTCTGCATAAACTCCTCACCGTCCATTGTACGGAGAATCCCTCCATACCCTCGCATCGCTTCGGTTATCAAGAAAGAGGGGCGATCGCCCGGATGATAAAGGGCGGTAGGATGAAATTGAACGAATTCCATATCTTTAACGGTACCTTTTGCCCTATAGACCATAGCAATGCCATCTCCGGTTGCTACTAAAGGGTTAGTTGTAGTCTGGTAGATTGCACCCACCCCACCAGTTGCCATAAGAGTGACCCGGGCCAGAAAGGTATCTACACGACTAGCTTTTGAATCCAGAATATACGCTCCGTAACATTCAATGTCAGGAGTTTGTCGAGTTACCGTTAGTCCTAAATGATGTTGCGTCAATATTTCAATGGCAAAATGATTTTCATAGACTGTAATGTTGGGATGCGTCTTTACTGCCCGAATTAAACTTTCTTGAATCTCTGCTCCTGTATTATCTTTATGGTGCAAGATCCGATGTTCCGAATGTCCACCTTCCCGATGCAAATCAAAGACTCCTTCTTCAGTCTTATCAAAATGAACTCCCCAATGAATCAGCTCTTCAATTTGAGAGGGAGCATTACGAACCACTTTTTCCACCGCTGCCCGATCACTGATCCAATCACCTGCTATCATTGTGTCCTCAATGTGCTTCTCAAAGTTATCAACCAATAAATTAGTAACCGAAGCTATCCCCCCTTGGGCAAAATAGGTATTTGCCTCTTCTAATTCTGTCTTGGCTATTAGTGCAACTGAACCTTTATCTGCCACTTTCAAGGCAAAACTCATTCCAGCAACACCGGAACCAATTACTAGAAAATCATATTTTTTAACCATAGCATTACCTTCCATTTCTTATTCCCTCTATACAAAAATAAGAAATAACTTTTTTGGTAGTCCATATTGTTGGCATTAAATTACTAAATCATTATCTTGCGGGCTAAAATCGACATCATATGGATCGTATTTTTCATGTTCGCACACCCTATACACAAGTTATATTCCTAATTCTCCTTAGCATCCTGAGTTTTTACTTTCTATGGGAACAAAGTGGAGTCTTAGCAGCTGTTGTAATGATATTATTAATAATCGTTATTGAGCGAATCATCAACAGTTCATATACCATAACAAGAGAGGGGCAGCTGATAGTTTCAAAAGGCCGATTTTCAAAGAAACAGATAATCGCCATAACCGAAATTACAGAAATCCGGAAATGCAGAAGTATGAATTTCGGTAAATTCCATTTGGAAGAATATCTATTGATAAAATATCCTCCAAACAAGCATATGGCCTTAATGCCTACCCGGGAAGAGGATTTTTTAATTGAATTAGCAAAACATCATAAGGAAAGATAAAACTATGAATTATCAAGTAGCCATTATTGGAGGTGGTCCTGCAGGTTATACCGCTGCAGAAAAAGCCGGAAAATCAGGATTAAAAGTCATCCTTTTTGAAAAAGAAAAAATAGGGGGAGTCTGCCTCAACGAAGGATGCATTCCCACTAAAACCCTTCTCTATAGTGCTAAACTATACCAACAAGCTTTAGACAGTAAACCATATGGGGTATCCACTTTAGAAGCCACCTTTGACTTGAAGCGTATGATTGCCCGAAAAAACAAGACGACTCGTAAATTAACTTTGGGCATAAACAATAAACTTAAAGAAGCCAACGTAACGATTGTGCAGGGGGATGCTCAAATAGTGGACTCACACACCATTCGTTGCAATGAAGATACTTATACTTTTGAGAACTTACTCATTTGTACCGGATCAACATCCATCACTCCACCCATTAAAGGTTTGGCAGATATTCCCTATTGGACTCACAAAGAAGCTTTGGATGCAAAAGAACTACCGCAATCTTTAATCATCATTGGGGGAGGGGTCATCGGTATGGAGTTTGCTTCTTTATTCAACTCATTGGGAGTAACCGTTACCATAATAGAACAGATGGACGAGTTATTGGGAAACATGGATAAAGAGTTAACTGCTTTACTCCGTGAAGAATACGGTAAAAGAGGACTCACATGCCTCATAGAAACCACAGTAACTGCCATTGAATCAACAGATGACAACAAAATCGTTGTACATTATGAAAACAACGAAGGCAAACACACGCAGGAAGCCCACCAATTGCTATTGAGTGTGGGAAGAAAACCACAATTAGTCGGCTTTGGACTGGAGAATCTGAATTTAGAGACAACGGAACAAGGAAGAATAAAGATAAACCAACAAATGCAAACCTCACAGCCACACATCTTTATCTGTGGAGATGCAAACGGAAAATCTTTATTGGCTCATACGGCCATACGTGAAGCGGAAGTCGCCATCCATACCCTTCTTTCCAACAAGGACGAAATGAACTATCGAGCTATTCCAAGTGTAATCTACACCAACCCGGAGTTTGCCGGAGTGGGTGAAACAGAAGAATCACTAAGTGCAAAAGGAATTGAATATAGAAAAGTGACTCTTCCCATGGCTTATTCCGGTAGGTTTGCTGCAGAGAATGAGCGCACCAACGGAGTTTGCAAACTGCTATTTGCAGAGGATGATACGTTGATCGGTGCTCACGTTTTAGGCAATCCGGCCTCTGAAATCATAACTTTAGCAGGAATGGCCATTGAACTAAAACTAAAAGCAGATGAATGGAATAAATGTATATTTCCACATCCAACCGTAGGTGAAATATTTAAAGAGGCTTTACAATAATGTTCAGAAGATTCATTTCGCTTTCTTTTTTATGGATTTTTCTTTGTCTTCCACTCCAAGCTCAAAAATTAGCAGAGCAGATAGAGGGATTACTATCCGATCTACCTAAAGGATCGGAGGTAGGAATCTCCATCTATGACCTGACCGACAAAAAGCAGTTGTATCAGTACCGTGAAGATAAACTTTGTCGGCCGGCTTCCACGCAGAAGTTACTGACAGGTATTACGGCATTGGATTTACCTCAGGCCAATGAACCTTTTCTAACAGAAATATGGACTAATGGCGAAATCAAACAAGATACTCTTTATGGCGATCTATATATTATTGGTGCGTTTGATCCTGAGTTCGATGAGGAAAGTATGAATTCTCTGGTTCGCCAAGTGTTGGATTATCCCATACGAGCCATTAAAGGAAAAATCTATGGAGATACTTCCATTAAAGACTCTCTTTATTGGGGCAGTGGCTGGGCCTGGGATGACACGCCCAATGCTTTTCAACCGCACTTATCTCCTTTAATGTACTGCAAGGGGGTAGTGACCTATTCCGTTACTCCCTCTTCTGCCGGAAATCCGGGTTTCGTTTTATGCACTCCTAAAAGTTCTTTCTATAAAATTGAGAACAACACAAAAAGCCATACTCCTAAAGCCGGGAAGTTTCAACTGACTCGTGACTGGATGAACAACGATAACAGCTTATTGGTTAGTGGTAATGTAGCTTCCAGTCAGCGCGGTAAAATCAATCTGCACCAACCTGAGGTCTTTTTCATTTATTCTTTTGTTGAAAAATTATTGCAGAACGGACTCTCCTCTTCAGGAACCTATTCTCTCAAAGAGTTTACAGAAACTTCAACCTCTAAAAAAATAGGTCAGTGGAGCACTCCCATGTCCAGAGTCCTTAAAGAGATGATGAAGGAAAGTGACAATCTGAATGCCGAAGCTTTGCTCAATAGAATAGCCAGACAAACAACCGGAGAAAAAAGAGGAAATACTAAAGATGGACTTTCAGCCATTAGGCGTACTATTGAAAAGGTGGGACTCAATCCATCCGACTATCGGTTGGCTGATGGCTCCGGATTATCTAACTACAATTACATCTCTCCTGAACTATTAGTTGCTTTTTTACGCTATGCCTACTCAAACACCCAGATCTTCCAAAGACTTTATGAGGTGCTTCCCATTGCAGGTATCGATGGAACACTAAGTCACAGAATGGGAGAAGGGAGAACATTCAAAAATGTACGCGCAAAAACAGGAGCTATCAGTGGAATTTACACTTTGGCCGGCTATTTAAAAGCTAAAAACGGACATATCATTGCTTTTGCCATTATGAATCAAAATGCATTAGGCGGAAAAAAACCCCGTTCTTTTCAGAACGAGGTTTGTCGTATATTATGTGAATAAATGGAGCGAACTCCATTTATTCAACAAGTTCTTCATTTAATAAAATCACTCCAGTTTGTTTTCCTCATATCACCACTACGGTTCAACGTAACGTGCATACCTAAAGCTGCTTCCAATCGATGAGGAGTTTGCAGCTTATCGCCTGCCAATTTTACATAATCCCATAATAATTCTTTATAATCAGGATGAGCACACTTTTCAATAATCTCTTGTGCACGCTCTTTAGGTGATTTACCTCTTAAGTCTGCAACCCCTTGTTCTGTTACTATAATGTTTACAGAGTGCTCACTATGATCCATATGAGAGACCATAGGTACAATGGCACTAATCTTGCCGTCTTTAGCTGTTGAAGGACAAGTAAAGATGGAAATATAAGAATTACGGGTAAAGTCTCCCGATCCCCCTATACCATTCATCATACGGGTACCTCCAATGTGCGTTGAATTTGCATTTCCATAGATATCAACCTCAATCGCAGTATTAATGGCAATAATTCCCAATCGGCGAATGACTTCGGGATTATTTGAAATCTCGGAAGGACGAAGAACTAACTTATCCTTAAAGAACTCAATATCATCATAAATGCCTTGTAAACATTCATTCGTTACAGTTAAGGAGCAAGTACTACCAAATTTAATACGTCCTTCACGCATTAGACCCACTACAGAGTCTTGCAACACCTCAGTGTACATTTCAAAAGGAGGAATGGTGGTACTCCTTCCTAAAGCTCCTAACAGTGCATTGGCAATATTACCCACTCCCGATTGAATAGGAAGAAACTCTTTAGGGATAATTCCTCTTTTCATATCTGACACCAAGAAATCGGCAACATTCTGGCCAATTTGGTCAGTGACTGCATCAGCATCGCTGAAAGCTCGCGCTTCATCAGGCCAATTGGTTTCTACTACCCCGATTATCTTTTTAGGATCTACTTGTACATAGGGTTTTCCAATCCGATCACTGGGCTTATAAATACCTATTTCTTTACGGAAGGGGGGAGAATCTAATTCAAACACATCGTGTAAGCCCATCATATTCTTGCTGTGAGCACTATTCAACTCAACGATGATTTTATCAGCCAAACGACAAGCTGTAGGAGAGATGCCTCCTGCAGCAGTTAAGTAGATCTTTCCATCCGGCGTTAATTCGCAAGCTTCGATGACTGCGATATTCACCTTTCCAAAAAAGCCATAACGCAACTCCTGGGCCATCTGAGACAGATGAATGTCGTTATAAGCAATCTCTCCATTATTTACAGCTACCCGAAAATCACGATTTGTAGTGTAAGGAGCGCGATAACGCATAGCTTTTGCTTTAGCCAATACCCCATCACAAGAGTTTCCTGTAGAAGCCCCTGTGAAAACGCTAACTTGAAAAGGATTCCCTTTAGCGTGCTCTTCTTCTGCCAATTCAGCTAAAGCAGAAGTTACAGCCTTGGCTGTTCCTGCAGGAGTAAATCCACTTAAAGCGATATTATCTCCATGTTTTATCATACGTGCAGCTTCCACTGCAGAAAGAATAGTATAAGACATTTTTTCTTCTTTTATTTGTTAAATATATTTTCGCTGTAAAATCTCAGACCAGATAATTCCCTTTCTTATCTCTTCCTGAGATGAGAGATCTACAATAGGTTCCACTTCAATTTCAGTCTCTTCCTCTGTAATGTGTTTTCCCTTGGTTACACTAACTCCTTCCTTCAGTCTCACATCGACCTTTTTTGTGAAAGATTGGGTCTGTCTTAAAGGCATTTCTCTTTTATTACTTTCCTCTTCGGCAGAAGAATCCGACGTGGCTTCGTCAAACCATTCATCCAATTGATCCTCCTTCCCCAGGGATTCACTAATCTCTTTTAGCTTTTTAAGCTTGTCCTTTTTCATTGCACTCCTAACAGCTATGCTGAAAATGAGAAGGATCACTATTAATTGTAATATCTATACCAAGCTTAGGAAAGACTATCTGATTATAATCCAAATTATTTAGTTCTGTCATCATATACCTCCTATTTAAAACTCTTAACTCTCTACTATTGAAAGTGTAACCTTTTCAGTATCAATGTTTTCACAAAAACTTTTTTGAACATCCTCATATGTCATTTCAGATAAAACTTTTACAGTATCAAATGGATTTACCCCTGCAAAATATGAATTAATAAGTGTGCTTGCAACAGCCTCAACATTATTAAATTCTCTTATAACCTGACCATAGGTTGATTTCTTGATACTCTCATAATGTTCTCTGTCAAGACCATTAACTTTTACATTTTCAATTTCTCTAATAATTTCGGTTAAAACCTTACGAGGTTGATTAGACTCCCCTGCAAAGATTACTGTAAAGAACCCATCACCATTGAAAATTTCAGTAGAAAAAGTAGAATTTATAAGTCCTTCATCTGTCAATCTTTTATAAAGCGGTGATGCGGCATCTGATAAGACATTCATTGCTACATGTAATTCCATTTCTAATTTTAAATTTTCATAAGCACTTCTGGGTTTTACTTTAAAACCAATATTAAACATTGGAGTCCCAACAGGTAAATTATCAACAATTTCACTTTTTACAACTTCATCAGGTTCATCAAGAAAAACAGTTTCCAATTCAATATCTTCACTAGGCTTTAGACATTTGTCTGCAATATCTATAACCTCATCTGCTTTTACATTACCCGCAACAACTAAAACCATGTTATTAAGATTATAGAATGTATTATAGCATTTATATAATAAATCGGCATCTATTTTAGCTATACTTTCAATAGTTCCTGCAATATCAATTTTTACAGGGTGACTTTTATATAATCCATTAAGCATGTTAAAAAATACTCTCCATGACGGATTGTCATCACACATACGGATTTCTTGTCCAATAATTCCCTGCTCCTTATC
>FZPS01000022.1_pt122 | contig 44396 bp, 34 predicted proteins | sample 1817821 | NCBI WGS metagenome assembly FZPS01 (sample SAMEA104158645, study PRJEB21678) | metagenome | place: Germany | collected 2015-04-21 | reverse complement strand
ACCTTCAACACATGTTATAAAACATACTTTTGTAACATTATTGCATATTTCATGGATTGTATCGTTTTTTTTAACTTGCAACCGCTTTTTTTAAGATACGATTTTGCATTTTTTGCACGAAGCAAAGTCGTTTTAATTTTGCAACTTCAAATACGTTAATAAATACTCCAATCATGAAAGTATACCAAACAAAAGACATTAAAAATATTGCCATCATAGGCAATTCGGGATCAGGGAAGACCACTCTCGCAGAAGCTATGCTTTTCGAGAGTGGTCTTATAAAACGTCGCGGAACAATAGAAAGCGGAAATACCGTCACCGATTATTTCCCTGTAGAAAAGGAATACGGTTATTCGGTATTCCCAACCGTATTTTCTTTCGAATGGAAAGACAAAATGATGAATTTCATCGATTGCCCGGGAGCCGATGACTTTATAGGGGGGGTCATCACTGCACTCAACGTAACCGAAACCGCACTGATGGTTATCCACGCAGCCAACGGAATTGGAGTGGGAACAATAAATCAATTTCACTATACAGAAGATCTGAACAAACCTGTTGTGTTTGTCATCAATCAGATGGACAACGAAAAAGCCGACTATGACAATACCCTTGCCGAAATGAAAGAAATGTGGGGGAACAAGGTAGTCCCCATACAATACCCCATTGGAAGCGGAAGCTCGTTTGAAGGCATTGTCGATGTTTTAAAACAAAAGATGTATAAATGGAAGCCCGGTGCGACAGCCCCTGATGTGATGGATATTCCGGACAATGAAAAAGCCCGAGCCGACGAGTTATACAAAGTACTGCTGGAGGCTGCGGCCGAAAACGATGAAGAGTTGATGGAAAAGTATTTCGAACAGGGAACATTATCGGAAGAAGAAATGCGCGATGGAATCCAAAAAGGATTGATCGACCGCAGTATTTTCCCCGTATTTTGTGTCTCAGCTGCAAAAAATATGGGCGTACATCGAGTTATGAATTTCCTGAGTACCGTGGCTCCCTCGCCCGATCAAATGCCTGCACCAAAAAACACCGAAGGAAAGGAAGTAAAACCCGACCCCAATGCTCCGACCAGTCTTTTCGTTTTTAAAACTACCGTTGAACCGCATATCGGGGAAATTTCCTATTTTAAAGTTATGTCGGGCACCGTAAGAGAAGGCGATGATCTGATCAATGCCAATCGAGGTTCCAAAGAACGTTTGGCCCAGATTTTTTCGGTAGCCGGACAAATCCGCAACAAAGTAGAAGAAATGCAGGCCGGCAATATTGGAGCCGCCGTAAAACTAAAAGACGTGCGTACCGGCGATACATTAAATGCCAAAGGTGTCGACAATAAATTCGATTTCATCAAATATCCCGAGCCACGTTATCGTAGAGCAATCAAGCCGTTAAACGAAGCCAATGCCGAAAAATTAAACGAAGCACTCACGCGCATGCATGCAGAAGATCCCACGTTGATTTCGGAAATATCGAAAGAATTGAAACAAACCATCGTTTCGGGACAAGGCGAATTTCATCTGAAAACACTCAAATGGAGATTGGAAAACAACGACAAAATTGAAGTAGAATTTCAGGAGCCGAAGATTCCCTATCGCGAAACGATCACCAAAGCAGCACGAGCCGATTACCGACACAAAAAACAATCGGGAGGTGCCGGGCAGTTTGGCGAAGTCCATCTCATCGTGGAACCTTATTCCGAAGGCATGCCAATGCCGGACGTATATAAATTCAATGGACAAGAAATCAAAGTACAGGTACGCGACGTACAGGAAATCGAGCTTGAATGGGGAGGAAAATTGGTCTTCGTGAACAGTATCGTTGGAGGATCCATCGATTCGCGCTTCATGCCGGCAATCTTGAAAGGAATCATGAGCCGAATGGAACAAGGCCCTTTAACGGGATCGTATGCGCGCGACGTGCGCGTAATTGTATATGACGGCAAAATGCACCCGGTAGATTCCAATGAAATCTCTTTCATGCTTGCAGGGCGCAATGCATTCAGCATAGCATTCAAAAATGCCGGCCCAAAAATCCTTGAGCCCATTTACGACGTTACCGTTTCCTTGCCTTCGGAATACATGGGTGACGTGATGAGCGACCTACAAACGCGACGGGCTTTGATTATGGGTATGGACAGGGATAAATATCTCGAAAAAATCAAAGCCAGAGTGCCTTTGAAAGAAATGAGCTCATATGCTACTTCTCTTAGTTCGATCACGGGAGGACGGGCATCATTTACCATGAAGTTTGCAGCATACGAACTTGTGCCTTCGGATATTCAAGAAAAACTACTGAAAGAATACGAAGCAAGCGAAAAAGAATAGCGACTTTTCTTTTAACTCCCATAATCAATAAAAACTCTTATCCCCAACAAGGCGAAAAGATTGCTCTGTTGGGGATAACAATGAAGATTTTATCGTACTTTTGCAAAAGAAACACACGTTAAAACGTATATTCCATTACGTTCCACAAACAATTCAAAAATGAAGAGAATATTTTACATCTTGCTTTTTCTTCCCCTTTCCATAATGACATATTCCCAACAGTATGAAGGCGTTTTTAAGGAAGGTGGCGACGTACTTAAATTTGAGAATGAAAAAGTGTATTTCAATATGAATGAAATGGGAAACATGATAACCAATAAAGTAGGTGAAGGCAGTTATGAAATTTTGGGTGACTACTTGTTGGTAAAAACGGGAGAATATTCGGGAGAAAAATCGTCTGTACAACCGCTCCCGGGATCAAAAGAAGACTCTGTAGGAATCAAGGTAACAGATAACCGCAATTTTTCTTTGCCGGGAATTCTGGTGGAACTTCTAAATTCATCGGGGAAAACACTGCATGGGGGAGTAACCGACAGCGATGGAAAATTTTTTTTCAAAAAAAATTCGAAAGGCCATACCATAAAAGTATCCGACATGGGATACGACAATATTTCGTTCACTTACGATCCAACGAACGATTTCCTTGTCAAATTGGTCAAAAACGACGTCATCGAAAATCAAACCGTTGTTTTCAAATTGAAAAAAGTGGATGATGAAACATTATCCGTTTTACTTTTATCAACCGATTTCAATCCCGGAAAAAACCAACTGAAAGCATTGGAAAAACTCGATAAAAAAGCCCGTAAAAGCAATTACATCGACAAATATATGAAAAAGGAATCAACCGAGTAGCCTCTTCACCACTTCGGAAATTAGACGTCCTTCGGCTTTCCCGGCAAGTTGTTTGATGGCAACGCCCATCACCTTACCCATATCTTTCATGGAAGTTGCTCCCACTTCGGCAATAATTTTTTTAACTTCCTCTTCCAATTCTTCGGGAGACATTTGTGGAGGCAAAAACTCCTGAATGACATTTAATTGAGCAAGTTCGGTTTCTGCCAAATCGTCCCGATTCTGCGACAAATAAATATCGGCACTATCTCTCCGCTGTTTGGCCATTTTCTGCAAAATAACCACAGCGGTTTCATTCGAAAGTTCATTATGAGCACCTTTGGCAGCTCTTGCTTCCAAAAATTCTTTCTTGATTCCCCGCAACGCTTCCAATCTTACTTTATCTTTTGCAAGCATTGCTTTTTTTATTTCTTCGTTAATTGTCTCAAATAAATTCATAAGCAAAATAATTTTTTTAATCGAACAAAGAAGACGATGGAGTGTGGGATTCGTTTCGGTACGAACGAGGATCAAAATCTACATCACGTTTGAAAACCGGCACCCGTTCCATTGCCTCTAAAATCTTGTCATCGTCTAATTCATCTGTCGTAAGCACAATGGGCTCAACCCGATAACCGGTTGTTAAAAGCTCCTTCAATCCCTTTTTTCCATAATATTTCTCAATCAATTGCCTGTCCTGTTCCTCCTGTTCTTTTCTTGCATCCTCTTGTATCTTGCGTTCCAATTCTTCCGCCTGAGATTCAGCCTTTCGATGTTCTTCGATGCCCGGTACACTGGTAATGGAAAATCCGGTAGCCAACAGCGTTATCTTGACCTCGTCGGCAAGATCTTCTTCCAGAGCAGCCCCCCAAATTACTTCGATTTCACGACTAAACTTCGACATGAACTCGTGCAACGCATTCATCTCTTCCATCATTAACGGGTTTTTCTCGCCAAAGGAGAGATTAATGAGTATTTTTTTCGCGCTAAACACATCATTATTGTTAAGCAAAGGCGAATGAAGCGCATCACGAATGGCTTCTTCAACCCTGTTTTTCCCTGTTCCCACGCCTCTACTCATAATGGCAACGCCACCATCTTTCAACGTGGTGTATACATCGGCAAAGTCGAGATTTACATAGCCGTGAACCGTGATGATTTCGGCTATGCTTTTTGCTGCGATCGTCAACGTATCATCGGCCTTGGCAAAGGCATTCATCATCGTTAAATCGTGATAAATATCGCGTAATCGCTCGTTATTGATGACTAAAAGCGCATCCACATTGGCGGCAATTTCTTCTACCCCCTTCAATGCCTGGATAATCTTTTTCGGGCCTTCGAAAACAAAAGGAATAGTTACGATTCCTACCGTTAAAATGCCCATATCTTTCGCAACTTTAGCCACAACGGGAGCCGCACCCGTTCCTGTTCCTCCGCCCATACCTGCCGTGATAAACGCCATGCGTGTGCCGTCGCTCAATAAATCGCGTATCAGATCAATACTTTCTTCGGCAGCTTCACGGGCAATATCGGGTCTATTCCCGGCCCCCAAGCCACCGGTAGTGTTTTCGCCCAACTGAATTTTCACAGGGACAGGCGATTCCATCAATGCCTGATTATCCGTATTGCAGAGAGCAAATGAAACATTGTGTATTCCTTCACGAAACATGTGGTTGACGGCATTTCCTCCGCCACCCCCTACACCAATTACTTTGATAATGGCTTCCGTGCGATTTTCCAACTGAAAATCCAATATCGTATCATCCATACTAAATTCCTCTACTTGTGTTTTTTCATTACCAATCGATTATTTATTTTCGTCCTCGGAAAACATTTCTCCAAGAATGTCCCCCATTCGGGAAAAAAAACTGTCTGCCCGTTTTTTCACTTCTTTGTTTTTATCGGGTTTCTTTTTATCTCCTTTTTGCTTTTGGTCACTTGTATTTGCGGAAAAATCCGGTTCTCCCTCCAATGTCCCCTCTCCCGTTGTTTGAGTAACCGGCTTTTTCTCGCAATCTTCGGTTCCAAACCGCAACAATCCCAATGCACATGTTAACGACGGGTCACCTGCCAATTCCGGAAAATTGTTGATATACGACTTTTTGGCAGACGCCAGCCGAACCGGCATTTTCAACTTTTCGGTGAGATAAATATCCAAATTTTTCAATTGTGAAGCACCTCCGGTCATCACAATGCCTGCCCCCAACTGCCCGTCATACCCCGACAACACGATTTGTTCCTTAACATTGGCCACAATTTCATCGAGCCGCATCCTGATTACTTTATTCAGCTCTACCAAATCGATATCCGGTTTTGAGAAAAACGGGGAAGAAAGCAAATTATCTTGATTGTCGTGCGCTTTCCCGAATTTGATCTTATACTGTTCGGCATCGCTTTCTATGAAATTCAGTTCGCAAATATCTTTTGTAATTGTGCGTCCTCCAAAAGGAACAACCACCATCCTTCGCAAAATGCCTCCCTTATATATCGACAAAGTCGTGGTTCCTCCGCCAAAATCGATAAAAGCACATCCCAATTCCTTTTCCTCTTCATTCAATGCAATTGAAGCCGACGCCAATGCGCCAACGGTATAACCGGCAATATCCACTTGGGCTCTATCGCGAATGCTCTTTTGTATGTTTGCAATGATGTTGGGGCGCCCAACAATCATCTTGTAATTGGCTTCGATGACGGAGCATGTAATGCCAACAGGATTTTTTTCGGGTTTCCCATCCAAAAAATATTCCACATCGGCAATAGCGTATCGCCCGGCCATTTCGGGATGGTATTTTGCCGCTTCCTTGTGAAGTTGTGCTATAATCTCCGTCGTTACAATTCCTGAAGAAGAAAGTTGCATTCTCTCTCTGAAATCGACAGAACGCAGCGATTGTCCCGCTATAGGAACATACACTTTACCGATTTTCCTGCCAAGTTTGTTTTCAAGTAAATTGATCAACTTACGAACCTTAGCACCTGTTTCTTCTATATTGTAAACTACCCCGCGACGAATACATCGATCGGACGGGATAGTTTCGCAAGCCAATACAGAGATAACATTGTTTTCGTTCTTTCGCCCAACAACACCGGTAATTTTGGAAGTTCCCAAATCAATGGCCGCTATAAATCCTGAATCTGACTGTATCATACTTTACTATAAATGATGGAACATCGGATCGTTTCTTTATCAAACGTTCCGATACTCACTTTTGTTTTACCGATTTACTCATTTTTACATGAGAAAATCAAATTATTTTTTTGTGCATACTACCTGATTATCGAATGAAAGATTGATTTCGGAATAGCGATTCCATCCCACAACGTTAAGTCCATTCTTGGCGAAAAGTGCAAATTTCGCCAATTTGGCAGGATAATTATCCAAAGTTCCTAAAATGATACGAAAATCCCCCACTCGAGGAATCAATTCCACTCTTTCGTTCTTTTTTACCACAATTTGCTCTATCCACGCATCCCATTCGGAATTTTCGTAGAGAAATTTGGCAAAATCATACAATTTATCTTTGGCAAACTCTTCGCTTATATTGCCTGTCGCAATGGGAACATGCACGGTGAAACGGCTCGAAGTCGGCATGATCTCTCGATTTTTATCGACATAAAAATGACCTTCGGTATCAGAAATCACACGCAAAATAGGATTTCGTTGGTAAATATTTGCTATAATCGAACCGTTCGACGTGGAATATACCTCGGCCGATTTCACGAGTTTATTGGTCATAATTGCATGCTGAATATCAAGCGTATTCACTTCATCCATTCGTTTTCCGACCGGATACAAATCGTTGCTTTTTATCAATTGTACGATATCTTCGGCATGCACAAACTGTGTTTTTGCACTATTTTTTACAACAACCTCAAAACAATTACATTCCTGATTTCGTGATGAATCCCAAAAATAAACAACCACGAAAGCCAGGTATCCCATTATCGACAACGAAGCCAATATGATCAGAAATTTCTTCATTCGAGGCTATATGATTACAAAGTTACACTTTAAAATGAAACCATGAAAATTTACGATACCGCATCCTTTCTCTTCGATTTCTCTCTCAGGAGCTTATCGATATCGGGTAAAAGTCGATCGATATCGCCTGCACCCAACGTTACCAATACTTCGATATCTCTACTCTTCAATAGAGTATGAAGATCCGATTTATGACACATTACTTTGTTATCCGTTGTAATTTTATTGAAAATAATCTCCGACGTCACCCCTTCAATGGGTTCTTCTCGTGCAGGATAAATATCGAGCAGAATTACTTCGTCCAGCTTGGAAAGACTCCGAGCAAAATCATCGGCAAAATCCCGAGTACGCGTATAAAGATGAGGTTGAAAAACCCCCGTTATTTTCTTTGTGGGATACAAGGCTTTGATCGAATCGATGGATTCGGCCAATTCTTTCGGATGATGTGCATAATCATCAATAAAAACGATTTCATCCGTTTTTATTCGGATATCGAACCGACGCTTTGTACCGGCAAAGGTCTGCATGGCTTCGCGTGCCTCATCCGGCGTGACTCCCGCAAGCATTGCAGCCGCAATTGATGCTACAGCGTTCTCGATATTGATTTTCATGGGAACGCCCAATTGAACGTCGGCTACAACACCAAAAGGCGAAACAAAATCAAACACGATCTCTCCATTTCCGATACGAATATTTTCAGCATGAAAATCGCCGCTGTTCTCGGAATAGGTAAAAACACGAACCGTCGATTCACAACGGGGCATCACGGCAATATCCTTTTTTAAAATCAAATATCCGCCGGAGCGAATAAGCGATGTAAATATTTCGAAACTCTCCCTGTAAGCCTCTGGAGTACCGTAAATATCCAAATGGTCGGGATCGGCCGAGGTAATGATGCCGATCCATGGTTGCAACCAATGGAAAGAACGATCGTATTCATCGGCCTCCACCACCGTAATGCGGCTTTTGTCCGATAAAATCAAGTTGCTATTGTAATTTTTCGAGATCCCTCCCAGAAACGCATTGCAATCGACATGCGACTGCCGCAATAGGTGGGCAATCATGCTCGAGACCGTTGTTTTACCGTGGGTGCCGGAAATGCATATCGCATCGCTCATCTTGGAAATCTCGCCCAAAACCTGTGCGCGTTTCATCACCATAAAACCTTCCGAACGGAAAAAATTCAGTTCCGAATGATTGGAAGGAACGGCAGGGGTATAAACGATCAACGTCCGTTCCTTATCGAGGAATTGTTGGGGAACAGCATCGATATTATCCTCGTAATGAATAAAAGCACCTTCTTTTGTCAAGGCATCGGTTAAAGGTGACTGCACACGATCGTACCCTCCCACCGTCTTTCCTTCAGCCAAAAAATATCGGGCAAGGTTGCTCATACCTATACCTCCAATTCCAATAAAGTAACAATTGAAATATCGCTCCAAACTTTCGTTCATTTCCCTATGATTTTTTCGATTTCGTCGACAATACGATCTGCAGAATACGGTTGTGCAAATTTAGCGATATTGTTGCTCAACGATTTCAACCGCTCCTCGTCTCTGACCACTTCCAATGCCATATCAAAAAGAGAAGAAGGTGCATCGGAATCGGCAATCATGATGGCAGCGTCTTTTTCGACCAATGCTTGCGCGTTTTTTGTCTGGTGATCTTCGGCCACATTGGGCGAAGGAACCAAAATAACAGGCTTTCCCAACAGGCAAAATTCGGATATGGAACCTGCTCCCGCACGCGAAATGATTAAATCGGCCACCGAATAGGCATAATCCATCTGCGAAATAAAATCATATAACCGAATATTCGAGGGAATTTTTCCCTCAGCCTGCAATTGCTTTATGTTGTCGTAATAATATTTACCACATTGCCAGATAACCTGTACATCATCTGCTCGTTCAATTTTCGGGAAAGCCGAAACAACACTCTCGTTGAGTGTTTTCGCACCGAGACTGCCACCAATCAATAGAATTGTTTTCCTTTCGGGATCAAGACGGAAAAACTCAATTCCTTTCTTTCTGTTTTCTTCCGAAACCGTTAGATCCTGCCGACAAGGATTTCCGGTTATGACAATCTTTTCTTTTGGGAAATATTTCTCGAGACCTTCATAAGCAACACAAATCTTGACCGCTTTGTCGGCCAACATCTTATTGGTTACTCCCGGATAAGAGTTTTGTTCCTGAATAAGCGTAGGAATACCTTTCGATGCCGCAGCTCGCAAAATGGGACCACTGGCATATCCACCGACACCGACAACTACATCCGGCTTAAAATCGGCAATAATCTTATTTGCCATATACATGCTTTTCAACAATTTTATTGCCACAACGATATTCTTCAACAAATGCTTGCGATCGAAACCGGATACGGGAAGTCCCACAATTCGATAACCCGCTGCCGGCACCCGTTCCATTTCCATGCGATCTTTTGCCCCAACGAAAAGAATTTCCGCATCGTACCATCGTTTTTTTATGGCATTGGCTATGGAAATGGCAGGAAAAACATGCCCACCTGTTCCACCCCCACCGACAATAACCCTAGGTCTCCCATTCTTCATCATCACAGACGAAAATTTCAAATTCAACTTTTCCTTTCATTTCCAATGGATCTCCCGAATCTTGCATCCCAAAATCCGCCCCATCGTTAATATTTTCATTATTCTCTTTTCCCTCCTCATCCTCATCCGAGACAAGATCTTCTTCTTTCTTTTTGGCCGATCCAAAACGATCCGCACTCAAAATAATTCCGAAATAAGCACATGTTATTAAGGTTGAAGTGCCTCCCCTACTTATAAGTGGCAGCGGCTGACCGGTTACGGGAATCAGATTAACGGCAACCGCCATATTGATAAATGCCTGAAAAGAAAGAATCAAAGCCGATCCCAAAATCAAATACTTGGGAAATAGCTTATCGACTTTTTTGGCAATCATGCCCGAACGGATAAGGATAATTACATACAACAACAATACAACTACACCTCCTAAAAAACCCAATTCCTCGATGATTATGGCATAAATAAAATCGGAATAAGCTTGGGGTAAAAAATCGCGTTCGGTACTGTTTCCCGGAAACTTGCCTAAAAGTCCGCCATTGGAAACGGCAATTTTTGCATGGGCTACCTGATAATTTTCATCGGTTATCGTAAAATAAGACTCCTCCGTTTCTTCCTTGTGAGTGGTGAAATTTTCGATACGATTTTTCCAAGTAGCCGTTCTGTTTAAAATTCCTTTTTGCGTCCAATCTTCAGGAATTATTTTCAAGAAAAAGACAAAAACAGCAACCAACCCAATCACAGCCAGTCCTACCTTTACCAGCCGTATGAGTTTTACTTTCCCAATAAACATGAGCAAATAGCAAACAACAAACAGCAGAACGGCCGTCGACAAATTATCAAAAGCGATAATCCCACATACTACGGCAGTAAGCCCAATCATCCATTTAAAAAGAACCACATCATTATCACCGTTTTGTTTGCTCAACAAAAACGCAATGGTCCCGATTAACGATATTTTGGCAATTTCCGAAGGTTGAATAGTAAATCCAAAAATGGAAATCCATCTCTCGGCATCATTCACTGTGGTCCCTATAAAAGGAGTCAGAATCAACAAAACGATAGAAGCCAGAAGAACAAAAATCAACGACGAAAAATACCGGTAAGGAACATTATGAATAAAAAGAATGACACCCACTCCTCCGATAAGAAAAGTAGCATGACGCAATATGGGTCCCCAAGGATTCTGCTGGCGATAAACAATGGTGCTGGTTGCACTGAAAACTTCTATCAGCGAAATTGCGCACAGAATAATAAATACAGTCCAAATTACCTTGTCGCCTTTAAATATTTTCCCGAAAACAGTATCCTCTTTCTCTCTCGCTTCATTTGTAGAAGAAAGTTCGGGAATTTCCATTGATGAATTCATATTCATTAAAAACTAAAGCCTTCTTACACATTCTTTAAACTGCTCGCCCCGATCTTCATAATTTTTAAAAAGATCGAAACTTGCGCAACATGGCGACAACAATACCGTATCGCCCTTTTCAGCCAATCGATAAGCTGCATTCACCGCTTCTTCCATCGAATGGGCATCTTTTATTACGGAAACTTTACCATCGAAAAATGCATGGAGTTTCGAGTTGTCTTCGCCTAAAAAAATCAACGCCCGAACTTTGGATTTCACCAAATCTTCGATTTCCGAATAATCGTTTCCCTTATCCGTACCACCCAGAATAAGCACCACTTTTGAACGCATACTTTGCAAAGCATACCAGCACGAATTGACATTGGTCGCTTTTGAATCGTTGATATATTGGACCCCGCGCACGGTTGCCACTTTTTCCAACCGATGGGGCACACCACGAAAATCACTAAGCGACCGGCGCAAATTTTCATCGGTAATATCGAGCAATTTGGCTACGATACCCGATGCAAGTGAATTGTACAAGTTATGCGTACCCTGCAAAGCCAATAATTCCTGTTCCATAGTAAACATGTGGTTTTTTACATTTATATATATCTGATCGTTCTCGGTATATGCACAAGAATTTTCACGTTTCGTTTCACTAAATCCATAGAGTGAAGCAAGCGGCTTCAATTTCTCGATTTCACGAGTCACGATGGGATCATCCACCCAAAAAACAAAAGCATCATCAAAGGTCTGATTGCGAATAATACGCATTTTTGCATCCACATAATTTTGCATGTTGTGATCGTACCTATCGAGATGATCGGGGGTAATGTTCATCAGCACCGCAATATCCACTTTGAAATCATACATATCCTCGAGTTGAAAGCTACTCAACTCCAATACATAATAATCGTAATTTTCTTCCGCTACCTGTCGGGCAAAACTCTTCCCGATATTTCCGCCTAAGCCCACATTCAATCCTGCCGATTGTAAAATATGATAAATAAGACCGGCCGTGGTTGTTTTTCCGTTGCTACCGGTAACGCATATCATTTTAGCATCGGTATAACGCCCTGCAAATTCGATTTCGGATATCACAGGGATGCCTTTTGCTCTGATTTTCTGAATTAAAGGAGCGGTATTGGGTATTCCGGGGCTTTTTACGATTTCATCGGCCAAAAAAATCTTTTCTTCCGTATGTTTCCCTTCTTCGAAATCGATCGTATAATCGATCAGTGTTTGCCGATGTTCATCGGTCAATTTCCCCTTGTCCGACAAAAACACATCGAATCCTTTCGTTCGGGCAAGAATGGCAGAACCTACCCCACTTTCGCCTCCACCAAGAATCACCATAAATTTTTTCGGCTTATCGTCATTCATATTTTTTCATTCTCATTTATATCCTATCGTTTCAACTACCGCATTTTGAGCGTTGCCACTGCAAATACGGCCAAGACTATTCCTATTAACCAAAAACGAGTAACGATTTTTGGCTCTGCAATAGGCGCAATGGGTTTTTGAATAAGCGCATCGATGCCGGCATTTCCCGGTTTTTGAAAATGATGATGCAATGGCGTCATTTTAAAAACCCGTTTACCGATACCGTATTTTTTCTTTGTATATTTAAAATAGGTAACTTGAACAATTACCGACAAAGCTTCCACAAAAAAGACTCCACATAAAATGGGAAGCAGCAATTCCTTATGGATCAATACGGCAAACACGCCTATGATGCTTCCCAACGTTAAACTTCCCGTATCGCCCATAAACACTTCGGCAGGATAGGCATTATACCATAAAAATCCGACGGTAGCTCCCACGAAAGCCGCTGCAAAAACCATTAGCTCATCGCTTCCAGGTATATACATGATATTCAGATAAGAGGCAAAATCTACCCTTCCCGAAACATATGCCAATATACCCAATGCCACACCGATGATTGCCGACGAACCCGCCGCCAACCCATCCAAACCGTCCGTCAGGTTTGCGCTATTTGAAACTGCGGTAACAATAAGAATCACGGCAACCACAAAAATTACCCATACCGCCTCATCGGCAAAATCACCCATAAAAGAAACCAACCAACGGTAATCGAAGTTGTTGTTTTTCACAAACGGAATGGTTGTTTTTGTGGTCTTTACTGCTTTTTCCTCATATTGAACACTTTCAATAACGTTGTTCACGCGGATCTCGGTATTCTCTCTGGCAACGATATCCGGACTTAAATACATAACCAATCCCACAATCAATCCCAAGCCGACTTGTGCAACTACTTTGAATTTTCCCTTTACTCCCTCTTTATCTTTTCTGAATACTTTGATGTAATCGTCGGCAAAACCAAGGGCGCCAACCCATATCGTACTTACAATCAACAAAATGATATATATGTTTTCCAGTTTCCCAAACAATAATATAGAAAGCAAAATAGACAATATGATGATTATTCCTCCCATTGTCGGTGTTCCTTGTTTACTGTATTGCCCTTCCAGATCAAGATCACGGATGGTTTCCCCAATCTGTTTTTTCTGCAACCATCGGATGATGAATTTGCCGGCAAAAATCGAAATAAAAAGCGCAAGCAAAGCCGCCATAGCAGACCGAAACGTTACGTATTGAAACATACCTGCTCCGGGAAAATCAAATTGTTCCAAGTATTCAAAAAAATAATACAACATCCATCTATCTATTTACTTATTTTAATTTAAAATCGTACCTGCCGAAAAATATTTTCTCCACCTCCTCTTTATCGTCAAAATGATGCTTCACACCTCTTATTTCTTGATAATCTTCGTGTCCTTTTCCTGCAATAAGAACCACATCACCGGGTTTCGCCAAAGCACAAGCTGTTTTTATTGCTTCACGACGATCGGCAATGGTAAGTACATTTTGCTGTTCCTCTTCCGACAACCCTGCAAGCATATCGTTCAATATATCTTGAGGATCTTCAAAACGCGGATTATCGGAAGTAAAAATAACCTTATCGCTCAACCGATACGCCTCACGAGCCATAATCGGACGTTTGGTTTTGTCGCGATTTCCTCCACAGCCAACCACCGTAATGATGCTCCCCTTTTTCTCCAGAACATCATGAATGGCATTGAGCACATTGGTCAAGGCATCCGGAGTATGAGCATAATCGACAATTGCGGTAAAACCCTTTGATGAATGAATAGTCTGAAAACGTCCGGCCACCGGTTTAAGAACGGTAAGCGTCCTCAAAACATCATCTTCATTCAATCCCAGCAATATGCTCGCCCCATAAACAGCCAGTAAATTATACACATTAAACATCCCAACAAATTGAACCGTAAGTTGTCGACGATTAATTTCGATATCGGTACCATTAAAATGTTTTTCAAAAATCCGTGCCTTGAAATCGGCCATATTTTTCAACGAATACGTATATTTCTTTGCCTTGGTGTTTTGAAGCATGAATAAACCGTTCTTATCATCGATATTGGTAAGAGCAAACGCATCGGCGGGCAAATCGTCAAAAAACGATTTTTTCACGTCACGGTACTCCAACATATTTTTGTGATAATCCAAATGATCTTGGGTAAGGTTGGTAAAAATGCCGCCGGCAAATTCCAAACCGTATACCCGCTTTTGATGAATGGCATGCGAACTGACTTCCATAAATGCAAATTCGCAACCGGCATCGACCATCATCCTGAGAAATTGATTCAACGCAATGGGGTCGAGCGTAGTGTGGGTAGTGGGATATTTTTTTTCGTTGACATAATTACATACCGTCGACAACAATCCTACGGCATAACCCTGTCTACGAAACATTTCATAAAGTAAGGTTGCTACCGTGGTTTTCCCATTCGTGCCGGTAACCCCAATAAGTTTAAGATGGCGGGAAGGATTGCCATACCATTGCGAAGCAATCAGAGCCAAAGCGACGGCACTGTTTTCCACTTGTACATAAGTAACCTGCGAAAGGAATTCCCCGATAAAAGGTTTGTCGTAAACAATCACACTTGCACCTTCTTCAATGGCTTTCCCTATATAGGAATGACCGTCGGCACAAACACCTTCAACAGCCACAAAAAGTGAACCACGCTGCACTTGACGAGAATCGGAAACGATAGCCGACACTTCCGTTTTTTCGTCCCCTTTTATCGAAATCACATTGCAATTCGCAATAAGTTTACTTAATTCCATATTTTTATCCTTTTCATTGCAAAACTATACGGATAGTCGCTCCGTTTGTCACCTTCGATCCCGGGCGGAGAGACTGCGAAACCACTTTACCTGCCCCTGTCAGATTTACCCGCATCCCCGCTTTTTCAAGCAAATATACGGCATCTCGTGCTCCCATACCCCACACATTGGGAACTATTTTTTCACCAATGGGCAATTCCCGCATTCGATAAACCGAACTATCGTTAACGATTTGCACCCAATTTGACGACACATCCGAATTTTCGGACATCTTCAATCCTATGGCTGCCATTGCCGTTTCACTTTTTTTCCTGTTGCCATTTTTAATTGAAGGTAATTTGCTTATTGTAGAATCCACCTTGCAATTTTCCGGAAAAAGTCGGGCATTACGGGTGTATATTTGTTCCGCAATGTTTTTGAAAACCATCCCTGCCTGTCCTCCCCCTGAAGGGACTCCTTTTGGCCTTCTGATCCCTACAAAACAAGTATATTGCGGATCATCGGCAGGGAAATACCCACAAAAAGAAACAAAATATCCCCTGTAAGTTCCTCCCGTAGCAATCTGGGCGGTGCCTGTCTTCCCTGCCATAGGGAAATAGTCGGATCTCACCACTTTTGCCGTACCCTTTTCGATCACACCTCGCAACATTTCTCTGATCTGTACCAAAGTAATATCTTTGCACATCTTGGGATTCACTACTTCAGCTTCGAATTTTTCGATTGTTTTCCCGTTCTTTACGACACTTTTAGCAATAAAAGGCTTAATCATTTTCCCTCCATTTGCAATGCCGTTGTAAAACATAAGCATGTAAATAGGCGGAATCTGCGTTTCGTAGCCAAAAGACATCCAAGGCAAAGTTGTCTTTGACCAATAGTTGTTTTTGTCATCGGGATAGCGAATAACCGATGTTCCTTCGATCCCGCTTAATGGAACATCCCATGTCAACGATTTACGAAGTCCGATTCTATCGATGGCATCCACATATTTTTTCGGATTATTTTCGTATCCTTTGAGAGCTATCTTGCTAATCACTATATTTGACGATATCTCTATGCCTTCGGCAACCGTCAAATAACCTCGATCGCGCCCTTGCCTCCAATAATGATCCCTAACCCATTTTCCTTTATATTGAAATAAACCGTTGCCCACATAAAAAGAATCGGTAGGCGTAACCACTCCGTCATCCAGAGCGGCCATTACCGTAACGGTTTTGAAAGTCGAACCGGGTTCGTTCATATATGAAAAAGCATTGGGATTGCCTTCGTAATATGTTCCCTTGCTTGTCCTATCGAGATTTGAAATCGCTTTTATCTCGCCGGTTTTCACCTCCATCACAATTGCCGTCCCCGATTCGGCTTCCGTTTCCATCAGTTTTTCACGCAATGCCCTTTCGGTAATTTCCTGAATGTCGGCATCAAGCGTGGTTACCAAGTCATACCCATCTTGAGCCGGAATTTCTACAACGTCCATCCATTTCCCCTGTATTTTTTGTCGATTTTTCACACCGGGAACACCTCGAAGCAATGAATCGTATTTCAACTCCAAGCCACTTGCTCCACCTTTTTCAAGATCCTTATAAACACTCCCGATCGTGCGGGTAGCCAGATTCCCGAAAGGTTTTTTTCGTGCATTTTTCTCTTCAACAATTAAGCCGCTTTTGTTTGAACGCAGATTTAAAAAAGGAAATGTCTGTATTTCTTTAAGATCAACATATGAAATATCTTCTTTAATAATACGCACATAACGCGAACGCAAAGGGACTTTTTTCTTGACACCTCGTGCTTGATAATCCTTCATTCTTCGCTCTTCCGTTTCTCGCATCTTCCAACCATTCAGGATCACATTGCGATACTGATTCACGCCGCGTGAGGGAAACTTTTTAGCCAATGCCTCCGATAAATCGCCTATATATTTATATAAGGTATCCTTCTTCATCCCGTCGGCCCAAAAATCCATATAAACCCCATAAAGAGGTTCGCCTGCCGCAAGTAACTTTCCATCGTGCGTATAAATATTTCCCCGGTTGGGAAGAATCACGCGGTCCTTTATTACAGCTTCCTTTTTCCCTACCTCACGCCATTTTTTTCCTTCGGCACTAAAAATTATTTTCCCGGCCGAAAACACAATCATTCCGGCAAATAAAAGCAATATCACTACAATGAGCCCATATCGCCCCATAATGCCTTCCTCATTGTCATGTCGTTGCTGTTGTTCCATTTTTCGATACGAAAAATTACTCTTTTATTTTTTCCTGATTCTATAAACGGGTTCATTGGAAATTTTCAGTTCCAGCCCTTCCTTTTCAATAAGCCTTTCGATTTCCGTCAAACGGCTTGCTTTCGTTAGATCTGCCGAAATAGTCAACGCCTCATATTTTACATCTTTTAGTTCACGTTGCAGTTTTTCTATTTCCGACATCTTTTGAAGAACAGTATATCGGTGCCCGATGAAAACAAAAATAATGACAAGAACGATAGCAATGAAGCGCATATTTTTCAACAGGAAATCATCCGTTAACACGCTCCCGCCAAAAACGTAAACGAATGATTTTCGTATTTTTCCGAATTTGATTTTCATACGCTTTACCGTTTATTCTATTTATTCTATTATTTTTTCCGCTATCCGAAGTTTAGCGCTTCGTGACCTTGGATTTTCGGCCTGTTCTTCCTCCGAAGGAACGATTACTTTACGATTGATTATCTTAAACGGAGTTTGAACATTGCCAAAAAAATCTTTCGATATCTCGCCTTGTGGATTTCCCGATCTAAAAAAGTTTTTTACCATCCGGTCTTCAAGAGAATGATAAGATATTACGCTTATCCTTCCACCCTTTTTCAATACTTCCAACGATTGCTGCAACATATCCGACAGTGCATTCATTTCGTCGTTCACCTCGATGCGCAATGCCTGAAAAGCTTGAGCGAGCATCTTTTTTTCCCTGTCTTTGAAAACAAAAGGTTCAAGAATGCCGACAAACTCATCCACCGTTTCTATTTTTGCACTTTCTCGGAACTTCACTATGGCAGAAGCAATCTTCGCAGCGTTTCTCAATTCCCCATAGGAAGAAAAAACACGAGTAAGCTCTTCCTGCGAATACTCATTTAGCACATCCGATGCTTTCTTCTTTGCCAAACGATTCATCCGCATATCCAGCCGACCGGGAAAGCGAAAAGAGAATCCTCGTTCGGGATCGTCAAAATGATGCGACGACACTCCCAAATCGGCGATAATGCCATCAACACGTGCTTCGTTATAATAACGAAGAAAATTTTTCAAGTAACGGAAATTGCTCCTAATCAATACAAAACGCGGATCATCAATCCTGTTTCCACACACATCGGCATCCTGATCGAAAGCATACAAACGACCTTTTTCCCCCAATCTTTTCAATATTTCTCTCGAATGCCCTCCTCCTCCAAATGTCACATCCACATACACTCCTTCCGGACGGATATTAAGTCCGTCGATACTTTCGTTAAGCAAAGCCGGTGTATGATAAACATTCATTTTTTTAGTCGATTTCGATGACGAACCAATAAAAATTCAAATCATCAACTCTTGTATTTTTGCAGAAAATTCTTCGGGGGAGACCAGTGGTTTTTCCAGCTTTTCTTTTGCCCAAATCTCAATGGTATCATCTACGCCCAAAAATCGGACATCACCATCGATATTCACCATTTGCAGGTATCGTTTGGGAATCAGGATCCGACCGTTGGCATCCATTTCCAAACGTTCGGCATCAAGAACAAACTGACGAAAAATCTGTTGCTGATCTTTGTTCCATTTATTTAATTTACTCCGCAACATCTCTATTTCTTTCTCCCAAACCGACCCCGGATAAAGTACCAAACAATCCTGAAAAATATCTTTGCGAAGCACAAGAAATTCTTCTCCCGCCGTCTGCAAACACTTTCGAAAAATAGCCGGTACAAACACACGGCCTTTCGCATCGGTTTTGGCTTCGATATTTCCCAGAAATTGCAACATTGTTCCTTGGTTTTTGAAACTACATGAATTCCAACACCGTAAAATTATAAAAATAATCCACTTTTCCCCACATTTACACACAAAAAACTTATGAAAAAGTTATCAACAACCACCCGAAAACAGATATCCCCTTTATAATCATCTAAAATGTGCAAACGATTGCATGTTAAAAACCCTGCGAATTATGATTTATCTGTTGCATCCTTCTTTTATATTTTTTATCTTTGATACGAGAATAAAATTTATATAAATAAACAAAAAATTATTTTTCGTTATTCCCCAAACTTTTTTATAAATCAAAGTGTTATAATAGTGTTATAATATGGAACATTAATCTTTATAATGCTAAACAACATGGGTCAAAAATCAAAAAAAGACAGAAAAGCGACACTTGTCTTAATGATGAGTATGCTAATGACGGTTTTGGCTATTGCCCAAACAAGTCAAACAATTGATGTAAGAGGTACTGTAAAAGACACTAACGGAGAGCCCATTATTGGGGCCAATATTCTTTTACAGGGAACCTCAATAGGCACGATAACCGATTTCGAAGGGAACTTTTCGATTCAAGCTCCCCCCAACGGCGTGTTGGAAATCAGATATGTCGGTTATAAAACACAAATTATTCCTATCAACAACAGAACATCGATCCAAATTATTTTGGAAGAAGATGTTGAATTGTTGGAAGAGGTGGTTGTCATTGGATACGGCACAGTAAGGAAAGACGACGCGACAGGTTCTGTTACAGCCATAAAGCCTGAAGAATTGAACAAAGGCCTTACGGTAAATGCACAAGACATGATCACCGGGAAAATAGCAGGGGTAGTCGTAACGCCCAATGACGGTACACCCGGTGGAGGTGCCACCATACGTATTCGCGGTGGGTCATCATTAAATGCAAGCAACGATCCGCTCATCATTGTCGATGGACTGGCATTGGATAACAATGGCATAAAGGGAGTAGCAAACTTCCTGAGCACCATCAATCCCAATGACATCGAAAGTTTTACAGTCCTTAAAGATGCTTCTGCAACTGCAATTTACGGTTCACGTGCCTCAAACGGTGTAATTCTTATCCAAACAAAAAAGGGTGTAGCAGGTATGAAACCGAGAATCTCCTATAACGGCAATTTCAATATAAGTACGATTCGCGATTATATTGAAGTGATGAACGGTGACCAATATAGAGAATATGCCAATTTGCTTTATGCAGGGGATACAGATATTTTAAGTCACCTTGGTGAAGAAAATACCGATTGGCAAAAAGAAATCTACAGAACAGGGTTCGGACAAGATCACAACGTAAGTGTAACCGGAGGTCTAAAAAATCTTCCTTATAGAGCTTCTCTGGGATATACAGGACAAGATGGCATCTTAAAAACTTCATCCTTTGATCGTCTTACCGGGTCTGTTAATTTAAATCCTTCTTTACTAGACGATTATTTAAAAATCAATTTCAGTGCAAAAGGAATGTATACAAAAAATCGTTTTGCCGATACCGGAGCCGTAGGAAATGCTGTACGTTTTGATCCAACCCATCCCATAACTTCCGACGAAGAACCTTATGCCTCAGAAACCGAAGGCTATTGGCAATGGGTTACCTTCAACGATAATGGATCATTCAAATCAATAAATGCAGATGCGCCCCACAATCCGGTTGCATTATTGGAACAAAGAGATGACCGTTCCAAAGCATGGGATTTAATGGGCAATATCGACATCGATTACAAAATGCAATTCTTCCCCGATCTAAGAGCACATTTAACATTGGCAACCAATATTTCTCATGGGCGACAAGATACATGGATATCTCCGAAATCCGCAACTAACATTATCGGAGGGGGGTATGATGGATACGACGTTCAAGATAAATGGAACAGACAGTTAAGTGCTTACTTGCAATATACAAAAGACCTGAATAATCAGAATATCGATGTAATGGCCGGTTACGAATGGCAACGCTACCACAGAGAAGGAAAATATTTCGGCGAATCAATTACCAAACCCGATTATATTTATCAAGCCGAAGAAGTAGAGTGGGCTACCCGCAATCAACTGGTCTCCTTCTTTGGGCGCGTTAATTATTCGTTGCTCAATAAATATTTATTTACAGGAACTTTACGTGCCGATGGCTCCTCGAGGTTTGCTCCGGGAAACAAATGGGGCGTTTTTCCCTCTTTTGCCTTTGCATGGCGAATGATAAACGAAGATTTTCTGATAAATAATCCTACCATTTCAGATATGAAACTTCGACTGGGGTATGGCATTACCGGACAACAAGACATCGGTTCCGATTTTCCCTACTTGCCGGTTTACACCCTTAACAAAGACGGAGCCTTCTATCCTTTTGGAGACGAGTACTATCCTACAGCACGTCCCGATGCTTACAATCCCGATCTGAAATGGGAACAAACCACCACCTACAATGTGGGATACGACATCAGCATTTTGAACAACAGATTCTCTGCTTCACTGGATTATTATTATCGCATTACAAAAGATCTGATCAACATGACGTCTATTCCTGCGGGAACCAATTTCAGAAATAAAGTTCTCCAAAACATTGGTTCATTGAAAAATCAAGGAATCGAATTCATGTTTAATGGAAAGATAATTTCAACCCCGGATTTGACATGGGATTTAAATTATAATCTTACGTATAATCGCAACCACATTTCGAAACTGACGAGCGGCAGTCAAGAAGGTTACTACGTTCCCACAGGCGGTATTTTTCAAGGATCAATACAGGCACACGCCGTAGGATTCCCCGCCAATTCGTTTTATGTCTATCAACAGGTATACAATAATGAAGGTAAACCGATTGAAGGACTCTATGTTGACAGAAACGGCGATCATATCATCAACGAAAACGATCGATATTTTTACCACAAGGCTGCACCCGACTATACGATGGGTTTGTCAACCAAAGTAATTTACAAACAATTCGATTTCGGAATTTCGGCTCGCGCCAATATCGGCAATTACGTATACAACTCGGTGGCCGCAGAAAGAATGAATGTAGGCCCAAATGGCGTTTGGTCTCCTTTGGGATTTTTCGAGAACAAAGTCATGTCGGCTTTCGAAACCAACTTTACAGGAGGCAGCGGCATTACGTTTATGTCCGATTACTATGTGCAAAAAGCCTCGTTCCTGCGTGTGGATAACATTACGGTAGGATATTCGTTCGACAATCTCGGCTTTATCTCCGGCGGCCGTATCTCGGCAACGGTGCAGAATCCTTTTGTGATCACAGACTATAAAGGATTGGATCCGGAAATTTTTAATGGAATCGACGGAAGTATTTACCCCAAACCCGTCTTAACCGTAATAGGGCTAACGCTTAATTTCTAACATTAAAAATTACAAGACAATGAAAATAAACAATAAATTCCGTTGGTATATGATGTTTTTTATCGTCCTAACGATAGGAATCACATCATGCATACAAGACTTGGATATCGAGCCCATAGACCCTTCTACCGTACAAACTTTCGACGAAGAAAAAGTTTTTGCCAAAGTGTACGCATCTTGGGCTTTAACCGGACAACAAGGTCCTGATGGCAATAACGACATCGACATTGATGACGAGGGTCGATTTTCCCTTTACAGAACATTATGGGTTAGTCAGGAATTACCCACCGATGAAGCCATATGCGCTTGGGGAGATATTGAAGTAGTAACCATGAATCGCTCGAGCTTCACTTCAACCAATCCTGCCTTAAAAGGTTTGTATGCACGTTTATATTTTGTGGTTACCATTGCCAATCATTATTTGTCGGAAACGGCAGACATGACAGGTGAGGAGATACCGACCAAGCGTGCTGAAGTGAGATATTTACGTGCGTTGGCCTATTATTACTTGATGGATGTTTTTGCCAATGTTCCATTTACCACTGCCGTCAGTGCAAAACCTCCCGAACAAATCAAACGTGCAGATTTGTTTCAATGGATCGAAACCGAATTGAAAGAAATTGAACCGGAAATGTATGAGCCAAAAACAGCACCCTATTATCGGCTGGACAAGGCTGCCGTTTGGATGTTATTGGCGCGGATGTATCTGAATGCAGAAGTTTACACGGGCACCGCCAAGTGGAATGATGCAGCCATTTATGCAAAAAAAGTAATCGATTCGCCTTACCAATTGGCAACCAAATATAAATATCTGTTTATGGCTGATAATGCCGGAACTATAGATGGATCGACAGTAAATGATGCTCCAAAAGAAATTATCTATCCGATAGCTGCAGATGGAGTGAAAACCAAAAATTGGGGATCATCCATCTTTTTAATCGATGCAACCAGAACCGACGGCATGCCAACCTGGGGTACAACAGGTGGGTGGGGCGGAAACCGCGCACGTGCAACATTGGTAAAAAAATTCTTCCCCGATGGAAATGTTCCTGAATCGTCAGATTTAACAATTCAGGCTAATGACGATCGAGCATTGTTTTATTCTATCGACAGAAAATTATATATTAGTGACGTCACCAAATTCAAAGAGGGCATTTCCGTACAAAAATTCTGGAATCTGCGTGCCGATGGAGGAACAACCGGCGATATCGAATTTCCCGACACGGATGTACCTTTCATGCGAGCAGCCGAAGCTTATTTAACCTATGCCGAAGCCGTTGTGAGAGGAGCCTCTCCAATTGATGGTTATACCGCATTGCAAGCCATAAATGAAATAAGAGAAAGATCCAATGCAAGACAACTGACAAACATCGACAAAGATGGGATTTTGGACGAATGGGCAAGAGAATTTTACTTTGAAGGTCGTCGACGCACCGATTTGATTCGCTATGGTTATTTCACCGGAAGCAGTTACAATTGGGATTGGAAAGGTGGTGTTCCCAACGGAACCGCGTTACCCTCATACCTGAACATAATGCCGATTCCGGCGGACGATTTGAATGCAAATGACAATTTGAAACAAAATCCGGGTTACTAAAAACAACAATTAAAAATAAAAGAGAACTATGAAAAAAATAAATATCATCCTGTCCGGGATACTCTTCATGGCGGGATTTTATGCCTGCCAGGAAGACGATCTCGTAACCATAAATCCTCTTGCGGAAACAGGCGAATTAACTTTTAAATTGAACCAACCCAAATACGCCGACTATATCTATGTGTTGGAAGAGGTCAACAACGACAAAGACATGGATACTTTAACCTGTGCCCAACCCGATTACGGATTCACTGCTGCCGTAACGTATCATGTTCAGGCATCGTTCCATGAAGATATGACCGAAAGCGTTGAACTCGCCACCCCCGTAAATGGCGAAAAGGTTCCCGTCAACATAAAAGACATGAACAGAGCGATATTGACCTTATACAGTGGACAAATGCCCAATCCACCAACTGTCGTGGAGGTTTATGTGAGATTAAAAGCCATCGTCAGTACGGCAACCCCGACTCCGCTGGACACTATACCCATCGTGAAGCCGGTCTATTCGAATGTTATCAAATTAAACATTCTGCCGTATTTTATGGAAGACCTGACCAGTTACGACAAGGCAAAAAATCTCGTATTCTGGTACATCATCGGTTTGGGAGACAAAAATTGGACAAACGATCCTTCAGGATTGGGAGTTTCGGTTGTTCCATTAAGCGTTGTGGAAGGTAATAAATATGATTCCGAAGGCAACGGCACATTTACTTACACGGGATATTTCACGACAAACGACGAGTTTAAATTGATCCGGGATCTTGGAAACTGGAATACACAATGGGGAAATAACGGAAGCGCAGGTATAAACAGCCCCGTAATGAAAACGCCCAGTTTGGAACCGGCCAACTTCAAAGTTCCCGAAAACGGCTATTATACCATTACGCTGAATTCCATAACCAACACGGTGACAATTGAAAAAACGACCATAACACCTTCGTTATTCGATAACATGGGATTAGTCGGAACAATCAATGATTGGGGGAATACACCTGACATTCCAATGCACCCCTTCCTGGTAGATGAAGAAGGGAACCCGCTGAACAATCATGTATGGTACACAGAATATACCTTTGGCGCTGATGCCGATGTGAAATTCCGTGTAGACAATGCATGGGGCAACGATTGGGGTGGCTCATATTTTCCTATAGGAATCGCAACGAAGAGTGGCCCAAACATTCCTGTTGAAGCCGGGAAATATATGATTATTTTCAACGATCTGGATGGATTTTATACCTTCATCCAAAGATAAACACGATAACGTTTTGCCCTTCGGGGCAGAACGTTTAAAAAATTCATTAAACGACTAAAAATAGCAGACATGAAAAAAACAATTCAATATCTGTCGGCAACAATAGTGGCATGTATTGCCTTTTTCGCATGTTCCGATCCCTATGACGACCAGTTTGTGGCAGAACCGACGATTTACGAACAACAACCTCTTCAGGATGTCGATTTCAGTGCCACCATTTTGACCGACCCGCTCATCATTACGGAAGAGAATATCGGGGAAACATTCGACTTTATACGTATCACCCCTCCTACATTGGTAGACAGCAATGTCACGGTAGCATACAGCGTTTTGTTATCGGATACAGAAGACTTTGACCCATCAAAACCGCTTCCGGTAACCTTGAGCGGATCGGTACTCAAAGCCTCCTATGCCGAAATCAACGATACACTGAAAGCACTGAATCCGACATTATCCGAACACCCTGCTTATGCCAAACTTTTGGCATACATTGTAAAAAACGGCACAAAAGCGCTTTATGCGGCACCTATAATGGAATTCACTGTAACGACTTACAACTTCCCCCCTGTTGCCGTAAACGATACGCTTATAGCCATCAAGAACGAACAACTGAAATACGATGTGACACTGAACGATACCGATTATGAAAATGATCCCATTACATTGGTTAGAATAACACAGCCTACACACGGAAAAGCTTGGATTAGTGGGAATTCAATTATCTATACTCCTGAAAAAGATTATACGGGAGAGGATGAATTTACCTATACCATCACCGATGGAAACAGCTATGCAACTGCAAGTGTCGTCATAACGGTAACGGCTTTGAAACGCTTCACCGAAGTAGACGTGAAACCCTATTACATTATCGGCATGGCTGACGAAAGATGGAATAATTCCGTCGAAGGTCTCGGCGCTTCAATTTATCCCTTGAATGTGGTTGAGGGATATAAATACAATGACGAAGGTGCCGGCGAATTCACCTTTACTGGTTATTTCTGGGCATCGAAGGGATTCAAGTTGATCCGTGATGTAGGAAAATGGGATGAGCAATGGGGTGTAAAGGACGGTGTATATGTTCATAACGATGGGGGTTCAAGCGATATCAAGGTTCCTGCCGACGGCTATTATACCATTACCTTGAATTCTATCAACCACACGCTTACCATCGAACCGGCAGAAATAACCCCGCCAAGCTATATGGAAACCGGTATCGGATTGATCGGCGGTTTCACCGGATGGGGTTCAGACCTGGAAATGCTACCATCGGAAAGTTCCAACAATCATATCTGGTATGTCACTTATACATTTGATGAAGATACCGAAGGAAAATTCCGTGAAATCGACAACTGGGATATCAACTGGGGATCAGAATTATTCCCCATAGGCATTGGTATACAAGACGGTTCAAATATAAAAATCAAAGCAGGAACCTATGTCGTGCTATTTAACGATATCTCCGGCAACTACTATTTCTTTCAAAAGTAAATCATTTTGACTTTTACATGGCGATGCAGTCCCCATTTGCATCGCCATGATTTGTCTTTGAATAAACCCTTTTCAAAATGAAAAAATCAGCATTATCCTTCCTTTTATTATTCGCGGTTATTGCTCTCCATGCCCAACAACTAAAAGTTGAGCCGGCTTTTTGGTGGAGCGGCATGGAAGAAACCGAATTACAACTCATGGTATACGGCAAAGATATTGCGGATTACAAACCGACTCTTACTTCAAAAGAAATCTATTTGAAAGAAGTCGTAACACTCGAAAGCCCCAATTATTTGCTATTGTATCTTGATATTTCGAACAGTAAACCCGAAACTTTCGACATCGTTTTCTCGAACGGTAAAAAGAAAATAACCATTCCCTACGAACTCAAGCAACGCGATTCTTCTCGCCGGAATATCAAAGGATTCGATTCTTCGGATGTGCTTTATCTTATCATGCCCGACCGATTTGCAAATGGTGATCCATTAAACGATCAAATCCCGATGCGAATGCCGTATAAAGTCGATAGAAACGATCCCGATGCCCGTCATGGCGGCGATTTAAAAGGGATTTCCGATCATCTGGATTATCTTTCCGAGCTGGGTGTCACTGCCATCTGGCTCAATCCCGTATTGGAAAACGATATGAAAGGCGGCTCATATCATGGCTATGCAACCACCGATTATTATCGGATCGACCCACGCTTAGGTACCAACGAGGAGTATGTAAAACTCATTGCCGATGCTCATGACAAAGGTATGAAAGTCGTAATGGATATGATCTTTAATCATTGCGGAAGCGATCATCCGTGGATGAATGATGTGCCATCGAAAGATTGGTTTAACGACCTCGACCATTACGTTCAAACATCACACATGAAAGAAGTGTATTTCGACAACTATGCATCGGAATACGATAAAAAACGCATGACCGACGGGTGGTTTGTCCCTTCAATGCCCGACCTCAACCAACGCAACCGCCATGTAGCCAAATATCTTATTCAAAACAGTATCTGGTGGATCGAATATGCAGGCATCGACGGTATCCGTCAAGACACTTACCCTTATGCCGATTATGATATGATGGTCAATTGGTGCAATGTAGTTTATAAAGAATACCCCCGTTTTAACATTGTTGGTGAAGCATGGCTCAACAATCCCATAGGAACCTCTTTTTGGCAAAAAGACAGCAAAATCAATCCGCATAACACGCAATTAAAAACCGTTATGGATTTTCGCTTCATGGGACTGGCCCACACCGCCTTCTTTGAAGAAACCACCGAATGGAACGCCGGACTGCACGACATTTACGAACATATGACCTACGATTTTGTCTATGCCGATATTTATCACGTACTCCGTTTTCTCGACAATCACGATACCGATCGCTTTTTACCGGAATATCCCTCCGATCTTTCTGCATTTAAGCAAGGCATTACATTTTTGCTGACCATACCCGGAATTCCGCAACTGTATTACGGTACGGAGCTTTTGATGTACGGAAATAAACGAAAAAGCGACGGCGATATCCGCAAGGATGTTCCCGGCGGATGGCCAGACGACAAGGTAAACTGGTTTACTGCCGATGGGCGCGATAGTTTACAAAACGAAGCATTCGGCTTTGTGCAAAAACTGCTTAAATGGCGACAAGGGAATGATATAATAGCTAATGGAAAAATGAAACACTACGCACTTCAAAAAGGCGTGTATGCCTATGAACGCTATCTGGGAGAAAAAAGCGTAATGGTTTTTATGAACGGAACTTCAAAGAATGTAACCATCGAATTGAATCGGTATGCCGAATCGCTTAAAGGAAAATCAGTGGGATTCGACATTTTAACCGAACGACAACTCAAATTGAATACCACACTCGAACTAACACCAAAGCAGATATACATAATTGAACTCTAAGCAAACCGCTTCATCAACAAAAAATGAAAGATCTATATAAAATACTCTGGCTCATTGCGTTGATCGTTTTCTCATGCAGTAAAGACGATACTCCGCCAACAGAACCCCCTGTTACAGAAATAAAAGAAGGATTCAACATTACTCCAACGGAACCCGATGCGGATAATTCCTTGACTATTATCTTCAAAGCACCCAAAACATCTGCGCTTTATGGTTATAATGGCGATGTATATATCCATACAGGGGTTGTTTCAGAAGGACAATGGCTGTATGTACCTGCTGCATGGGAGCAAAACCTGGAGAAATGCAAAATGGCCGTTGTTGAACCCAACGTTTGGAGCATCACGCTTTCACCATCCATACGGCAGTGGTTTGGGTCGGGCGAAACACCGGTAACCAAAATCGGTATCGTCATCCGCAGTGCCGACGGCACAAAAAAAGGTCTCGAGAACGATTTCTTTATTACCGTCACCGACACCCAATACCATCCTTTCGAACCCGCAGACATAAAATATGCCCCACTGCCGGATAACGTTATGGAGGGCATCAACATTATCGATAATTCCACCATCACGCTCGTGCTTTACGACAAGGACAAAGAGGGCAATCACAAAGATTTTGCGCATGCGATCGGAGATTTCAACAACTGGACACTGAGCAATGACGATAAATCGCAGATGTTCCGGGACGAAGAAAAAGGATGTTGGTGGATTACTTTAAACAACTTGGACGCAACGAAAGAATATGCCTTCCAATACTATGTCGGCACAAAAAATGGGGAAAGAATACGTTTGGCAGATGCCTATGCAAGAAAGGTTCTCGATCCGGACAACGACCCCTACATTCCTGCTTCCACTTATCCCGAAAACAAAACCTATCCGGAAAAAGGGGCAATCGGTATTGTTTCCGTTTTCAAAATTCAAGAAGATGCTTATAACTGGGAAATTGACGATTTTCAACAACCCAAGAGAGATAATCTGGTGATTTACGAAATGCTATTGCGCGATTTCACTACTTCAAGCGACATTAACGGAGCTTTGCAAAAGCTCGATTCTCTGCAATCGCTGGGCGTAAACGCCATCGAACTGATGCCGGTACAAGAATTCGACGGAAACGACAGCTGGGGATACAACCCTTGCTTTTACTTCGCTATGGACAAGGCTTACGGAACCGACCATATGTATAAACAATTTATCGACGAGTGCCACAAACGCGGCATGGCTGTTATCCTCGATGTAGTGTATAATCACGCTACGGGAAACAATTCCTTCGCAAAAATGTGGTGGGATTCGGCCAACAACCGACCTGCTGCCAACAATCCGTATTTCAACGTCACGGCACCCCATCCCTACAGCGTTTTCAATGATTTTAACCACGAATCGCCACCGGTGCGGAAATTTGTGAAACGCAACTTGCAGTTTTTGCTCAACGAATACAAATTCGATGGGTTTCGTTTCGACTTGTCAAAGGGATTTACGCAGAAATCGAGTACAGAAGCCACTGCCGCCGATTACGACGCTTCGCGCATAGCTATCCTGAAAGATTACCATGCTGCCATCAAAGCCGTGAAACCCGACGCCTTTGTTATTCTGGAACATTTTTGCGAAGACGAAGAAGAAATCGAGCTAAGCAACGAGGGTATGATGGTATGGCGAAATATGAACTGGAATTATTGCCAATCGGCAATGGGATACCCTGAAAATTCCGATTTTTCGGGCACCTATTACGGCACGGCTTCCCGTCCTGCAAACAGCCTGGTAAGCTATATGGAAAGCCACGACGAAGAACGCGCGGCGTATAAGCAAATCCAATGGGGTACCGAAATACTGAAAACCGACCTCACCGCCCGCATGTCGCAATTATCGGTCAATGCCGCATTCTTCTTTACAGTCCCCGGTCCCAAGATGATATGGCAATTCGAAGAAATGGGATATGATATCTCCATTGAAGAAAACGGGCGTACCGGCAGAAAACCGATCAAATGGGACTACCTCGACGTTTCTCAACGAAAACAACTGCATGATACCTATGCAAAACTCATTGCTTTGCGCATGGACGAACCGGAAATGTTTTCCTCAACCGCGACCTTGCAATGGAAAGTATCCGATTCGGATTGGGAAAATGGCCGTTTTCTCACTTTATCCGATGCCAACGGAACAAAACATATGATCGTCATCGGCAATTTCACCAATACGGCTATTTCGGCCACCACCTCGTTCCCAAAAACCGGCATGTGGTACAATTATATGGATTCTTCCGAAACACTTGAGGTGACTTCAACCACAATGACCATCGATGTACCCGCAAACCATTTCAAAATGTATACTACATTTCAACCCCGTTAATTCAATTTATCAAATACATATAAAGCAATGAAAAAAATCGAACATCTATTTATTCTTCTATTGTTAGCCGTTTTCGGACTCAACGCACAAACCCTGCAATCCCCGAACAGGCAGTTACAAGCGACCTTTTCCCTCGATAACGGTATTCCCACTTACCAACTGGTTTACAAAGGGAAACAAGTAATCAAACCGAGCAAAATGGGATTGGAACTCTTCAACGACACCGATCTGATTCACAATTTTTCGGTCACAAACACCGAAACATCGACATTCGATGAAACATGGCAACCCGTCTGGGGTGAAGAAAAAGAAATCCGAAACCATTACAACGAACTGGCAGTGACCCTCTTGCAAAAAGACACCGAACGTAAAATGGTCATCCGTTTCCGTCTTTTTGACGACGGATTGGGTTTCAGATATGAATTTCCCGAACAAGCCAATCTTACCCACTTTGTAGTGAAAGAAGAACGAACCCAGTTTGCCATGACCGGAGACCACACCGCTTTCTGGATACCGGGAGATTACGATACGCAGGAATATGACTATACCACATCCAGGTTGTCGGAAATCCGAGGATTGATGAAACAGGCCATCACGCCCAATGTATCACAGACTCCTTTTTCAGATACGGGCGTACAAACAGCGTTGATGATGAAAACCGATGACGGACTATACATCAATTTGCATGAAGCCGCTCTGGTTGAATATTCCTGCATGCACCTTAATTTAAACGATACGACATTTGTTTTTGAATCGCATCTCACTCCCGATGCCCAAGGCAGGAAAGGCTATTTGCAAGCCCCTTGTGTTTCGCCGTGGCGAACAATTATCGTGAGCGACGATGCACGAGATATACTGCTTTCGCGCATTACGTTGAATCTCAACGAACCCTGCAAATTGGAAGATACCTCATGGATTAAGCCCGTGAAATACATTGGCGTATGGTGGGAAATGATCACGGGAAAAAGCACGTGGGCATACTGTGATCTTCCGGGCATAAAACTCGGCATTACCGATTATACCAAAGTGAAACCCAACGGTAGACACGGTGCAAATAACGAAAATGTGAAAAAACACATCGATTTTGCTGCCGAACACGGTTTTGACCAGGTACTGGTGGAAGGATGGAATATCGGTTGGGAAGACTGGTTCGGAAACTCAAAAGATTATGTATTCGATTTTCTCACCCCCTATCCCGACTTCGACATCGACATGCTAAACGACTATGCCCACAGCAAGGGCGTGAAATTAATGATGCATCACGAAACTTCAAGCTCTGTTCGCAATTACGAACGTCACATGGAAAAGGCATACGACCTAATGAATCACTATGGATATACTGCAGTGAAAAGCGGTTATGTAGGCAATATTCTCCCCCGTGGCGAACACCATTACGGACAATGGCTGGTAAACCATTACCTTTATGCCGTAAAACAAGCGGCCGAACACCACATCATGGTCAATGCCCATGAAGCTGTGCGCCCAACGGGATTGTGCCGCACCTATCCCAACCTTATCGGAAACGAGTCGGCTCGCGGTACGGAATACCAGGCTTTCGGCGGAAGCAAACCCAACCACACCACCATTTTACCCTTTACGCGTTTAATCGGTGGACCGATGGATTACACGCCGGGGATCGTTGAGATGGATATCGAAAAGATCAATCCCGATAACAAATCGCACGTCAACGCAACCTTGGCCAATCAGCTGGCTTTGTATGTCACCATGTATAGTCCATTGCAGATGGCTGCCGATCTGCCGGAAAATTACAATCGTTTCCCCGATGCTTTTCAGTTCATCATAGATGTTGCCATCGACTGGGATGAAACAAAAGTATTGGAAGCCGAACCGGGAGAATACATCACCTATGCCCGCAAAGCCAAAGGAAAAAACGAATGGTTTGTTGGGTGCACAAATGGTTATAATGGAAGGGAATCCAAAATAGCGTTCGACTTTCTGGAAAAAGGAAAAAAATATGAGGCTACGATCTATTCAGACACCAAAGCATCGCATTATAAAACCAATCCGCAAGCCTACCAAATCAGAAAAATGAAAGTCACCGATAAATCGCGGCTTACGCAATATTGCGCTCCGGGTGGAGGGTATGCCATTCGGATCAAAGAACTATGAAATAGCAGCAATCGGGGGAATTTAAAAGAGCGTCGACAGTGTTCATAAAATTTTTTTTATCTCCTCGAGTTTTTGCACGGTAAAAGTCGGTTCAAAATCCCTCGGTTTTTCGTTTTTTGGATTTAACCACAACTGATCGATTTGGCTGTTATATGCGCCAACAATATCCGCATCCCAGCTATCACCTATCATAAGCGTCTCATCCCGACGCGAATTGGAAACTTCCAAAGCATAGGTAAAAAAGTCGGGATGCGGTTTATTTCTGCCGGCATCCTCCGAAAGAATCACGTTGTCGAAATAAGGCCGAAGACCCGAATTTTCTATTTTTTTATGCTGTACTTCACTAAATCCGTTGGAAAGAATATACATCCGATATTTTGGTTTGAGGTATTCCAATAAATCGATCGTTCCTTCAATCAATTTTGTTTTATGCGTGGTACGTTCCAAAAAATCGTCGCTCACACTTTTGGCATACGCAGGATCGTCGATTCCAAACGGGCGAAGCGGCAAAAGAAACCGCTCTACAATCAGTTCGTCTTTATTGATTTTTCCTTCACGATACAATCCCCACAGGTAATTGTTGCCCGGGAAGTATACATTATAATAATCTTCGAAAGTCTTGTAAAATTCGTCGAATCCATAATCGCGATAAATCTCTTGAAGACATTCTCGGGCGTTTTGATGAATATCCCAAAGCGTATCGTCAAGATCAATGAAAAGATTTTTATATGCCATTTCAAATAACCCTCTTCGATTCAAATGCGGAGTGACTTTCGATCACTCCGCATGTTTTGCCATTGAATCCTTCAAAAAATCAATATACCTCAATAACCAAATATTTTGTCAAACTCCAAAAACGCTGCGTATCGGTAATATGAAAAATGAGATTCTCGTCCGGTCCCTTTATAAATTCGTATGTTCCTTCGGGATGAGTCGACCATAATTTGGCTCTCTTTGCATACAAAGGAATTTCCGTTACTTCTCGGATATCGATTTTCAGGAAATAATCTGTATTGAAAGTATCCTGCATTACCCGTGTGGGTCGAAGAAAACCACCCGACAAAATTTTCTGATCCTTTAATTCGTTAGCGGTTCCAAAAACATAATAAGCGGTGTGCAATGCTTTATCCTGTTCCTGAATGGTTACCGATTGAGCTTCGGCTTCGCTTGCAAGTGCAGTAATATCGCTCGACAATTTTACGATGGTCGAATCGCGTTCGGCAAGCAAACCCTGAAGTTCTTTCATACGAGCGGCACTTTCTTCCAATTCCCTATTCAACCGTTCAATTGTATTCTTCAGCAAGGCAATCTGTTTGTTGCTGCTGTCGTATTTACTCCTCAGGTCGGCCAATTGTGCTCTGTTTCGTTGAAGAATTTCGTTGATCATCTTGAAATTTTCGTTGATACGTGTTTTGGTATCCTGACTCATTTCGCCGCTTTCCGATGACTGGGTGAAAAGGTATTTTTCGGCTTCTCTGATTTTGTTGAAGTTTTCTTCTACCTCGCTGATTACAGACATCATTTCTGCTACTTCCTCATTAGCTGACGAAGATAGCTGCAACAAGGAATCTCTTTCAGCTTCCAATTCCTTATATTCTTTCGATTCCTTTACATTGGTACATGCGAACATCATTCCCATGCCCAGAAATAAAATCACTACTTTTTTCATAAAATCAATTTTTTATTCCTAATTAATAAACGAATAACTCTGTAAATAGTTTAATCACGGTCACTTTGCCCACTCACTACGATTACAAATTCCCCTCGCGGTTCATTTTCGGTAAAATGATCGATCAATGCAGACAACGTTCCTCGAACCGTTTCGGCATATATTTTGGATATTTCGCGCGAAACAGAAACGTATCGATCAGCACCAAAAAACTCGGCAAATTGCGTCAATGTTTTTATAAGACGATACGGCGATTCGTAGAACACCATCGTTCGTGTTTCATCCGAAAGTGCTTTCAAGCGGGTAAGTCGCCCTTTCTTTTGTGGCAAAAAACCCTCAAAGCAGAAACGGTCGCAAGGGATACCCGACATGACCAACGCCGGAACAAAGGCCGTTGCTCCCGGTAAACATTCCACCTCTATGCCTTCCCTTATGCATTCGCGAACAAGGAGAAAACCCGGGTCGGAAATAGCCGGAGTGCCGGCATCGGAAATCAAAGCAATATTGGCGCCGGCCCGCAAACGTTGGATAATTTGTTGCAACGTTTGATGTTCATTGAATTTATGATGCGACTGCATGATGGTTTCGATACCGAAATGTTTCAACAAAAAACCGCTCGTACGCGTATCTTCTGCGAGCACCAGATCACATTCCTTCAGTACATTGATCGCCCTCAATGTCATATCTTCCATATTGCCTATCGGTGTAGGCACGATAAACAATTTTCCCATAATTTTTATCTCGACCTGGAGATTTACTCAAATCCTTTTTTTATGACATAAAGAAAATCCTTCACTGTTTGATCTTCAAAATTCCATGATGTATTTCCTCGTAAATAAGCCTCGGCATCTTCGTAATTTTCAAAAGTATTGAGTTTTTCCATCATGGCATGCATTGCTTCGCGATCGTTGTTGAAAAGCTCACGCTGAAACAAAAAACGATCATTCAAACTGATACTTTTTATCAAATCGAGAGTCGCCGGTTTGGTTGGGATGACATCGTTTAATGAAAAGGTTGTTTTAACCGTCTCTCCCCGATTTTCTTTTACCTCGCTTTTTTCTACCGTTTTCGCAACGGCATGTTTGTTGTTTTCTGCTTCGGAAAGTAACGCTATCAGCTTTTCCATTTGTGTTCGCATCTCATCGATTTGCAAATTTTCCAGCTCATGCAACAAACGCATGATGGTTTCGGTCCGATTATACGCTTCTCGAAAGAACGAAAAAGGGATAGCCCCTTCGTCTTTCACGGCTAGAAATTTCTCTTCCAAACTTTTAATGTTTGTCAGAAGGTTGTCGATGTATTCTCTTTTCTTTTCCAATGCGATAGCGTTTTTTTATGAATTTATCGGCTTATCGTTTCACCAAAAACAAAAGTAATAATTATTTGGAAAGTGAGATAAAATCGGCAGGCAAATTTATAAGATATAACATTTTTGCACTCCGAGTGATGGATGTATAAAGCCAACGATAAAAATTGTCATCCATTTGCAAACTTCTCACGTATCCGATGTCGAGGAACACGTTTTTCCATTCGCCACCTTGTGCTTTATGGCAAGTAACGGCATAACCATACTTAACCTGCAAGGCATTAAAATACGGATTTTCTTTTATTTTATTGTAACGTTTCCTTTTTTGTGGAATATTGCTATAATCCTCCATTACTGCGGAGAACAGCTCATCGTTTTGTTCGCGCGTCAAACCGGGAACTTCGGTATGGAGAACATCCAGATTGATCTTTGCTTCAAATTCCACATCGTAATCCCTGTGTCGCAATACGGCATTGCAAAACCTGAAACCATACATCTCTTCATAACCCCGAATGCGCACAACTTCCACAAACTCTCCATTGGCAAGAAAACCGATATCCTCGAAATCGTTTACCCAATAATAATTGTTTTTTGTAATCATCAACAAATCGCCGTTAGATAATTCTTCTTCACGATAAAGAATTGTATTTCGGATACCGTTATTATAGGCATTCACCCGCTTGTTTGAGCGCGAAATAACGACGGTATCGTCCACGCCGTCGCGCCGATAAGCATCCGAAATCTCCTCAATCAATTCTGCTCCGGTCAATGTTTTCACATCAGAAAAACGATTTACTTCCAATTTCGGATAATCATAGGTCTTGCCCGTTTTTAATGCATCTCTGAGCAACGTGGCATTATAGAGTATTCCCGATTCTTTTTCTTGGCGGGCAATTTCGGTCAACGTAGTTTCCGTCACTTCCAAACCATACGATTGAAGTACTCTTTTATTTAAAGCCGGACTCTCTTCCTCTTTTACCGGCGGCAATTGGGCCGTATCGCCAAGCAACATCAATCGGCATCCTTCGCCGGCATAGACAAATTCGATCAAATCGTTCAGCAACCGTCCCGAACCAAAGAGGGAAAAATCGGATGCATTATCGCTAATCATGGAAGCTTCATCTACGATAAAGAGCGTTTGTCTGTGCAAATTTTCAGCCGGCGAAAACTTGCCGATTCCATCCGAAAATTTTTGCTGACGGTATATTTTTTTATGAATGGTATAGGCAGGCTGGCCGGCATACCCCGAAAAAACCTTTGCCGCTCTTCCCGTAGGAGCCAAAAGCACCGACCTGCGGTTAAATTCGTTCATGGTTTTTACCAAACTCCCAACCAAAAGCGATTTCCCGGTTCCCGCGTATCCTTTCAACAAAAAAGCACGATCCTTATCGGAAGAGAAAATAAAATCGACAATTTTTTCAAGAGCTATGGATTGATCATGTGTTAAAGTAAACGGAAAATTGGCTTTAATTTTATCGACAAAGAACCTTTCAATCATTTTTTATGTTTTTTTTTATGCAAAAGTAGTACAATTACTATTCTTTTTCTAAATTTGTAGTCAGAAACAAGAAAATCAACATTCAATCATACATCAATAATACAAATAAAAAAGGAAAAGTCCATGAAAGTTGTAGTAAAAGCAACCTTGATTGTTGCAATCGTTCTCTTAGGTTTCCTTTGCTGGAGAAGCATACAAGCACCTATCGAATTTCAAAAGGAAGTCCAAAAACGAGAAAAAGCCGTTATCCAGCGGTTGGTCGACATCCGCACGGCTCAAGTCGCTTATCGCGATCAGTACGGTAAATACACAGCCAATTTCGATACGTTGGTCGATTTCATTAAAAACGGTAAGATCAAAACGCTGAAAAGAGAAGGCGACCTCACGGAAGAACAATTGGAAAGCGGTATGACCGAGGAAAAAGCAATGCAAATTATCCGTTCGGGAAACATAAAAGCAATGAAAAACGCAGGCTTATGGGATGAGGAAAAAAATGCTCCGCAATTGGTACGAGACACCATTTATATGCCGGCATTAGAGGTTCTTTTCCCCAACCGTCCCGATTTTAATCCGGATTCGTTACCCTATGTTCCATACGGCAATGGCGCAAAATTTGAGCTTAGAACAGGAACCATTGAAACGGCCTCGGGCATCCCCGTAGAAGTTTTTGAGGCAAAAACGCCGTATACCGTCTTTTTGGGTGATCTCGACAAAAAACTTTTAAATCAAAAAATTGAGGATGCACTAAACAGACCGGGACAAGACAATTATCCGGGGTTGAAAGTCGGTTCCCTTACCGTAGCCAACAACAATGCGGGCAACTGGGAGTAACTTGTATTCTACTGATACGGTATGTTTTTGCCTGCAAATATCGATTTAGCTCAGACAGAGAAATATACACTATCCATCCGGCTTATTCCGGATGGATTTTCTTTCTCTATTCATTGTCCAACGGACAAGGATATTTTTTGTTATAAAACCACCTCGTTCAACAACAACTTAAGCTACTTCGAAAACATCAAAAAACTGATTTTCGATTTCGAATTCTTTACTCAACCATTTAAAACCACGCGCGTTAGTGTGGTTTCGAAAGAATATACACTCGTGCCCGAAATTTTTTACGAGGAAAAAAAGGCGAAAGATATTTTCAATTTCAACATTACGCCCAAAAACGAGACCGTATTAAGCGATAAGGTTGCCGAAAATGATTTTTACGTTCTCTTTTCAATGGACGACAGGTTGCACTCTTTTCTGTTTCGCAGTTTGTGGAATCCGATTTTCACCCATCACATATCGCAACTGCTCTCTTATTTCTCCGGACATCATAATAAAACGAAAGAAAAAAGGTGTTACGTTAATTTTCATGAAAATCTGATGGATATCTGTTGTTTCAGTCAAAACAAACTGCTTTCGGCAAATACTTTCCCCATTAACGATAAACCGAATGCTTTATATTTTATTGTCGGCGTATGGGAAAAACTCCCGTTGAATCAATCAACCGATCGTTTATACTTAACCGGCAATACCGATTCTGAAAAAGAAACCGTAGATACGCTAAAAAAACTCATCAAAAAGGTAGAAATCCTTCCGTTTTCTCCCGACATAACGGTTCCCAAAGAAGAAATTTCCTCTGTTCCACTTGACGTAAAAATTCAATTATGCGAATAATCAGCGGAAAATACAAGTCACGACGGATCAAGGTGTCTCCCGATTTAAAAGCAAGGCCTACTACCGATTTTGCAAAGGAAGGGATTTTCGATATCCTGAACAATCTTCTGGACTGGGAAGCAACCACGGCGCTCGACCTGTTTTCGGGCACCGGCAGCATCGCGTTGGAAATGGTGTCTCGTGGATGCCCACGGGTAGTGAGCGTCGAAATAAGTGGAAATCATTACGATTTTATTGTCAAAACAAAAGAAACACTGGCTGCCAACGAATTGTTTCCTATCCGGGCCGATGTTTTTAAATTCATTGCATCATGTAACGAGAAATTTGACCTTATTTTTGCCGATCCTCCTTACGATTTGCCCGGTATCGATACCATTCCCACATTCATAATCGAAAAAAATCTGCTCAAACCCGAGGGTATTTTTATCATGGAACACTCCGATAAACACCGTTTCTCGCACTTGCCTTTTTTCAAAGAAGAACGAAAATACGGTCGGGTTCATTTTTCCATTTTCGAAAACAAAAAATAAAACGGATTGTTTTTTACTTGCTGTAAAAACAAAAAATACTTAATAATTACCCTTTTGTTCAATTATTAAGTGTATTTTTGTGCCGTGATTTTTAAAATTATATCATTATGAACAAACAAAAACAATCAAAATCAACTTCGTTAAAGGCATTTCGTTTTAAGCGATTTGCCCGAAAATCGTACAGTGTTTTCAACAGCTTGCACAAAGCAGTGAGCATCGGAGTGCTTTCGGGATGTGCATTGATGAATGCCCATTCGGCTTCGGTGAATCCTGTTGAACGAACACGTATCGAAACCTCTACCGACAGCACGCTGCTGCGAGAATTGGATGAGGTGGTGGTTACCGCTTCGAAGACCGAGCTTCCATTGAGTCGGGCAGCCAAGCAGGTAATCGTTATTACACAAAAAGACATTGAGGCTGCGCCCGTCCGAAGTACGGAAGATCTTCTAAATTATGTGGCAGGAGTTGACGTCCTGCAACGCGGGCCGCACGGCGTACAGGCGGACATTTCACTTCGAGGCGGATCATTCGATCAAACCGCCATTCTCCTCAACGGAATTAACCTTACCAATCCTCAAACCGGACACTACAGTTTCGACATTCCCCTCAATCTTTCAGACATCGAACGTATCGAAATCATCCAAGGACCCGCATCGTTGGCCTATGGAGCCGGAGCTTTTGCAGGGGGAATCAACATTATTACCAAAAAAGATACGCTTTCAAACGCGTATGTCAAAACAGAAGGCGGCATGTATGGCCTATTTGGTGCCGAAGCACGCGGCGCAATGAAAACCCCGTCCGCCGTACACCAATTATCCGCAGGGTATAATCGTTCCGACGGATATATTGCCAACAGCGACTACCGGATATTGAATATGTTATGGCAAAGCCGCTTCGACATAAAAAATAGCACACTCGATCTGCAACTGGGATACAACGACAAAGATTACGGAGCCAATACGTTTTATACAGCAGCGTATCCCAATCAGTTCGATGATACGGAAACCATTTTCGCATCGATAAAAGGGGAAACCAACGGGCAACTGAAAGTGATTCCCGTACTTTACTGGAATAGGCATTACGACTGTTTCCAACTCTTTCGCGACGGTACATCCAACATTCCCGATTGGTACAAAGGGCATAACTACCATCGCAGCGATGTGCTCGGCACCAATCTCAATATGCAATACGCCTCGGCATGGGGCATTACAAGCTTCGGGGGCGAGTTTCGCAACGAAAGCATCCTTAGCAATGTGTTGGGAAAACCTATGGATGAGCCCATCGGAAAATATACCAAATCCGATAGCCGCACCAACATCAGCTATTTTGCCGAACACAGTTTCGTAACCGACAAATTTACCTTATCGCTCGGCGGACTGCTGAATCACAATACGGCCATTGCCGATAAATTTACGTTTTACCCGGCCGTCAACGCATCGTTCCGACCAACCCCTTCCGTAAGCATCTATGCTTCATGGAACAAAGCGACACGCATGCCCACGTTCACCGAGCTTTACTACACCACGGCAACCCACACCGGGAATACCGATCTGGAAGCCGAACGTTCACAAGCATGGGAAACCGGCATCAAATTCAGAAACCGCATTGTAAGTGCGGAGGCATCGGCATTCTACATGCGTGGCGACAGCCTGATCGATTGGGTAAAACCCGATCCCGACGCCCTGTGGGAATCGAGAAACCATTCCCGTATCAACAAAAAGGGTGTTGAAACCAATCTTTCGCTCGATTTGCAGGAGTGGTTCGGCAATCATCAACCGTTCAAAAATTTCAGAGCAGGCTATACCTATTTGCATCAAAATTTGGTGGAAGATGAACTGATATCGAACTACACGCTTAACCATTTGCGACACAAATTCACGGCAACCCTTTATCACGAAATCGTCAAGAACCTTTCCGTGAGTTGGAATTTTCGTTGGCAAGACCGTATAGGCTCGTATGTGCGGTATGTGGATGGAAAACCCGGCGAAAAAACGGCCTATAAACCCTTTTCGGTGTTGGATGTCAAAGTGGATTACGCGATGAAGCATTTTCGTTTCTTCGCCAATGCAAACAATATATTCGACACCTCATTCATCGATTTTGGCAATGTGCCTCAACCCGGTTTTTGGTTCACGGCCGGCGTGAGCTACACAACACACTAAAGCCCTATAAATGATTTTTATTTCGTAAAAATTCGACTATAAAAGTAGGAGTACCCTTTAAAAATCTATTTTAGAAATTACAATTTCTAAAATAGATTTTTTGGAGTGGACTCAAATAGAACATTATTTTTTCCGTGATTTTACGAAGGAAAAGATGCAATTCATGGTTGCATGAGAAAAATTATATTTGTGGTTTCTGAAAATCCAAATTAACACTATTAACATAATTAACATTATTAACTTTATTGACGTTAATACGTAAGAAACGACCGGTGCTCCTTTTCCCGATTGGACGAAGAGCGCTTTATTGCCTGATTTTCTGAACACTATCCGATAAAAAAAGCGTTGCGGGTCCGAAAAATCGTTTTCCGGGATGAGTGAAAAAAATTTTTATCCTCCGTCGGATTTTCCGACGTAAAGAAATATTTCGATTTACCTTCGTTTCGATAATATTCTTTAACAAACGAGCAGAATTTCCCGCCAAAACGAAGCGGTTTTGGGTTAAAAAACCAAAATATGCGCCCGTCGGATTTTCAGAAATGGGATAAAATTTTTTTTCTCCTCCATCGGGTTTTCCGACGGAGGAAATTGGTTAGTTATTGTTAACGCGCGTTTTCCGAAAAAGGATAAAAATTCGCCCCGCTTCCATCGGAAAATCCGACGAAGGAATGCATAACATTTCGCATCTATCCTCGGGATATTTATTTTCCTGCCACTATTTCTCCGTAAGTTCAACTTAGAAGTGCAACTTTCCCGGTAGTCTCTTCATGGATATTATTTCAAACATAAACTTTGAAAATCTATCTGAAAATAGTACTTTTCGTATTCGAAAAGCAAAATTATATGATGCATACATTATGACAACTCGATTTATTATTCTCACATTGGCAGTGTTGGCAATATGGATCACCATTTTTGGACAAATTGTTCCCCAAAAAGATCCCAACTACGATGAAAACAACGTTCCTAAATTCGATTTACCCGATCCGTTAACAACATTCTCGGGTAAAAAAATAAAAAATTCGAGCGAATGGATCGAGGAACGTAGACCCGAATTGCTCACATTTTTTTCCGAAAACGTGTATGGAAAAGTGCCGTGCAAAATTCCCATTTACCAATGGAAAGTAGTAGAACAAAGTGGTAATGCCCTTGATGGCAAAGCCTGCCGCAAACAGGTTGATCTTATCTTTAAAAAAGACAATCATACCCTGCGCTTCAATATCTTAATGTATTTACCCAACGAAGCAGAAAAAGTACCCGTATTTTTAGGATATAATTTTTATGGCAATCATACGATTACCAACGATACGAATATTTTGATATCCGATGCATGGACACGAAACGACAAATCGTTGGGAATAGACAATCATCGGTTGACCGAAGATTCACGGGGAGTTCGCGCCAATCGGTGGCCGGTTGAAAAAATCATTGATTCCGGTTATGGGCTGGCTACGATTTTTTATTGCGAGGTTGATCCCGACAGAGACGATTTTTCAGACGGAATACATCCATTTTGCTATATTGAAGGCCAACAATGTCCGGCGTCCGACGAATGGGGTTCTATCTCGGCATGGGCGTGGGGATTGAGTCGTGCAATGGATTATTTTGAACAGGATAAAGATGTAGATGCATCAAAAGTAATCGTTTTTGGACATTCGCGATTAGGGAAAACAGCACTTTGGGCAGGGGCACAAGATGAACGTTTTTCCGCTGTCATTTCCAATAACTCGGGATGTGGCGGAGCAGCGCTTTCAAAAAGACGGTTTGGAGAAACAATAGCACGCATCAACGCTGCTTTCCCTCATTGGTTTTGCAAAAATTTCAGAAAATACAACGATAACGAGGTGGCGCTTCCCGTTGATCAACATGAGCTGATTGCCCTTATTGCGCCACGTCCCGTTTACGTGGCCAGTGCCGAAAAGGATCTCTGGGCCGACCCACGAGGAGAATTTCTGACTGCTTATTTTGCCACTCCGGTTTATGAACTTTTTGGAAAAGACGGAATACCCACGCAAGAGATGCCGCCTGTTAACCAACCAATTCACAATACCGTGGCATATCATATTCGAACCGGTGAACACGATGTAACCGATTTCGATTGGGAACAATATATCAAATGGGCCGACAAACAGCTCCTGAAGAAATAAGAGAGAGAGGATTCAACTGATCCTACTCCAGTCGTACCGATTGCCCGACAACCGATCCAACTGTTGTTTTAATACCAAATGTTCGGGTTGTTCCAAATTGGGATCTTTTGCAATGATTTCCTCGGCAATTTCGCGTG
>FZPS01000007.1_pt30 | contig 44490 bp, 43 predicted proteins | sample 1817821 | NCBI WGS metagenome assembly FZPS01 (sample SAMEA104158645, study PRJEB21678) | metagenome | place: Germany | collected 2015-04-21 | reverse complement strand
TACTACTGTGCCTGGGAGTTCTGGATCGAGCCCTGATAAAGCTGCGGTAGGCGGCCGCCCAATCCGGATCTGCACCTGGTCAATTCCATTCCGGTTTTAAAAGCCTGGAAGTTGCCCTCACAGGGGAACGGCACGGTTGAGGTGGAAGAGGTAAACGTACCTTTCCTTCACTTTCCTGTGCAGAATACTTTCCACCGCCATGGCGTAAAGGTTCAGCTGGCCCTGGTAGCGGGCGGCCGCATGCCCAATTTGATCCGCCGGAATCCGGTCGGACTTGTAATCCACCAGCAGAAAGCCGTCCCCCTCGTCCACCAGCAAGTCCACGACACCCTGGACGAGGACGGTTTCGCCCTTGCCTTCCCTGGGCCCCGGGTTCAGCCCGGCAACAGAAAAGGCCGGTTTAGAAGTTTCCTCACCAGGCTCACTCTGAATCTCCGGGCAGCCAGTTATGATACCCCCGGCTTTGTTTGCTTCGCCTGATTGTTCCCCTGGTACCGCTTCCGGGTAGATGACGTCAGCGGGCAGGGCCAGCGTAAAGGGCAGTTCGCGCAGCACCCTCTGGCCGGCCAGCACCCTCCTTCCCAGATCCCCGGCAAAGAAGGCGGCAATCCGCTCCACCGGCACGGAAGTTGCCTGCTCCCGGGTCAGAAGCTCGCGTTCCACCATCCTCTCCACCTGCTCCGCGATGGAAGCGGCGCCGGTGTCCCCAGCCAGGTCCAGGTTCTGCAGCACCAGGTGCAGGGCCGTCCCCGCTTCCGCTGCAGACAGGCCGCGCTTCTCCTGAAGGAAAAGCGGCCTGCCTCCTACGGGCTTGCGGAAGTCCGCCATTGAGGGTTCCTCTTCCCCAACCAGGGGATCAAAGCGGCGTTTTAATTCCGTGACGGATACCTTGGCTGCCCTGCCCAGCGCATAAGCCGCCGGGTAGGTCCACTCCAGCCGGGACCGGACAATCTCCGCCCGGGGACCGGCCGTCCCGGGGGGCTCCAGCCGGCGAATCCTTTCAAAAAGCTCCGGGGCTGTCTTTTCCCCGGCTTCATCCCGGGAAAGGGCGGTGTCGAGGATCACTTTCCAGCGTGAACCACTGGAAGCTACAAAATCCGGTGGCCGCTCCTGGCAGAGTCCCAGCCGGCGGAGTCCGGCCCCGTCCCGGTGGCGTGCTACCGCCGGCATCAGCCAGTCCAGATAACTCAAGGCGCCGGCCAGTTCTCCCTCCGGCAGGGCCCAGCTTTCCGCTGCCACCGGCCCGCACCAGCGCCGGGCGCAATCCCCGAGGTTTCTGGCGGAACCCACCAGGATCAGCTTTTCCCTGGCCCTGGTCAGGGCCACGTAAAGGATGCGCATTTCTTCGGACAGCGCCTCCATTTTCAGCTTTTGCCTCAAAGCCAGCTTGGCCACGGTGGGGTAGGTTACCCTTGTTTCCGGGTCCGCCAGCTGGGGGCCGAGGCCCAGATCTTTGTGAAAAAGGACAGTTTTTGCTAAATCCTTAAAATTAAACCGTTTGCCCAGTCCCGCCACAAAAACCACCGGAAACTCCAGGCCTTTGCTTTTGTGGATGCTCATTAGCCGCACCACATTTTCACTCTCGCTCAGGAAGCGGGCGGCGCCCAGGTCGCGTCCGCCCTCCCGGATCCGCTCGATAAAGCGCAGGAAAAGGAATAAACCCCGGAAGGCGGTGGCTTCGTACTGCTCCGCCCGGTGGTGGAGTGCCCTTAAATTCGCCTGCCGCTGTCCGCCCCCGGGCAGCCCACCCACAAAATCATAATAGCCGGTTTCCCGGTAAAGGGTCCAGATCAAGTCCGCCAGCGTGCCCTGCCTGGCGGCGGTCCGCCAGCTTTCCAGCTTGCAGAGGAAGTCCCTCAAGCGCTCCCCAAGGGTTCCCTTTTCTGACAGGGAGGCCGCCACCACTGCGTCCAGGTAGTCCCCCCGGCGCGCGTGCAGCCTTATTCTCGCCATTTCCCCGGCGTTGAGGCCGACGATGGGAGACCTCAAAACACCGGCCAGGGGCAGATCCTGGCGGGGGTTATCAATGACCTTGAGCAGGGACAGGATGGTTTCCACCTCGGTGGCCTCGAAATACCCCGTGGCCAGTTCGGCGTAAGCCGGGACACCCGCCTGCCGGAATTCTTCCATAAATATATTGGCGTAGCCGGTCACAGCCCGCAGCAGCACCACCACATCCCGGTAGGTAAGCGGGCGGCAGGCCTTTTGCCCCCTGTCATACACCTTGAGCGGGGGAATACCGGGGGCGCCCTCCACCAGTTCTTTGATCCGCCCGGCAACCAGGCGCGCTTCCTTCTGGACGGCATCCAGGTCCTCTTCGCCCTCGCCCTCCTCCCGGCCGGCGCCTTCTTCCGGCCCGTCCCCGCCGGAACCACCGGCAGGTTCCCGGCTTCCGGCGGTTACCGGGCGCCCAACAGCTTTTTCCCGTTCGATCAGGTGGATTTCTACATTCTCTTCCAGCCCCGCCCCTTCTTCCGCTCCCTCCGGGTAGCCGGCGGCATAAACCAGTTCCTCACCGGGGCCGTAGGCCATTTCACCCACGGCCGGGGTCATCAGCTGGCGGAAAAGAAAGTTGACCGCTTCAATTATCCCCCGGCGGCTTCGAAAGTTCCTGGCCAGGTCGATCCGGCGCCCCGGCCCGCAATCCTTCAGGGCGGGGTAGGCCGCGTATTTTTGCAGGAACAGGCCGGGATCGGCCAGGCGGAACCTGTAAATACTCTGTTTGACATCCCCTACCATAAACAGATTCGAACCCTTTTCCCCCTGGCGGGATACCAGCTGGAGAATGGCCTCCTGCACAGCGTTGATGTCCTGATATTCGTCCACCAGCACTTCCTCGAAGCGCTCCTGCAGCTCCAGAGCCACGGCAGAAGGCGAACTCACCCCGGCATCAGGATCCCGCTCCTCCAGGATCTGCAGGCAGTAGTGTTCCAGGTCGTTAAAGTCCAGCACAGACCGGGCCAGCTTGACCCGGCGGTATGTTTCCCCGAACTCAAGGACCAGGCCGGACAACTCCCGGACCAGCGGCGCCACAGCCCGCAGGTCCGCGCAGAGCTCTTCCGGCGGCCTCCTGAAGTAATCCCGCTGGAGCGCTGCCATCCTTTTTTTTACACCGTCCCTTATTTTACGGACCTGCTCCGCCAGCCCCGCCCCGTTGTCTTCCTTTTTACAGGCCTTCAGCCTGCCGAAGGTAACCCCGTTGAAGGCCTTGTACAGGGAAGCCCAGGAGGCGCCTGCGGCACAGGCCCGGCACAGGCCGAGCACCATTTCCCGCTCCGCCTCCAGATTGGCCAGGTAAACCCCGGGGCCGCCGGGCCTGCGGGCCTGCTCCAGGGCCTGCTCCAGCCCGGACAGCGCTCCGCCCAGCTCGATCTCCAGTGATTTCTTTAAGGCGCCGCTCCAGGCCAGCTGGTCCAAAGATGCCCCTGGGGGCAAGTCAAAGCCCCCGGGCAGCTTTTTCAGCCATTCCTCCGGCCGCGGTGTACTGCGGGAAAAAAGGTAGAGCTCCAGGACCAGCTCCTGCAGGACGGCGTCATCCCTTTGTCCCCCGTAGCTGTCCACCAGGGCGGTAAAAACTGTGTTTTCTTCCCTGGCGTAACGGCGCTCGAAGAGCTCTTCCAGCGCCTCAGCCTGGAGCATGACAGTCTCGGTCTCATCCGCCACCCGGAAGGAAGGGTCCAGGTCCACCCGGTAATAATGCTGCCGCAGCAAGTCCAGGCAAAAGGCGTGCAGGGTGCTGATGCCGGCCCGCCCCAGCAGGGCCAACTGCCTGTGCAGGTGCCTGGAGTCCGGGCGCCGGGCCAGCGCTTCGCTCAGGGAGCGTCCGATGCGCTCCCTCATCTCGGCCGCTGCCGCGTTGGTAAAGGTGACCACCAGCAGGCGATCGACATCCACGGGCTGAGCCGGATCCGTGATCATTCGCACAATCCGTTCCACCAGCACGGAAGTTTTCCCCGCCCCGGCAGCAGCGGCCACCAGCAGGTTCCGTCCCCGGCTCTCGATGGCTTCCAGTTGTTCCCCGGTCCACTGGTTACTCATTTTTATCATCCTCCCCCTGTCCGGCCAGCCGGCTCCAGATCACACCGTCCCTTTCCTGGTGGAGCAGGCGATACTCATTTCCTTCTACTAAGAGATCAAATTGACAGACCGGTTTAAAGGAACAATGCTGACAGGAGCGGAAGGCGCCCAGGCGGTAGGGTGAGATCTCAACCACGCCGTCCATGATCTCGCTGCCTGCCGATGCCAGTTGATAGCGCATGTAGTGCCGCAGCAGCTCAAACTGCTCAGAGGTGAGGACAGCCGAACGGGCGCCAATCTCCCCGTCCTTTTTAATATGTACCGGGACCAGGTCGGAGTCGCCCTCTACCTCGCCGTCCATCAGCCTTACCACCTCCGGGTCGGCCAGGATCAGGCCCGTCATGCGTAGCTCCCGCAGGATCCTTTTTTTCAGTTCCGCTTGGTCAGGCACCCGCCCGTCCGTTTTGACGAAGGGGTCGTCCAGGCGGAAGTAGAGGACAGCCCCGGGCAGCCCCTCCGCACCGGCCAGGGTCAGGGCGTGCTCCAGGGCTACATCCAGGTAGGCCAGCAGCTGCAGCTTGAGTCCGTGGTAAATGTCGCAAAGCCTGATGGTCATCCGGGCAGACTTGTAATCAATCACCCTCAGGTAGACCCCGCTTTCCCCCTCCGCCACGTCGATCCGGTCAATGCGGCCGGCCAGCGTCATCTCACTGCCGTCCCGCAGAATAAAGGTCGCTGCGGGCAGGTCTCCCCCCGGCCCAAAGGCCAGTTCCAGACCCACCGGACGGAAGCGGCCCCGCCGGGAGTGCTCGGCCAGGACCAGGGCCGCCCGCTGCACGGTCTTCTTAAGCTTGCCGGTAAGGTAGCGGCGCCGGGCGGAACTTAACAGAATTTCGCTCTGCAGGCGCGGGGCCAGCAGTTCCACCACCCCGGCAGCCACTTCCCGGCACTGCTCCCGGCTCAAGTCCCCCCACTCCAGCCCCTGCTCCCGGACACGGTCGCCGAAAAGCTTCAGGGCGGCATGAAAAAACCTGCCCAGGTCAGGCGCGCCCAGCCTGTAAACAGCCCTCTGCTGCAGACCCAGGCCGTACTCCAGAAAGTAAGCGAAGGGACAGGAGCGGAACTTCTCCAGACCGGATATGCTTGTTTTCAGGGTGCGACCATAGAGGGCCCGGCCCACGCCGGAGGGCAGGCGGCCCTCCCGGTTGCTGAAAAAGAGCCCGGAAAGTACCCGGGCGCATTCCTCCCGGCGCCCGCTCCGGACAAACCAGGCGTAAACGTCGAACCACAGGGGGTCCACCGGGCGGCCGGCCCGGGCCTCCCGCAGCTGGGCCGCCAGATAGGACAGGGCGCGGCCGGGGTTGCTCAGGAAGGTCAAATCATCCGCCAGGGCTGCGTTGGGCTCCACCGGCCAGACCCGCTCCTCCACATCCGGCAGCAGTTCCTTCACCCGGGCCACAACCCCCGAGGGCATGACAGCTTTGCCCTCACTGTCCGCCAGGGGATAGCTCAAGTAGAGCTTTTCCGCAGCACGGGTCAAGGCCAGGTAAACCAGGTACTGTTCTTCAAATGTCCTGCGCCGGGGCCCCGGGGCCAGCTTCAGGCCCACCGCCTCCAGCCTTTCCCGTTCACCCTCGGAAAGGATGCCTTTGGCTGCAGCCCGGGCGGGCAGCACACCGTCGTTAACACTCAGGACAAAAGCGGCCCTTGCTTCAGGCACCCGGGAGCGTTCCAGGGCTCCCGCCACCACCTGGTCCAGGCCGGGGGGGATCAGGGCCAGCTTCATGCTTTCAAATCCGGCATCCAGCACGGTTGCGTATTCTTCAGGCGTCAGCGCCTCATCACCCAGGGCTTCAACCACCTGATCCAGCAGGTTGATCACCCCGTTCCAGACCTGGACGTGTTCCTGGGCGGCCTCCAGGCGCCCTTCCTCCTCTGCCCGGCTTCTCCAGCTCTCCAGGTATTCAGCTACCTGCAGGCCGTCCAGCAGGTTAAACAGGGCCGCTGTCATTTCCCGCACGTCTGCGGCCTGAGCGGCCTCCCGGCAGAAAGCGGCCAGGGCTGCAGAGGCCTGCCGGCGCAGGCTGTTAATCCGGTCCAGTTCTACGAGCTCCGCTGCGCTGGCCTCCCGGTCCTCCTCCAGGGTCAGCCGCCTGCGGTAAGTCCAGGGCCTGTCGTCAGTCCAGCGGCTCCCCCTGATCCCGTGGGCCAGCACATAATTCTCCAGCAGGTCCACCTCCTCCCTGGACAGCGGTGTGAGGTCGGTCTTGAGGTAACGAAAGACGGGGTCAAAGGCCCATTCCCTGATTAGCACCTCCAGTGCCGAACGGATCAGTTCCACCAGGGGGTGGTGCATGGCCGTTCTTTTATGGTCGAGAAAAACCGGGATCCCGTGGTCGGCAAAGACCGCCCTGAGGAGGCCGGCGTAGGCGTCCAAATCACGTAAAAGGAGCACGATGTCCCTGTAGCGGAAGCCCTCATCCCGGCAAAGGGCTGTAATTTCCCTGGCCACACCCTCCACTTCGGCCCTGGGGTTGACCGCGGCGGCCAGGGTAACCCCGGCCCCGCTACAGTCTGGAGGCGGGGCCGGGTAAGTAAAGAAATAATGTTCAAGGCGGGCGAGGGCCGGGCTGCGGAAACGGCGCGGGGGCCTGTCCTCCAGGACCAGGGGTTTCTCCGGCGCAACATGCTCCCGGGCAGCCATAGCGCACAATAAATCGTAGGTTTCCCGGACCGGGTAAAAAAGAGCGGTATCATCACGGTAGCCGGCCAGCGCGGCCAGATCCGCGCAGAGGGTTATGTTTACCCTGCGGGCTACCCGGGCCAATTCCGCCAGCACCCGGAACTCCTGGGGCGTAAAGCCGGTAAAGCCGTCCACCCAGACTTCCGCCCCGCAAACCGAGGGTGAATCCTTCAGGCGGTCGGCCAGCAGGTTGAGGTAGTCGTCAGGGTCGGTGAAGCGGCCGGCCAGGGCTTCCTCCAGGCTGTCATACAACAGGCTTAAGTCGTCCAGCTTGTCGGACAACAGCCCCGCCCCGGCCTCCCGGAGGGCGTAGGAGGCGCGGTCCAGGTCCTCCGGAGCAGCGCAATAGGTTTTCAACTCGCCCAGGGCCCGGGCCAGGGTATCGGCAAAACCCGGCAGCCCGGCGGAGCGGCGAAACACTTTCAGTTCGGCCCGGCGCCGCTCCAGAAGGCGGCGCAGCATCATGCGCTTGCCCAGCTCGCCAATATGAGCCCGGGCGGCGCCCCCAACCTCCTGCAACACCCGGTAGGCCAGGCGCCTGAAGCTAATAACCTGGACCCGGATGAAGCCGGACAGGCCGGGGGTGGAGGCCAGTTCGTATTCTGTCTGAAAGGTGGCCTGCTCGGGCACCAGCAGGATCAGCGGGTGTCCCTCCGGGCTTTTCCGGAGTTCTTCCCGCACCTCGTCCAGGCAGGCGCGGGTTTTTCCGGAACCGGCCCTGCCGGTGATAAAGCGTATAGTCACGGCCTTCACCTGCACTTTGATCAAATATTTATTAAACGGCATCATTTGACTTAATTTCTATAAAGTAATTAAATTCCCCTTAAAAGAAAAAAAACCTTTCAGCGTTTGCTCAGAGGTTTAAAAATATCAAACCGGCGTTCGGGTTCAGTATATTCTTTTTATAGTGGTATAAATTACCCTAAAAAAGAAGGCCTGCGCCGGTTATGTGTTTATGGCGCTGGCCTTTTCCCCTTTGCTGTCTTATTCCCTGACGTTTTAGTGTTGCCACCCGTTAACCTTGATTTGAACAGGGCAATACTTCATTTGAACCTATTTATGCCCGAAAATAACAATTGTCCTGGCAGGCAAACTCATATTTAAGCTTCCTTATTCCCTTACCTCCCCGGGGACATTTAACTATTGAATCCTTATGGTGAGGACAATTAACCCAGGCAGGGGGTTCCAGGTTGGAATTACCGCATTCGGAGCAGCAAATCCCTTCTTCTGTTGCCTTAAGGTCTTTACTGAATTTTATTTTTTTGCAACTTGCACAATAACAGTATTCCCATTCCTTAATTCTTGCAAGATTGCGTTCTAAATTATTATTGAACTGTTGAGCTTTTTCAGGGAGCACTTGTGTATTGATCTTATTTTCCGGTGGATAAACGTCCACCTCGAATAGTTTTTCCCCCACAGAAACACACCTCCAAAAGTTTCAAAATTCTCCGTTAATAAAATCTAACAATCCTTTTCTAAACTCTTTTCTCCCAGGTTAATTAACCAAAAAAAAATTGCTAAAACAGTCTTGGAAAAAAGAACAGCAAATGTTATAGATTATACAGAATCTCATAGATATCGCCGGCAATAACCCCTTCAGGTATGCCCCCCGGCAGAGCTTCATTATAATCGGCACAGTTAATACCGGTGCACTGCTGTCAACAATTCTAGGGCTTTCAATCTGAATTAGAATAGACTAGATTATATTAGTATTATTAATATAGGTTAAGTATGATTATATTTATGAAAATCCTTTATGTCAACAGAAATTTCACCGTGCAACAGGCGGAACCGGCTCCACACAACCTTTTATGAATAACCTAAATTTATGGCGGAAATCAATGTGGAAAGCTTCCAACAATCTTTTTGCCGGGTATACCAAGATTCAATCCTGAACAACTGCCTGTACTGGACCGGCAGCAGGCAAGTATTGAAACGTATTAAATATGTCTATGAGACCGCTCAGGACAGAGCCGCAGAAGGAAATGATTTAATAATTCTCAGAAAGGCCAAAGGAGATGAAATTGTTGTGGAGGAGCAGCGGTACAAAACCACGGGTGACGAACCCGCGGCTTCTGGGATTATAACGTAAAATACTGTACGCGACTTTCCGGAACTGTTGGCTTTAGTTTGCCCCGGTACACTCAACCATGACCTCGTCACCCGGACGTGCTGCCCCCAAAGGTATGAACCTGTAACTATAATTTGCCGAGGTAAAGTCCAGATAAAGCACCTGGGGTGTCCTGATCCGTTCCCTGTTCAGGCTTGTCACCCGTGCCAGCGCTCCGGGATTGAGAAAATGCTTACCGGCCTCAATCTCGTGATATCCCAGGTGGGCGTGGGCGCCGAGAGTGAAATCAGCCTCGGTGGCGGTCACGCTGGAAATCAGTGTGCAGGGTACTTTTTCGGAAAAGGCCCTGGGTAAGAGCATACCGTGAACCACATGAACGGCCAGATCGCAGCTCTTTTTACTGACCATATAAACCTCCCCGTTGCCCTGCCGGTCTATACCGCAGTAATAATGCTGGCCGCTCAGCTGGAGAACGCAATTGTTATTGGAGAGATAGATCATTTCTCCCGGTTGAAGGAGCCGAACACACTCCTGACGGGCCAGATACCCCAGGGCGGTACCGTCAAGGCTGTCCAGCCGCTGGTCGATCAGGTCATGATTGCCTGCAACACAGTAAACCGGAAGAGCAAGTTTTTTTAAAAACCAGTGTAGTAAATCCAGGGACCTCCGGTCCGGGTTGGGATGGTCAAAAAGGTCCCCCCCGTGAATAACATATTCGATCCCCAGCAAACGGCATAAATTTACGATTTCTGAAAGCTTTGCCGCAATGGCCTTCAGGAAATCATCCCTGCGGGTACCCGGCTTAACGGATCGAATATGCGTATCCGTAAAATAAAGCAGGCGCAAGAGTATAATCCCCCCATCAGCCTATTTTATTAACTAAAAATAAGGGCGGCCAGTATCCATACGCTTTTCATCATCCAGCCCGACGGCAGCAAACAATTCCTTATATTTCAAAAAATCCTCTACACTCAACAATTCTGATTGTGAATAAAAAATTCTCCCGGCGTTGTTCATTGCCCCCCAGGTCACCTTAACAATATCTTTGTTGACTCCTTTTTTAGACTCCGTTTTCACAAAAAGCTTTATTGACACTGGAAAGCACCCCTTTTGGTTGAAGTTCTTTCCTCTATATAATTATAACAGAATCAGGGTTCCTTTGACTCAATTTTTCGGCAATTTATCCTCGACCCGGCGTATGAAGCTTTCAGTTTTAACAATAAAGCGCTCGTGGATGCCCATACCTACCAGGTCCACATTATCCCTCGCCTCAACCTCAAAAACAAGGCGTTTGCCGTCAACTTCCACCAGGCGCGACGTAGCCACCACAGTCATACCCACGGGGGTTGCTGCCAGATGTTTGACGTCCACCCTGGTCCCTACGGTTGTAGTTCCCTGTTCCAGAAGCGGTTCAACCGAAGACAGGGCCGCTTTCTCCATCAAACCCACAAGGGCCGGTGTGGCAAACACACTCACGGCTCCACTCCCGTGGGCAATAGCTGTGTTTAATTCGCTGACTACTGTTTGGGCCAAACCTTCAATGCCTATCTGTAAATCCCGGGCCATGTGCAATTCCTCCATAAATAAATGTTTAAAATTAATTATTTTACCCTGTTCCCAAAATACCTTCTGTAAGCTTAAATATTGCCTGAACCGGAAAAGACAGCCAGGCTGTCAATGTAATATTGTGGTCATTCAGGCATAATCTATCATAAAACCAAAGTAACTTTTCCAATATACGGGAAGCCCTTGGAGGCAAGAAAATAACAACATTAAGACAGCTTTAATATTATCATCAGTGTTGTTTAAGCAATGCCGCCTGTTGTTTTTTCGCGCAGCGTGACCCGGTGTGACCTGTATAGTGATCATGGAGATGATTCAGCTTTGAACGGCGACATCTGGGGTTTTACTTCTCCCGAGTTGATCCTGATCATTTTATTGTTTCTTGGCCTTTTCGGGCGGTCCAACCTGGTGGTGACCTCCGCCTGCATCCTGTTATGTATCCGTTATTTCAGGATGGATCAGATCATCCTGCCGATTCTGGAAGAACGGGGTCTAGAGATTGGCCTGGTCTTATTAATGCTGCATATTTTGACTCCGGTTGCTACAGAGAAACTTACTACCAAAGACCTCCACTCCCTGGCTTCATTCAAAGGCATCTATGCCCTGGTGGCGGGGGCGCTGGCTACCAAGCTCAATAGTGATGGACTCAACCTGATGAATTTAAACCCGGAAATAATTTTTGGAATGACGGTTGGAAGCGTGCTGGGTATCCTGCTGTTGAGGGGAACTCCCTGCGGGCCGGTGATGGCTGCAGCGGTGACGGCAGTATTCCTGCATTTTATCAGTCTTTTCTCATGAACAGGCATTAAGCCCCGCCTTAAGCATTCCCTGAATTCACAGGTGCATTCGCAATTAACTGATCTAGCCTTTAATAAACTTACAGGTATTATCTTTTGCTCTTTAATGTCTTACTCCACAAAAAACCGCCTTCAGTACTGAGCCTGACAGACGGTTACAGAATACCTTTACTTCGAAGGATGCAGATTAAGATGACGAAATTCCAGCGGCCATCTTAAGGGTGTCCCTGGGAAACCTGTTTCGTTTTCTGTTGATTCAGTCTTTTGTCTTATCCAGCTTTCTTTTTCTTCCCACTTGCTCCTGGTGTTATTATCACCGTTATTGTCGTTATGGTTGTTTTTCACGTTATTGCTTTTATCTTTGTTATTCCAGCCGTAGTTACTGTCGTTGTAATTCTTTTCGTCCCTTTTATCATTGTTCTTTATATCTTTAATGCTTCTGTCGTTATAGTTTTTATCTTTGTTGTTATTGTTTTTATCGCTATCGTTAGTTTTATTATCTTTATTTTTATTATCATTCCTATTGTTATTTTTGTTATCTTTATCTTTGTTTTTGTTATCGCTATTGTTATTTTTGTTATCGCTGAAATAATCATTGTTGCCGGGAACAAACTTTGAGTTATCTCTACGTTTTACATCGCTCTTACCCGGCGATTCACTTTTGTTCTTATCCTGCTCATGCTCCGCTCCGGCTTTGATCGTTTTTCCTCCAGTTATAATTTCAAAATCCGGAGCTTTCTTGCGGCCATCGTAATAAATTCCTGACCGTGCCTTCCCGGGTTTCGCATTCTTTACTGCCTCAACATTTTTTTCTTCCGCGTCTTTCCCGTTTCCCCTTATCAGCTCAATAATGCTTATTTCGTTTGCTTTTTCAAGGTTTCCGAGACTCGAGCCGCCCAGTTCATCCGCGCTGACCGGTACGCCTTTTTCGCCGGACTTCTTAAGCACCAGGAACTTTCCGGTGGAAAGTCCGGTTTTAGTTGCATCCTCACGCATCTTTGGCGTTACCGGTTCGATTATAATCTCCGCCAGGATACCGCCCGATTTTACCGGTTTTTCAATAGCCTCGTAGACAACATCCAGCTCCACCAGGGGGTCCTGATCTTCTTCTACAGTAAGTGTAGCCAGAATTATATTATCATCTAAATCACAGAGGAACTGGTCAGTCACGGCTTGACTTACAATCCGGGCAACCGCATCTTGTAATTTCAGTCCCCTGACCGCGACCTTTGCCAGGATCTGCTCTCCATCACTATTCAGCCCCCTTGCTGAAATCACTTTTTCGCTGGAAGTAACCCCCAGCTCAACACTAGGGTTGATGTCAATGGTCAGGTAAGCTGCCGCAGGCGGCGGCGCCAGAGGAAAGAACCGGCCCGCAAGAACTACTACGACCAGGAGAGAAGCCGCAACCATCAGAAACCTAAAATAAGGAAGGGTCTTCCTTTGTGGAATTTCAATTTCCTGGCCAACTCTGGCCCTTGAACCTTCCAGCAGGGGCACTTCCCGGTAATCTCCCTCAGGCGTAAGAACAATACACGAGTTGCTTTTTACCTTGACTATCATTCCTTGTGTCTTCATTACTTTTCCGGCACCCCCTTTTCAGCCGGGGACGGCAATTTTAAATAAGAACTCAAGTACAAATAATCCTCCCGGCTATTAATCAATAAAGCCATGGCAATAATGTACTTCCTACCTCTTTCAAGGGTTTTACGGCTCAGTCCCGTTAACTTTTCCAGTTCCATTAGAGGGAGCTTTTTTTTAGCCTTTAGTTCACTAAATAGTTGATTTCTATCCGCCAGTTCCCGGGCTGCAAGCAGAAGGGACCGGCGGGTATCCCGGTGCCGCGGCGAACATTTGACCAGGTCCTCAAAGCTCACCCCGTAACCGCTCAATAAGACCTCATATTCCTTTATTTCTTCTTCCCTTTCCCTGAAAGCTTCTTCTTCCAGGTAAGCTTCCCAGGACCTGGCGCACTCCAAATTGTTCTGGCTGTCCGCCTGCAGTGATAGACCTGCAGCTGCGACCCTGTTCTCACGCCTGTAGTAATCTTTAAGCCTGCTAATCATGACCAACCTGGCAAAAGCCAGAAAGGGAACGCCCCTGTCTTCCCGAAACCTGTCTATGGCCTCATTAAAGGCAATCAGGGCGATGGCTAATTCATCGTCCCTGCCCCAATCCAAAACACGCTTGCAAAATTTGCAGGCAGCCCTAAAAACAAAGGGCTTGCAGCTTTCCAGGAAATCCTCCCGGGCCAGTTGATCCCCCTGCTTAATATTTTTAACAGTATTATCCAAATCCTGCACAGGAAACAAGCTTATACACCCCTTCTCCTGAAGGTGCTCACCTCTTTCCCGTAAAAAGTAATAAATATTTTTTCACTTACTCCTTTATACGGAAGAGCGGACCTCTTTTTAAGGGGAACACTCAAAATGAGGTAATATAATTTTCGACATTGTTTGCAACCATTCCTCCATAGCATGGTATTATGTTCCCAAAGTGCTATTAAATGTATAATTTTGCCTTTCTATTGTTAGTATCTTACAGCCCTTGTTCCGATCCTATCTGTTTTGGTTGTAAGTTTCCGTAATTTTTATTAAAATAAACTTAACAGACTGTGTCAAGTTTATGATAGGCTTAGAATAAAACCGTACTTAATTTAACACAAAGAATAAACCCATGATTTGGTGATAATACAGGAGGTGGCGCAAAAGGGTGACTGATAACCATAAGTCAAAAGAGCAACTAATCAAAGAACTGGAATCATTGCGCCAGGAAAATGCCCTTCTTAAGGCCTCTGATGCAAGACGAAAGCGGGCGGATGAAGCGTTTTGGAAAATGCACGAGCGTGTTATGTTTCTTGCTGATGTGATTGAACGTTCTTCACAACCCTTTGCGGCTGTCTACCCCAGCGGCTATATCATGACTTGCAACCAGGCCTACTGCGATTTAACAGGTTACACGAAGGAAGAACTTCAAACTATATCCTGGGATATGGACCTGACACCCAGGGAATGGCGCGAACATCAAGCTAAAATGCTGGCTAAAATGCGCTGCACGGGCGAACCCGTGCGCTTTCAAAAGGAGTATGTGCGCAAAGACGGCACAAGAGTCCCAGTGGAATTACTGGAGCACCAGGTCTGTAACAGTGAAAACGAGGTTTTGTATTATTATGCATTTGTTACAGACATTACCGAAAGCGAGCGGATGAAGAACGAACTGCAAAAACACCGCGACAACCTGGAGGAGATGGTGAGGGAGCGGACCAATGAAATTATAGCCGCCAATGAGAAACTGCAGCATGAGATCCTGGTGCGCAAAAAAGCGGAAGAAGCCCTGCTGGAACAATATAATTTTCTGCAAAGGCTCATCGACAGTATTCCCAACCCCATATTCTATAAGAACACCCAGGGAGTCTACGAGGGGTGCAATACGGCTTACGAAGTCTTCATCGGCCTCCCCAAAGAAAAAATTATCGGGAAAAAAGCTCACGACATTGCTCCCCATAATCTGGCTGACGCTTATGAGGAAATGGACTCCAGACTGCTGCAGAATCCTGGCGTCCAGGTTTATGAAGGCACTGTATTATATGCGGACGGGACAAGACACGATGTTGTCTTCAACAAGGCCACCTACACAAATACCGACGGAGTACTGGCAGGAATCATTGGGGTAGTTCTCGACATAACCGACTGCAAGCGGGCGGACATGTTCCTCAAGATCCAGGCAGCAGGCACCAGGAAAGAAAAACCATCAGAGCAGAACAAAGACTCTTGTTCGGGAAGAAATCACTCTGAAACATTTTTGCAGACCATTTCTCATGGTATTAGGAATAATCATAAGGTTGATTAATGATAGACAGGAACCGGATTTATAATAATTATAAAATATTATTTATAAGAAGCTGGCACAGGTTAAAAGCAATGTCTAAAAATGTAAATATTACCGATTGATATTTTTTATGTAAGCCATTACAATAAAAATTGACATCAGGCTTGTTTTTTAACTGCCTGGTGACGCTAACAATTCCTTCTTTTTAGCATGGCTGTTTGACACCAGCCATGCATTTTTATCCTTTGACCGCGCTGGTAATACAGTCATTTTTTTTCATTCTTTCACTAAACCCATCTTCTTTGCTTCGTTTATATGCCTGACAACATTTAATAAGTTTTATTGGGGAACCTTTCCTTCGTTTCCGTCGTCCAACAGGAAGGGAATAGGCACAACAGGGAAAGGTTGTAATAATATGATGAATTCTTCGAGGATAAGAACCATCTGCACATTCATTATCGCCCTGGCATTCGCCGCAGTCACATTGAGCGGCTGCGGCAATACAAAAAGCATTGATACCAGCTCCCAGGAGGTGGCACCCTCCAACGTCCGGGTGGATTACGACGCCGCCCGGCCCGATCCGGTGAGAAAGGTAACCCGGGAAGTAACGCTCGTAATAATTGTAACAGATGTTGAAGCGGCCTCCTCACAAGTGGAGGAAATCGTTCAAGAGGTGGACGGGTATATAGAAAGCGCCGGCATATGGCAGAGAAATGAGCACAAGCAGGGTCAGTTCAGCCTGCGCGTCCCCGTTGAAAAACTGGGCGTAGCTTTGCCCCGCCTGGAAGCTCTGGGCCGGATAGACCGTAAAAATATGTCCGGAAAGGACGTTACAGAAGAGTATTATGATGTTGAAGCCAGAAGAACAACTTTGGAAAAACAGGAAAAAAGACTTTTGGAGCTGCTTGACAAAGCCGGCACAGTGAAGGAAATGCTGGAAATTGAAAATGAACTTACCCGCATCCGGGGAGAAATCGAATCCCGGCAAGCACGGCTGAAGGTGCTGGACAACCTCACCAACCTTGCCACAATCAACCTTGAGCTCAGTACTTCGAAAACCCTCTCCACCGGTTTAAGCCCCGGAGAACCTCTGGACCAGAGGGTTAAAGCCGGCTGGCTGCGGGGAGTGAACGGCCTGATTAACACAGCGGGAGAACTTGTCGTGCTTTTCGCAGTTATACTCCCCTACGCACCTTTTATCGCAGTCGCCGTCTACATATTTTACCGTATTCGCAAGAAACGTCAGTCAAAAAATATTGATAAGTAAACACCAGAGAGATGCCAATTATTTATGTTTGTTGCATCATTTATTTTTTAACATCAGCTAATTTCCATGAAGGACTCAATAACACTATTGTAGCCACGGATGCAATCAGGTATTGCATCCTTTTTTATAGAATTAGTTCTTTTACATTGTTTATTTTGCTTGATTTCTAATACTCTTGTTTCACCCTCCTCCAATTATTAGGCCGGATTTATACATTCCCCAATAATAGAAATGATAAGTAATATTCAAGGCACATATATAATTTAATACTGGAAGCGATCCCATTAATTCATCAATGATTCATTATTAACTATATTTTATAATAATATCGGAGGTGAATTAATAAATGCATCTTGTAGAAACATTAAGGAGCATTTTATACGCCTTTTTTGAGAGGACAGAATCAGTAAAAATAGACCTGGTTCCAGAGCTTGAAAAAGAAGAAATCCGCAACCTGTAAGAATAAAACCGCTACCCGGCGAGGGTTTGCGGTTTTTTTTGAGCTTTTATGGTTTTATGCAGATATAAAGATCACCCGGGATCCCTTATTCTACAAACTAAACTTGCCTTATGGTAAAATTAACTCATCTTTTTCCAGCAAAAATGTCTAATGATGACAGGTTATCACCATCGTTCCATCTTATTGCTAATACAGTCAATTGGTTTAATAAAAAAATTGACCAACTGGAAACCATTTCGCTGATCATATCATACATATTCTCAACCGGTTCCCAATAAATGAGCAAAAACTCCTCCAATCAATTCATCCCGTCACAACGCTGCGGCGATTTGGGGGGCGAAAAAGAGTTGAAACGATTTTATTGTTTAAAATTATTGTCTTCCATTGTCTGCATCCGACATTGAGTGTACAATAATTCCGAGAAAACCAAGCAAGCCAAAAGTAACAATAACATTCCCCACGGTTGCCAACGGCTGCGTAAACATTTTAATCCTCCTTTGCAGTGATCCAGTTATTATAATAATTTACTTATCCAGGGCCAGGGCCAACTTATCTTTGCAGACATTTTTGTTAATAATTTTGTTAGTAATATAATTGCATAAAAAACTTAATTTTACCTTAAAAAAATCTTAATAAATTACTCATAATTTTGCTTGTGGTGACTTTCATCCCTGCCTGTATCCGTCAACAGCATGGCGGGTTAACCCGGTGAATCATTGATAAGTGAGGCAGCCATACCACTGAAACGGGCACCAGCAGTACGCTTCATTTTCCGGAAAAGGGCAAAAGAGATGAAAATATCTATTTTAAAGGTAGGGAATATGAATGAGGTCTAATACTGGCAGTTCCCCGGACAAACCGCTTAAGGAAGTTACTATTTACACCGACGGAGCCTGCTCAGGAAACCCCGGTCCCGGCGGTTACGGGGTGGTACTGTTATACCAGGGGCATCGCAAAGAGCTCTCCGCCGGCTTCAAGGACACTACTAACAACCGGATGGAAATCCTGGCGGCTATTAAAGGCCTGGAAAGTTTAAAGGAAAAATGCAGGGTGACACTCTATACAGATTCCCAGTATCTGGTGAATGCCATTGAAAAGAACTGGGCTCAAAAGTGGCGGGCTAACGGATGGATGCGCAACAAAAAAGAGCCTGCCCTTAATGCAGATCTCTGGGCCAGGTTATTGAAACTTTGCGAATTTCACGAGATAAAATTTGTCTGGGTCAAGGGTCACGCCGGCAATCCGGAAAACGAACGCTGCGACCAACTGGCCGTAGCTGCCTTCAAACAGCCCGGCCTGCCGCCGGATATCCGCACAGAGCCGGTTTAAAAATCCCGTATTAAATTCCATTTAAAAAGCCTGTAAACTGGAGCAAATATAATCAGCAACTTGTGTTTTTTATTGACAGGTTTTCTAATGACGCCTGAATTATCTTATACAGAATACTTGTAACCAGCCATAAATCGTAATAACATAAAATAGCATTATATTTTTTCCTGTTTAAGTTTAAAGAGGTTGACATGTAAAAGCAAGGATGTGCGTACCGTAAAATGGCTGAAAAAAAAGATTTCAAGCTGGAAATAGCAAGTATTGAAGTCGCCGCGAGCTTCGTTCGAAATCTGCTGAAACAATACAAATGTACCAACCGTGACATTATTCAAGCTGAACTATTTACGGAAGAGACGATTGTCTACTGGGCAAAGGCTGCCGCCCCAAATGAGACTTTTCAAATCGAGCTGAGGAAGCGGTTTAAAACCATAACTCTGTCATTAACTTATAGAGGTGCCCAGGCCAACCCGCTTGACCTGTCTGAGGAAGCTGGGGATGATGAATTCAGCTTCATTGGCCAGAACATTCTAATTGGGCTTTCGACAGTAAACTATTACTATGAAAACGGAGTTAATGTTGTTACTTTTACCCTGAAAAAAAAGGGACTGAATCCCGTCGTTGCCATTGCTTTAGCCCTTGGCGCAGCCATAATCTGCGGTCTGACCGTGAACCGCTTTGCCCCCTCTATGCAAACAATCCTCCCTGCCTCAGTATTGACTCCCTTGAGCAATGCTTTTTTCGGATTTCTGAATGCCATTGTCATTCCCTTTCTTTTTGTTTCAGTAATTGCCAGTATATTTAACATGGATAATATTGCCCAGATGAAACGCATTTTTAAAATACTCTTTAGCTGGTTTTTGGGACTGTCGGCTTTATCAGGGGTGATTGCCGTGTTGGCAGGGGTGATATTTTTCCCCATCCAGAGTGTTAACGCTGCAAGTACCAGTGAAGGCGTTTGGAGCCAGATTGCTGCGATAGCCTTTGATATCATACCCTCCAATATCTTCAAGTCTTTTTTGGATGGTAATACCTTACAGACAATCTTCCTTGCCGTGATCACGGGTATAGCCATGCTCACCATGAAAGGACGCTTTCCTGTTATAACCAAGGTGATAACGGAATTAAATCTGGTTTTGTCCACCTTGCTGGATGCTGTTTGTTCCCTGATGCCATGGGTGATTTTTATTTGCATTTTCAACATGCTGTTATCCGGGGACAGCAGGGCGCTTCTCAGTTCCCTCGGTGTAGTTGTAATCATATGTGTGTGTTTTGTAGTATTTGTTTTGCTTTGCCTGCTGAGCGTAGCTGTCATCGAAAAGAACAATCCGGTTGACTACATTAGAACTATCGGTCCTGTTCTGCTGATTGCCTTATCAACCGCAAGCTCAAGCGCCACTTTTGCGTCCCATACCAATACTGCTTCCATCAAACAGGGTATTCGCGACTATCTGGTTAACTTTTCTATACCTGTGGGTGCACTATTCTCCAAACCCTTTGTGGTGCCGGTCTTAGTTCTTGATGACTTTATTTGTTGGTAATTTTTACGGGACCAATTTTGGCATGGCGGATATTCTATCCGCATAGATGCCGGTACTATGCATGTCCAAATACCGGCGTTCTTGCTCCGGAAGCTCCAGAGATTTTTCATAGTAGTAAACCGTATCCTTCATACGTCCCGCAAAAAAATGAACAGCAGTTAAATATCGCTCAAACCAGGCTTTGACCTCGAGATTCCCGGCCCGGGCACATGTTTCTATCATCAGGATTGTAAATTTATCATCATCCAGGCCTTCTTTCCTCATTTTCTGCTTCATTAAACTCCCTAAAGCCAGCTGTGGCTCTGCTCTTTCCCTAAAAAACATACCCGGTATCAGTTAACTGTCCAACATCCCGGTGGAGAAAACTCATCCTCATAATACCCCATGCAACCGCCCATCTCCAACTTGCCGGATTTTTTACAAATCCGGCTGTTTTCTGCTGGATACTGTCGAAATAATTGTAAAGGAATTTCATAAAATTTATTGAATTGTGCAATTATTTGAATTTTTCTTGGAGGTATTAACAATGATCATCACAGATAATTCTGAGCAGAACACAAAAAGTATAATACAAAGCGATACTTCTTCACTTACGAATATTCCATATGGCACCCATATCTGCGGATTTTACCAATGTGTGGATGATTTAATTAATATGTTAGGACCATATTTTAAATTTGGTTTAGAAAATAATGAATATTGTATTTGGATTACATCAGAACCAATTAGTAATAAAAAAGCAAAACTAATGATCAAAAATTACATACCAAACCTTGACCATTATCTTCAAAAAGGACAGATGGAAATAATTCCTTACTCAGAATGGTATTTAACTCATGGAAAATTTGATGGAGACAATGTTTTAAACTCATGGATTAAAAAAATAGATAAAGCTATTTCTAAGGGTTATAGAGGTATTAGAATAAGTGGCAACATGACCTGGCTTACAAAAGAAAATTGGCCTGCATTTCAAAATTATGAATCCATAATAGACAAAAGAATTAAAGACCTTAAAATGATAGCAGTCTGCACCTTCCAAATTAGCAAATGCACTAGCTATGAAATTATAGACATTATTAAAAATCATAGATATCTTTTTGTAAGCGCTGGCAACAAATCCTATATTATTAACGATATAGGAAGAATAGAAAAATTAGATATTATAAACAAAATGTCAGCTAATATTGCTCATGAAATTAGAAATCCACTCACATCTATCAGGGGCTTATTACAATTAATGCAGAAAAAAAGAGCATATGCTAAATATGCTTCGTATTTCCATATTATGTTTGAGGATATTGATAGGATTAATAATATCATTGGCGAATTCCTCTCCTTAGCCCGCAATGAATCATCTAGTTTTATAAGAGAAAGCCTTAACAATATAATTAACGCTATCTATCCTTTAATCCAGGCGGAAGCCATCAAAAATGGCAGCAATATAATATTAGAATTAGGAAATATTTATGATATTCCAGTTGTTCCCGAAGATATTCGGCAGTTAATATTCAACCTTGTTCGAAATGGCTTGGAAGCAATGCCTACAGGAGGAAATCTAACAATCAAGACATACGTAATGAATGATGAAATCATCTTGGAGGTTGCTGATGAAGGTACAGGCATTAGCCCGGATATAATTGATGTCATTGGCACCCCTTTCTATACAACAAAAGATACTGGTACCGGGTTGGGTTTGACAATCTGTAATAACATTGCTGTTAAACATAACGCAAATTTAAATTTCAAAGCAAACCCTAAAGGGACAAGCTTTTATATTCAATTTAAGCATTAACTTTCCATAAGAAAACTAACAGCTAAGTTTATTACCAGAGAATTAAAGAAATAATATGTCTGTTGTTTATTGATATTAAAAAAGGTAAAACTTTTTACCTTTTTACCTGTTTACACCCGTCTTTTTTACAGGATATAATCGCACCCCTGCAGGATTTAACTACTAAATGGTAGAAAAATGTTCTTATTCATTAAAATAATCCTTATTTCTGGAGGCGCCATGCTGGCCATTGTGAAAAGCACCGTCCTGCACGGGCTGGACGGGCAGATCGTGGAAGTGGAAGTGGATGTGTCGAGGGGACTGCCCTGCTTCGACATTGTGGGGCTGCCTGACGCCTCGGTCAGGGAGTCCAAGGACCGGGTCCGCTCCGCTATTAAGAACTCCGGGTTTGAGTTTCCGGTTAAGAGGATTACTGTAAACCTGGCACCAGCCGATCTTAAAAAGGAAGGCCCCATCTATGACCTGCCTGTGGCTGTGGGGATTTTGGCCGCCACCGGACAGCTTCCCCAAGAACGATGCGGCCTTTTTGTTTACCTGGGGGAGCTTTCTCTGAACGGCTCCTTAAAACCTGTAACAGGTGTGCTGCCCAATGTCCTGACAGCAAGGGAGTATTCCCTGAATGAAGTGGTCGTGCCGCTGGAAAACGTAAAAGAAGCGGCCCTGGTGGAAGGAGTCAACGCCTATGCCGCCGGCAGCCTGGCTCAGCTGTCGGAATTTTTATCCGGAAAACTGGAAATATCTCCTTACAGGCTGGACATCAATGAGTTGCTGGAATCGCCCGGCGCCGCAGCATCCGACTTTTCTGATATTAAAGGCCAGCAGGCGGCAAAACGGGCCCTGGAAGTGGCGGCTGCCGGCGGTCACAATTTAATCATGCTGGGAAGCCCCGGCTCCGGCAAGACATTGCTGGCCCGGAGCCTTCCGGGTATCCTGCCGGAAATGACCTTTCAGGAATCCATCGAAGTGACTAAAATCCACAGCCTGGCCGGGCTGCTGCCGGGCAATTGGCCGCTGGTAACAAAACGGCCCTTTCGCAGCCCCCACCACACGGCATCACCAGTGAGCATCATCGGCGGCGGCAGGATCCCGAAACCGGGAGAAGTATCCCTGGCCCACAATGGCGTGCTCTTCCTTGATGAAATGCCGGAATTTCATAAGGAAACCCTGGAGGCGCTCCGGCAGCCGCTGGAAGACGGGATTGTGACCATCTCCAGGATCAACGCCTCTCTAACCTATCCGGCCAGACTGATGCTGGTTGGGGCGCTGAACCCCTGCCCCTGCGGCTACTATGGTGACCCCGTCCGGGAGTGCTCCTGTACCCCCCACCAGATCCAGCGCTACCTGGCCCGGCTCTCCGGCCCGCTGCTGGACCGGATTGATCTCCATGTGGAAGTTCCCCGGCTGCCCTACGAAGACCTTTCGGACCAAAACAGGGGGGAGAGTTCAGCAGAGATTAAAAAAAGGGTAGAGTACGCCCGGACAGTTCAACGTCAAAGATTTCAGGCGGACAATAACAGGGATAGGCCAAAGGATTTCGCAAAACCACACTGCAATGCCTGCATGGGACCCCGGGAAGTCCGCGAATACTGTAAACCCGGAAAAAAAGCCCGGAGCCTTTTAAAAGAAGCCTTCGGACGCTTGGGTCTGAGCGCCCGCTCCCATGACCGCGTCCTGAAGGTGGCCAGAACCATCGCCGACCTGGCCGGCGCTGAGCTGATTGAAGAAACACACATCGCAGAGGCGCTGCAGTACAGATCCCCGGAAAGAAAGCTGTAAAAATCCCATATTCAAAGGAGTGAGGGCAAATGACAGAAAAACTAAAGAACTTTGCTGACCAGTTAAAGAACGCCATCACCGGTTTTGTCTCAACAAGTCCGGAGAATTATTGTGAATTGTATCAGGGGCCTTATTTTGACGCGCCCCTGATTGGTTTTGCCCGGGGCGATGATCCTATTTTTGACGAGGTTAAGGAACAGGTAGGCCCCCTATCCTGGACCCCTTGCGAAGCTCTGGAAGGCTCACTGCCGCCCGGCAAACTTCAGAAAAAGATCAAGCTCGAAGACATCAGCGTTGTCTCCTGGGTATTGCCCATTCATTCCCTAGTCAGGACAACAAATCGCCGGGAAAAGACGCAACCCTCTCCTGAATGGTCCTATACCCGGAATTACGGAGAGGTGTTCAATAACAGTTTGAAAAAATTTGTGACGGGCTGGCTGGAAGCCAGGGGTTGCCCGGCGGTTGCCCCTTCCCTGCTGCCCGGCTTTAAGATTATTAAGGACCCGGTCCGGAGAAATTTCACCTCAACCTGGTCGGAACGGCATATCGCTTATGCCTGCGGCCTGGGCACATTCAGCCTAAACGATGGACTGATTACCGCCCGGGGGATTGCCCACCGTCTGGGAAGCGTAGTTGTAAACACGAAACTGCCCCGGGCGGAGCGCCCTTACAGTGAACACATGGACTACTGCCTAGCAAGCCGGGGCTGCACCGCCTGCATCAGGCGCTGCCCGGTTAATGCTCTCAACAGCGGGGGCCATGACAAGGAACTGTGCAATATAATGAATTACAGCGGGGAAGAAGCCGCCCGCCGCAGGGAACGGCTGGGTTTTGAGCAAACGGGCTGCGGGCTCTGCCAGGTGGGTGTGCCCTGTGAAGATCGTATTCCGGCCAGAAAGTCACCATAACCCCAGAAAAAGTACCCCTTTATACATTGACAGCTTCCCAAAAAAATGATAGAAGCATGTTATCCATATGTATGTTTTATGCAATGTGAGAATCCAGGGAAAACCAGCCTAACGAGAGAAAACGCCGGATTATTGAGGAAGGTAATAAAGAATTGAAGAACCCGGGCTTGGCAGCAGTGCTTTCATTTTTCATTTCCGGTTTGGGACAGATTTATAACGGACAAATAGCAAAAGGTGTGGGACTCATAGTTCTCCAGGCGATAAACGCGTTGCTCATGTTTGTGTTAGTTGGTTTTATTACATATCCCGCTGTATGGATCTACGGCATGTATGACGCTTATAAAACAGCCGAGAGAATTAACAGCAAAGGCGCACATAACCAGTAACCTGCCGGCTCATAGCATTTTTCAGAGCCGGCTGATTAACACCGGCTTGTAGACAAAACATAAAGCAACGTCTCCCGCTGGACAGCCTCCCCAGGAAACCTTTTCTTCACTGCCGCCAATAATATGATCCCAGCCAAACAGTATTAACAAACAATCAAACCAACTTAATATATTTTAATTTATACCTGTTGATTTATTTTAATTGTTAGTACAATTAATCTTTAAACATGACGCCAGCCGGGCCGAATTAAACCAAACCCATTCCAACAAATACACCCATTCTGGCGTCCAGTACCAGCAACCCTTCTTTAAACACGCGCACCGGGTTCAAGTCCAATTCTTTGATCTCGCGGTGTTCCATAACCAGCCTGGAGACAGCCAGCAGCAATTGTTCCAGGGCTTGGATATCGCAGGGAGTCTGTCCCCTGATTCCCCTTAAAAGGGGATAGGCCTTCGTTTCCCGGATCATTTCCGCAGCATCAAAGGGCATGAGCGGAGCGATTCTGAAAGAAACATCCTGAAACACCTCGGTAAAGATCCCGCCCAGGCCGAACATGATCGCCGGTCCGAAGACTTCATCCTCCAGTGCCCCCACGATGACTTCCAGACCCTGCGGCGCCTGCCTGCAAACCAGGACACCCTCGATGGATGCGCCGGGTACGGCCGCCAGAACCCTGGCAAGGATCCGGTCGTAGGCCTCCCGGACCTGGCTTGGTGTTTCAAGGCCTGTGATTACCCCGCCTGCATCGCTCTTATGAGCTACGTCCGGGGAGACAATTTTGAGCACCACCGGATACCCTGTGCCGGCTGCGATTTTCACAGCCTCTTCAGCGCTGCGGGCCAGTCCGTGCTCCGGATAGGGAATGTTATAGCGTTTGAGGTACTGGACAACCTCCGGTTCGGTTATCAGCCGGCTTTCCGCCGCCCTGTCCCGCAGCGGCAGATCCGTCAGGGACAAAGAATAAGCTTCCTCCCCCGCCTGCCGCTCACGGCGGAACCGGGCCGCCCGGACAGCCGCCCCAATCCCTCTTATAGCGCGCTCCGGGCTGGAAAAGACAGGAATACCTGCAGCCATCATGGCCGGACGCCCTTTCTTCTCTTCCTCCCCGCCCCCCGCATAACTAACCGCTAAAGCAGCCTTGATCCTGCCGGCCAGCTCAACTGCAATTTCAGGCATACCGGGCATGGGGTCACCCAGGTTCAACAGAATAATGTCCGCTGCCTCATATTTATCAGCCAGCAAAATAACAGGCTTGAAGTCCTCTGACGGGACATACCCAAGGTCTATGGGGTTGGCTAAATGAGCCAGAGGTGAGATGCCAAGGCTCTGGATTTCCCGGACAAGCCCGTCGGGCAGCGGCGGCAGGACCAGACCTTCAGCGCCGGCCTCGTCAGCAGCCAGGGTACCCATCCCCCCGGAGGTGGAAATGGACAGGACCCGGTTGCCCCGGGGCTCCTTCAGAGCAGCGAGACCCCTGGCATAATCATAAAGTGTATCCAGGCTGCCGGCGTTAATCAAGCCGAATTGCCGGCAGGCGCCGCTAAAGACCTCATGCCGCCCGGCCAAAGAACCTGTATGGGAGCTAGCAGCCAGCCGTCCGGTTTCGCTGCGGCCGGCCTTGAGAACAGCCACGGGCTTGCGGAGCGTGGCCCTGGCGGCCGCTTCCAAAAAGCGCCGGCCATTTTTTATACCTTCCAGGTAAAGGGCGACAGCTCCGGTGTTTTCGTCAGTTGAAAAATATTCAAGGTAGTCTGCCTCGCAAAGGTCAGTCTGGTTTCCCAGGTTGATGGCCGCCGAGATCCCCAGGCCTTCGTCGGCTGCCCATTCAGATAGGGCCGCCGTAACTGAACCGCTCTGGGCAACCACGGCCAGCGGCCCCCGGGTAGTGATCACCGGGAAGAACATGGCGCACAGCTTGTTGGGCAGGTAGTTGATCCCCTGAATATTGGGCCCGGCAAAGCGCAGTCCAGTTTCCCGGGCGATGGCGGCGATCTCCTCTTCCAAATCAGCCCGGCCGGCTTCCCGGAAGCCGGCGCTTAAAATAACGGCTCCGGGAATTCCCTGTCCTGCAGCCTCCCGCAGGACCCCGGGCACAAATCTCGCCGGAACCAGAATCACAACCAGATCAGGGCGGCCGGGCAACTGGCTGAGGCTTTTGTACACTTTGAGGCCCAGCAGTTCCCCGCCCCTGGGGTTGACCGGGTAAACCCGGCCGTCGTAACCACCTTTCAGGATCGATTCCAGGGTCATGTAGCCAAGCTTGGCAGGATCGCTGGAAACACCGACGACAGCAACCGACCTGGCCTTGAAGATCCGGTCAATGGCCTGTACAGTTTGCAACAATTGCTTACCCGAGCCTTCACCTGCAGACATACCGGTCCCTCCCTTAAGATTTTTTAGTATTCGTAAACATCCCTTTGATTCATGCCCGATGTTTTTACTTCTCCCGGCTGCCCGCCCCTTTGCTGAAAAACCGGCATGGCCGTGAACACAGCCTGCTGAATCTGTTTTTAACAGGAATTAAGTGGAATTGGGAATTCTTTGTTGCTGAGGTTTGTTGGTGAACTGCAGCTGTATATGGACTAAACTGCAAATTTTTTGGTGTGGTTTGAAACAAGATAGCAGTTAACGAAGATCTTCTGAGTTTGATTTCCGGATTTTAATAATTGATCCTTAACTAGTCTGCGGATTTTTTGTTTTGTTGCCTTGCTGCTGGTGTCAGCGGGGTATGGGTTAATTAATAAAGCCTGCGTAACTGTCAGAGGCAGTTACTGCCCGGGTACGCATAACAACCGGCGCAGTCGCCAGGTGTTCCATTAACGGTAAAATTCAAAAGGCATCTTCAATATGCTCCAACCTCTTGACCCGGCCCTCCCTGTTGAATAAAACAGCAACCACATCAAAACGGCAGCTTCTGTCCGTCTCTCCTGCCGCCTTGAGATATTGCCAGGCCAGCTGGCGGAGTTTCAGCTTCTTGCGCACCGTGACGCTTTCCTGGGCCAGGCCGTAATTTTCACTGCTACGGGAGCGCACTTCCACAAAAACCAGCACATCCCGGTCCATGGCCACGATATCTATTTCCCCCAGGCGGCAGGTATAATTCCTGCGCAACAGGGTGTAGCCGTTTTTTTCAAGGTAGCATGCCGCAGCATCTTCCCCCTGCCGGCCCAGTTTCTTTCTCTGAATGGTCATGCTCCTGCTCCTGTTTAGACACCCGTACCGCCCGGCAAGCCCTTTAAATTATTTCAAGCATGTCCCGCACAGGCTGGAAACCCGCCCTGTGAATGGGGCAAGGCCCGAAACGCTTCAAGGCCTGGAGATGCTCCGGCGTTGCGTAGCCTTTGTGTCGCCTGAAGCCGTACTCCGGATACAGCCTGTCGTAGGAATCCATCAGCTGATCCCTGGTCACCTTGGCCAGGATCGAGGCCGCAGCAATGGAGGCGCTGAGCCCGTCCCCGCCGATTAGGGGTGTTTGGGGCAAATCCAGCCCTGTGATTTTAAAACCATCCACCAGGAGGTACGTAGGTTTCCCCGGAAGATCCTGGACCGCCCTGCGCATGGCCACCAGGCCGGCCTGATGGATATTTTGTTGCAGGATCTCTTCTACCGTGGACATGCCGGTAGCCCACCCCAGGGCAGTTTTTTTAATCAGAACAGCCAGCTCTTCGCGTTTTTTAGCGGTGAGCTTCTTGGAATCGTTTAAATAGGGAAGCCCGGCCTGCGGAGGTAAAATGACGGCGGCCGCAACCACCGGTCCGGCCAGGGGACCCCGCCCCGCCTCGTCCACCCCGGCGACAAGTTCATATCCTGCAGCCCTGAGGTCTTCTTCGTAAAGATACATTTTAGCAAGGCGCTTTCTTTCGGAGTCCAACACAGCCTCTGCCCGTTTCAGCCGCCTGTAAATCTCACGGACTCCGGCCCTGGGGTCACCCGCCAGGGCCGGAAGGTGCTCCTGCCAGTCCTCCCTGGGGCCTTTAAACAACTTTTTAATTTCCGCTACTGAAAGTTTTGATAAATTCAGGAAAAACACTCCAGGAGATTAATATTATGTATATTCTAAGCAGAAAGCGCAAACCCCTACCCTACCAGGAAAAATATTGTTCAAATGTTTAAAAACGATAATAAACAGCCAGATAAGCTTCATTCATTTTTATCTTCCAATGACAATGTTTCAGCTGCTGGCTATCCCAGGGGAACCTGGCTCATCAAGGGTATACCGCCCCAGTCTGCCCTCCCTGAATTCCTTCAGGACGGTGCGGGCGGACTTGGTGGTATCAACCACTCCTCCAGAAAGGTAGTACCCTCTTGCGGCTCCAATTGCTTCCAGCAGTTCCTCCTGCCCGGACGGCAGCAAGTCCAGTTTGTAACGCTCCCTTAGGGCTTCCGGGCGATTTTCGGCAAGCCAACGGGCCAGTTTTCCAGCTACGGCGTAAAAATCATAGACTTCTTCCTTGATCGCGCCGGTGGCAGCCAGACGAAAAGCTGCCTCCCTGTCTTCCAGCTTGGGCCAGAGAATACCCGGTGTATCCATCAGGTCGATGCTGCCCGCCACCCGGATCCATTGCCGGCCGCGGGTCACACCCGGTTTGTCGCCGGTCCTGGCTGCGCCGCGGCCCACCAGTTTATTGATTAAAAGAGACTTGCCCACATTGGGAATACCCAGGACCATGCAGCGAGGGGCCCTGCTTCTCCTTCCGGAAGATGCCAGCTCAGCCATTTTAGGCGCCGCCAGTTCCCGGACCAGAGCCGGGATCTCCCGCATCCCCCTGCCCTGCAGGGCGTCCACGGCGGCTGCGCAAAAGCCTGACGCCCGGAAAAGATCGAGCCAGATCCGGGTTTTTTCCGGATCCGCCAGACCTGACTTGTTTAAGACCATCAGGCGGGGTTTTTGTCCTCCTATTTTGTTGATCTCGGGGTTGCGGCTGCTGGAGGGAATTCTGGCATCCAAAACCTCAATCACCACGTCCACCAGTTTCATGTTCTCTAAAACCAGCCGCCTGGTCTTGGCCATATGCCCGGGGTACCAGTGTATGTCCATAAGTCATCCTTCCAGTGGGTTGTGCAAGAAAAGGGAACTCTCCAATATTACCTGTTTTTTGAGAATTAACAAAAGAGGAAAGGTTAAAATAATTAGCCGACACATTATTCTTACAGTAATACTTTTTTACATTTATTACATAATTCCCATATAGACGCACTTAAAAAAACCGGCTTGGAATCCTTCCATGCTTTATTTAGCCATTGTGCCAATCCTGTCAGGCGGCCAGTAGATTACAACAGCTTCACCAATAATCAGATCCTCGGATAAAAACCCCCACACTCTGCTGTCATCGCTGTTATTGCGGTTGTCCCCCAGCATCAGGTAGTGACCTTCCGGCACCTTTACGGGACCGAAATCAGCAAATCTCAATCCCCCGGGCAGGTAGTTCTCGGGCACCACTTCGCCGTTGATGTAGAGGCGGCTGTCCTTCAAGGCCACTGTCTCCCCGCCTGAGGCGATTAACCTTTTCACAAAATTACGTTTTGGATCCCGGGGGTATTTAAAAACGACGATGTCCCCGCGTTCCGGCTCCTGGAAATGATAATTCAGTTTACTTACAATAATCCGGTCATTTTCCTTAAGGTTGGGCTCCATGGAACCGGACGGGATATAAAACGGCTCCAGGATAAACAGCCGGATCACCACTGCCAGTATCACCGCAATTGCCACCGACTCAATAATCTCACCAAAAAACGAGCGCTTCCCGGTTTTTGGGAGCGCTTTCTTTTCGTTGCCTTGCTCCATATTGCTGCCTCCCCTCGTCCAGGCCGGCATTAACGTAAAAAGGACTGTTTCCCACCGGCAAATAGGGCCAAAAGAAACTATCATCCAGCCCGGTAAAAATGCAAAAAGGGACTGTCGTGCCCAGTCCCTTCCAACTTATCTCTTGTCTTGAATCCGGGCAGCCTTGCCGCGCAGTCCGCGCAGGTAATACAATCTTGCCCTGCGAACCCGGCCTCTTCTTACAACTTCGATTTTATCGATTTTTGGAGAATGTAGGGGAAATGTTCTTTCCACACCGACTCCATAAGAGACCCTCCGGACGGTAAAGGTTTCACCAATACCGCCGCCCCTGCGCCTGATCACAACACCTTCAAAAATCTGGATTCTCTCCCGTCCCCCTTCCACAACCTTAACATGGATGCGGACGGTATCGCCGGGGTTAAATCTCACAATATCTTTTTTGACCTGCTCTTGCTCAAGCGAATGAATGAGGTTCATTAAAAAAGTCCCTCCTTCCCTCTAGGTGTTTCAAAATCTTTCAAGCACTCAAAAATATTCCTTTTTTTACACTCGACAAAGGTAATTATAGCATAAACACCCCTGCTCATCAACAATAAGGAATGGGGTGAAACCAGCTTAAAATTTTCATGACAGGTTGAGACCTGTCAACAAATCCCTTATCTCGCCCAGGATTTTTTTGTCCTCCCTCGATAATTCAGCCTGGTGGAGCAGTTCCGGCCTGCGCTCAAGGGTGCGCAACAGGGACTGGCGCCTCCGCCACTTTCTGATTTCCTCATGGTGGCCGCTCAACAGTACTTCAGGAACTTCCAGGCCGCGGTATTCCCTGGGCCTGGTGTAATGGGGATACTCCAACAGACCTGTGGTGAAGGATTCTTCCTCCGCCGAAGCGGCCTCTCCCAGAACCCCGGGAATAAGTCGGGCCACCGCGTCCACCAGCACAGCAGCCGGCAGCTCACCGCCGGTGAGTACATAATCGCCGATAGATACTTCGTCGGTCACCAGGGTATCCCTGACCCGCTCGTCAATCCCCTCGTAATGACCGCAGATGATAATCAGGTTTTTTTCGCGGGACAGATTTGCAGCCAGGGCCTGGCTGAAAGGCCTGCCCTGGGGACTCATCAGCACAACCCCGGGCATGAAGCCCAGTTCCCGGGAAACATATTCCACGGCGCCGAAAAGCGGTTCCGGGCCCATAACCATCCCGGCGCCGCCCCCGTAGGGAGCATCATCCACGGTATGGTGCTTGTTTGTAGAAAAGTCCCGGATATTCACCAGATTGATCTCCAGCAGGCCGCGCTCCTGCGCCCGCTTCAGGATACTGGAGGAAAAGGGCCCGCTTAACATCTCCGGAAAAAGAGTCAGGATATCCACTCTCATAATTCCATCAGCCCTTCCGGCAGTTCCACCCGCATCCGGCGGCCCGGCAGGTCGATTTCCCTGACAACCTGCTTGAGCGCTGGAACCAGCAGGGGCCTGCCACCGGTTTCAACCACATAGACATCGTTTGCCCCTGTCTGGAGCACGTCAGTAACATGTCCCAGATAAGCGCCGGCAAGATTGTAAACCTTTAAGCCGATGATCTCAAAGATATAGAAGCTACCCTCCGGGAGGGGGATCAGTTGGTCCCGGGTTATTTCCAGGTACCCTCCCCTGAGCTGTTCTGCTGCATTCATGTCATCAATTCCACGGAACTTGATGATTAAAAAATTTTTGTGTTCGTTTACCGCCTCGATTTGAAAATCATGCCTGTCCTCTTTGAGCTTGACCTTAACCCGGCTCATCTTCAGAAAGCGCTCCGGGTAGTCGGTTAAAGGAAGAACGCGGACTGCCCCGCGGTTGCCCTGAGTTCCCAGGATCTTGCCAATCCGGATGTATTCCTCAAGCATCCCCGCGGTCCACTCCGGTCCCGCCCTCTCTGATTTCAGTAACAAAACCGTCTTTAAGAATAATTTCCACACTCATCATCCGGTTCCATTGGTCTCCAACCTGAAGGGTCACGGGACTTTCCATTTTTCCCAGGGTCACTTCGGAATCCAGGGACCACATGCCGATTTCCTTCAGACGCATGAGCAGTTTTTGCCGCTCCTCCGCCCTCCGGAGCCTTTCCTGTTTCAGGGTCTGCCTGGCATTGGCAAGCCCTTCGGGATTTTTCTTCTCCAGTGCGGCTATCAGCTTGCTTTCCTGGTCGTCAATATGTTCTATTTCCTTTTCCAGGCGGCGGATGAGCTCCTGGTGCTCAGCAGCTGCACTTGTTTTAAAGGATTCGGTAACGATTGCCTTGACCAGCACAGGCCGGATCAAGTTCAGGCTATCCATGGGCGCTTCCTCCTGTGGACTTAATTTAGTCCTTTCATATTATCGTTTGATGGTACTTAGACTATTTCAACCATAACCTTTTTATTCTGCCTGGTTGCAGCCGCTTTAACCACCATCCGGATGGCCTTGGCGATCCGCCCCTGCTTGCCGATAACTTTCCCCATATCTTCGGGAGCTACTCTGAGCTCAATAACAGTTGATTTGTCCTTTTCAACCAGATCTACCATAACTTTTTCCGGCTGGTCAACGAGGGCTTTGGCCAAAATTTCCACAAGTTCTTTCATTATAACAGCCTCCCTATTACTGACCCTCTTCCGCAGCAGTTACTGTTTCATCATTCTTAAAAACCCCTGCTTTGTTGAACAGGGCTTTGGCAGTTTCTGAAAGTTGAGCTCCTTTTTTCAACCAATCCAGTGCCTTTTCCTGGTCAATTTTAATAACAACAGGGTTCTTCAAGGGATCGTAGTACCCGATTTCCTCGATAAATCTGCCGTCTCTGGGGGAGCGGGAATCAGCTACCACAATGCGGTAAAAAGGAGCTTTTTTGGCGCCCATCCTTTTCAGACGGATTCTCACAGCCATTGTCCTCACCTCCTTTGTTTCATATCAGCTTATTGGTCCATATCAGCTTAATTGAAGAAAGGCATCTTGGGAATCTTTCCGCCCTTCTTCATACTTTTTTCCATATCCATCAATTGCCTCATCATTTTTTTGGTCTGCTCAAACTGTTTCAGCAGGCGGTTCACCTCCTGCACGGAAGTACCGCTGCCCCTGGCAATCCGCCGCTTGCGGCTGCCGTTTAAGACCCGCTCGGGTTCCTGTCGCTCATCCGGTGTCATGGAGCGGATAATTGCTTCCACATAAACAAGTTCCTTTTCATCCACCTGGATGTCCTTCAACTTTTTCAACCCGCCCAGGCCGGGAATCATCCCCAGAACTTGTTCCAGGGGACCCATCTTTTTAACATGGGATATCTGCTCCAGAAAGTCATCCAGGGTAAACTCCATGGATCTGATTTTTTTCTGCATCCTGGCCATTTGCCCGGCATCGAAGTTCTCCTGGGCTTTTTCAATAAGTGTAAGCATATCGCCCATGCCCAGAATCCGCTCGGCCATCCGGTCGGGGTGGAAGGGTTCCAAAGCGTCCAGTTTTTCGCCGACGCCTGCAAACTTGATGGGCTTACCGGTGACCGAGCGGACAGACAGGGCGGCTCCACCCCTGGTATCGCCGTCCAGCTTGGTCAGGACCACCCCGTCCAGTTCAAGGCGCCTGTTAAAGGTTTCGGCAACATTCACCGCAGTCTGGCCGGTCATGGCATCCACCACCAGGAGAATTTCATGGGGCTGCAGGGCGCTGTTCATGGCTTCCAGTTCTGCCATCAGCTCCTCGTTCACTTCCTGGCGTCCTGCGGTGTCAATGATAACAATGTCAAATCCGCCCACCGCAGCTTTTTCCACGGCGGCCCGGCCGATGGCCACGGGATCCTGCTGTTCCTCCCGGGCAAATACCTGTATTTTCAACTGCTCCCCCAGCACCTGCAGCTGTTTTATGGCAGCAGGCCTGTAAACATCCGCAGCTACCAGCAGCGGCCGCCGGCCCTGCTTGCGCAGGAGATTGGCCAGCTTGGCGCTGGTGGTGGTTTTACCGGCGCCGTTGAGCCCAACCATCATGATAACGGTGGGAGGTTTAGGGGCCAAATTAATTTTGCTGTTGGAGCCTCCCATGAGCGTGGTCAGTTCATCGTGAACAATTTTTATGACGTGCTGGGCAGGGTTCAGACTGCTGAGCAGTTCCTGTCCCACCGCCCTTTCTTTGATCCGGGCCACAAAGTTCTTCACAACTTTAAAGTTGACGTCCGCTTCCAGCAGGGCCAGCCGCACTTCCCTCAGGGCCTCGTTGACGTCTGCCTCAGTAAGGCGCCCTTTACCCCTCATCTTTTTAAATGTATCCTGCAGCCTTTCAGCCAGATTGGCAAACATGCCCGGGTCCCCCCTTTTTCTATCTCAACCTCTTACTGTTCTCCCGAATCCATAAACTCGTAGAGGATCTCCTTTACCCGCTTGAGTCTGTCATCTTCACCGGCAGAAATGCACTGGTCCAGCAGACCGGCGGCAACGGCCAGTTTTTCTCTTTCTGTCCGGTACCTGGTCACCAGACCCAGCTTATCTTCATAATAGACAAGAAGCTGCTCCGCCCTTTTCAAGGTGTCATGCACGGACTGGCGGGTTACATTAAACTCACCGGCAATTTCGCCCAGGGATAAGTTTTGACCATAATAGAGTTCAACAAAATCCCTCTGCCGTTCGGTTAAAAGCTGGCCGTAGAAGTCATATAGCATTGTGATCCAGGCTATCTTTTCCAACACTATCCTCACCGCCTGCCTATAAAGGTCTTCGCCTTTACAGATAGATTTTACTTGAATGGTCCCGCCGTGTCAAGAAAAGCCCTATTTTTTTTCGGGTTTTACGGAGGTTATTTCAGCCATCTGGAGAAAATATATAAATAAAGGTGTACACATATTTGAGCACACAGGAGATGAACATAATTGAGTGCGATTAAAAACCCCCTCCAGCAAGCCCGCAAGCCGGCCGGCTGGATGTCCCTGGAAAATGCCCTGGAGCAGGACCGGGATAAGGTTGTGGAAAACCACAAATCCTACCTGAATGCGAGCCTGGCCATGATGCTGGGTCTCCTGAATTTTGACAAGCAGTTTGTTAAAGCAGAGGGCATTCATGTCTGGGACAGCCAGGGCAACCGTTATCTCGATTTCTTAGGCGCCTACGGGGCTTTGAACCTGGGGCACAACCATCCGAAAGTCCTGGCAGCCCTGGACCGGGTCAGGGAACAGCCGAACTTGCTCCAGGCATCCCTGGGCACAATTGCCGGAGCGCTGGCTAAAAACCTAGCCCTCATTACCCCCGGTGAACTGCGCCGCTCCTTTTTCGGCAACAGCGGAGCCGAAGCGGTAGAGGGAGCACTGAAACTGGCCCGGGCCGCCACCGGGCGCTCAGGTCTGGTTTACTGCCGGAACTCCTTCCACGGTAAAACTATGGGCGCCCTTTCCGTTACCGGGAGGGAAAAATACCAGAAAACCTTTGCACCCTTAATCCCGGACTGCCGTCCGGTTCCCTTCGGCAACCTGGAGGCCCTGGACGCAGTACTCCGGGAAAAAACCTGCGCCGCCTTCATCGTGGAGCCCATTCAGGGCGAGGGCGGGATCATCCTGCCGCCCGAAGGATATCTTTCCGGCGCCAGGCAGATCTGCTCCCGGCACGGCACGCTGCTTATTTTCGATGAAATTCAAACCGGTTTTGGACGGACCGGGAAGATGTTTGCCTGCCAGCATGACGGTATTACACCCGATATCCTGTGCCTGGCCAAGTCCCTGGGCGGCGGGATCATGCCCATCGGAGCCTACATCACCACGGACGGGGTCTGGAAAAGGGCTTACGGGAGCATGGAAAAAGCACTCCTGCACACCACCACATTCGGCGGCAATACCTGGGCGGCCGCAGCAGCCATCGCGGCGCTGGATGTAATTTACGAAGAGAACCTGCCGGAGCAGGCGCGGGTAAACGGTGACTACCTGCAGGCGGGGCTCAATAAGCTGAAAGAAAAATACCCCCTGCTCAAAGACGTGCGGGGGCGGGGCCTGATGGTGGGCATCGAGTTTAACCAACCCGGCGGCCTGGCCGCTAAAGCGACCTTCGGCCTTGCCTCCAGGCTCTCCGAGGAATACCTGGGCAGCCTGGTAGCCGGCGAACTGCTGAACAAGCACCGGATTATTACCGCCTACACCCTGAACAACCCCAATGTAATCCGGCTGGAACCCCCTCTGAATGTTGGCCGGGAAGAGCTGGACATCCTCCTGGAAGCCCTTGACAGCATCCTTGCCAGCCATAAAGGCTTCATGGGCATGGCTGCTTCCGGGGCAAAAACAATGTTCAAGTCACTGCTTAAAAAACAATAATCTTCCGGGTATAGCCAATCCCCGGGGAGCACCCGCACCACCAGTTTTACCCCCGGATTGCTCCAGGCTGGAAAGGGAGCCCTCCCGTCTAACCTGCGTGCTTCCCTGTCGGGAGCTACAATCTGTAGTGCACCTGTTCGTTGGTGGTCTGTCTATCCTGCGGGCTCGCAGCACCAGCGTAACGCGACCTCCCTCTCCAGTCGTAAGAAAAAGATTTGCTACCTTAATTAATTCTCATCTTGCTGCAAGTCATCCTTCTGCTGGTGCCGCCTCAGAGACCCTGGGCTAGGCTACCAGGCTACCATACCATAAGTTAATAAGTTGGTGTCAGGCACCCGGGCATCATGCCCCGGGCAAATACCGGTCGGCAGGTCGCTCCGTGTCCCGGACCGCCTGCCGGCATATGCTGGGAAGGGCGCTAATCGGCAAAACCGGGGACGGCCTGCCCTGCGACTCTGTGCCGCCAGTGCCGCCTGTTCCTTTCAACTCCACCCCAGGCCGGCCTTAAGCCTTCTTTCCGGGCATACTCCCCGGAGCGGCATTGGGTCCGGCCGGACTGCGCTCATTATGTAACCCTGTTCTGCCGTTAAATTCTACCTACCAGCCGGAAGGCCTTTTCCTGGGCTTTCCGCATCACTTCTTCCTCGTCCATGGTCAGTACCCTTCTGCCTTCCATAACCACTTCCCCGTTAATGATTACCGTGTCCACATCAGCAGAATGAGCAGCATAAACCATGTGCGCAAAAAAGTCGTGCCGGGGACAGAGATGGGGGCGGTTAAAGTCAACAAGGATCAGGTCGGCCTTCATCCCGGGCTTTAAAAGCCCCACATCGGGCAGGCCCAAAACCTCTGCCCCAGCCCGGGTGGCCATTCTAAGCGCCTCAAAGGAAGGCAGCACCACCGGGTCTTCGTTTGCCACCTTTTGGAGCAGGGAAGCGCTGCGCATCTCCTCCAGCATATCGAGATTGTTGTTGCTGGCCGCTCCGTCGGTACCCAGACCCACATTAACCCCGGCAGCAAGCATGCGGGTCACCGGAGCAATCCCGCTGGCCAGCTTCATGTTGCTTTCCGGACAGTGCGCAACCCCAACCTTCCTGGCCGCCAGGATTTCAATTTCCTCCTGGTCCAGATGCACGCAGTGCGCGGCCAGCACCGGCAGCTCAAAAAGACCGATCTTGTCGAGGTGACGGACAGGGGTAGTTCCGTAGCTTTCTTTGATCTGCCGGATCTCATCTCTGGTTTCGGCTACATGGATATGGAGCCCGGCCCCGTACTGTCCGGCCAGGCTGATGATCTCTTCCAGGTATTCCGGAGGGCAGGTGTAAGGAGCGTGGGGACCGAACATTGTTATAATCCTGCCCCCGGCCCGCCCGTTCCATTCCCGGACAAAGCTGACACTCTCTTCAACGGCTTTCCGGGCGCCGGGCGCAACGCCGATCATGCCCCGGGAGAGACAGGCCCGCAGGCCGCTTTGCTCCACAGCCAGGGCAACCTGGTCCATTTCAAAATACATATCGGCAAAAGTGGTTGTGCCTGATTTGATCATTTCCAGGCAGCACAGGCTGGTGCCCCAGTAAAAATCTTCCCTTTGCAGTTTTTCCTCCAGGGGCCAGATTTTTTCGGTAAGCCATTTCATCAGAGGCATATCGTCGGCATAGCCGCGCAAAAGGGTCATGGCCGCGTGGGTGTGGCAGTTGACGAAACCGGGCAGGGCCACCATTTCCGAACCATCTATGACGCGGTCCGCTTGAAAGTTTTCCGGCACACAACCCCGCTCGCCTACCGCAACGATGGTATCCCCGGCAACAGCAATTTCACCCTCCGGATAGATCCCGTCGTGGTCCTCCATGGTGAGCACGGTGGCCCCCCGGATCAATAAATTAGCCATCTATCTGATCTCCTTCCAAAGATTTTACTCCTGCCACTTGTTCAAGTAAGCCTCCTGCTCCCCGGTCAGGCTGTCAATGGTTATACCGAGGGAATTAAGCTTCAGAAGGGCAACCCGGCGGTCGATTTCTTCCGGAACCCGGTACAGCCGCCTGTCCAGGTTCCCCGCGTTCTCCTGGATATACCTGGCCGAAAGGGCCTGGATGGCGAAGGACATATCCATAATTTCTGTGGGGTGGCCGTCCCCGGCAGCCAGGTTGACCAGGCGTCCCCCGCCCAACAGGTAAATTTTCCGGCCGCCGGTCAGGGTAAACTGTTCGATATTATGGCGCGCCGTCCGGCGCTCCTGGGCCAGATCCCCGAGATCATGCAGGTTGATCTCCACGTCAAAGTGACCGGCATTGGCCAGGACAGCGCCGTTCTTCATTTTTTCAAAATGGCTCCGGCACAAGACGTCCCGGCAGCCTGTGACGGTAATAAAAATGTCGCCGAGAGCAGCAGCCTGTTCGCTGCTCAGCACCTGGTAGCCGTCCATACAGGCCTCGATGGCCTTGACGGGATCGACTTCGCAGACGATGACCCTGGCCCCCAGGCCTCTGGCGCGCATGGCCACGCCCTTGCCGCACCAGCCGTAACCCAGAACAACCACGGTTTTTCCGGCCACTACCAGGTTGGTGGTGCGCATGATCCCGGACCAGACCGATTCCCCGGTGCCGTAACGGTTGTCAAAGAGGAATTTGCAAAGGGCATCGTTCACCGCCAGCATCGGGAAAAGCAGCTTTTTCTCCCGGTCCAGGGCCTCCAGCCGCCGCACCCCCGTGGTGGTCTCTTCACAGCCGCCGGCCACGTTTGCCGCCTGCTCCCTCCTTGCTGTATGCAGAAGTCCCACCAGGTCCCCGCCGTCGTCGATAACCACCCGGGGCCCGGTATCCAGGACATGGAGAAGGTGGTCCCGGTACTCCCGGTCCGTGGCGTTGTACCAGGCGTAGACGTTGATGCCGGAGGCGGCCAGGGCTGCCGCCACATCGTCCTGGGTGGAGAGGGGGTTGGAGCCGGTGACGGCAACCTGGGCCCCGCCCGCCTGGATAACTTCGGCCAGATAGGCCGTTTTGGCCTCCAGGTGGATGGACAGCGCCACCCGTACGCCGGCAAAGGGCCGGTCCCGTTCAAAATCCTCCCGGATGGCATTGAGCACCGGCATATGTTCTTTGACCCAGTCTATTTTCAGCCTGCCCGCGGGGGCCAGGCTGAGGTCTCTTACAATGTAATCTTTCAAGAAATTCAGGCCTCCCGCTCATTTATGTTTTCTTTGTTTCGAATAATTCCTGAAGCGTTTCCACGTAGGGCGGGCGTACAATTCCCCAATCCGTAATGATGGCGGTAACCAGGCGGTGGGGTGTAATGTCAAAGGCAGGGTTCCAGACACTGACCCCGCCGGGGGCTAACGGCAGGCCGGCCAGGTGGGTTACCTCCTCAGGCTCGCGCTCCTCGATGGGAATCTCCTGCCCCGAGGCCAGGCTCAAGTCAATTGTGGAAACCGGCGCTGCTACGTAGAAAGGAAGGTTGTGCTCCCGGGCCAGTACAGCCAGTACGTATGTCCCGATTTTGTTGGCCACGTCGCCGTTGGCGGCGATGCGGTCGGCGCCTACAAGAACCAGGTCCACCCCGCCCCTGGCCATCAAGTAACCCGCCATGTTATCTGTAATCAGGGTGACAGGGATGTTTTCCTGGAGCATTTCCCAGGCCGTAAGCCTGGCTCCCTGTAAAAGAGGCCGGGTCTCGCCGGCATAAACGCTGATCCCCTTGCCTGCCTCCCGGGCTGCCCGGATTACGCCCAGGGCAGTCCCGTAGCCGGCCGTGGCCAGGGCTCCGGCATTGCAGTGGGTTAATATCCGTGCCGCCGCTGGAATCAATTCCTGCCCGTACACCCCCATCTTCCGGTTGCCGGCCACGTCTTCACCGTAAAGGCTCCGGGCTTCGGCCAGCAGGACAGCGCAGAGCGCATCCGGGTCCCGGGACCCGGAAGTCTCCAGCCGCCGGGTCATGCGTTCCAAAGCCCAGCGCAAATTCACCGCAGTGGGCCGGGTAGCGGCAAGTTCAGCGGCCGCCGCCCGCAAACCGGCTATAAATTCTTCTTCAGGCAGGCACTTCAGGCGCCGGCCCGCCAGAACCAGGCCAAAGGCCGCCGCTGCCCCGATGGCAGGGGCGCCCCGCACAGCCAGGCGCTTGATCGCGGCAGCAACTTCCCCATGGGTGGCGCACTTTATGTAAACAACTTCGGAGGGGAGCCTGGTCTGGTCCAGCAGTTCCAGCACGCCGTCATCCGTCCAGCGCATGGTATCCAAAAAAACACCTCCCCGGAACAGTTTTTGAATAAATTCCTTGGACCTCTATTCTGAACCCGTAAGGCCCGGAGCCCGTTGACACCGGCAGGCGCGATCCACATCGATCCAGGTCACTGCCTGCATAATCAGCTTGCGGATGTTTTCACCATTTTGCAGCATCATATCCACCACTTCCTGGTGGGTAAGCCTGGTGGGCGAAATACCTGCAGCATAGTTGGTGACCATGGCAATGGTAGCGTAGCACATCCCGGCTTCCCGGGCCAGCGTAGCCTCCGGAACGCTGGTCATGCCTACCAGGTCGCCGCCCAGCAGGCGGTACATTTTAATCTCAGCAGGCGTTTCAAAACGCGGCCCTTCAGTGCAGACATATGTTCCAGCGGGATGCGCAGAAAAACCAAGGCTTTTTGAGGCCTGCAGGAGAATCTCTCGCAGCTCCGGGCAGTAGGGCTCGGTCATGTCCAGGTGGACCACACCGCTGGCACCGCCTTCAAAGAAGGTTTGCTGGCGACCCTTTGTGAAATCCAGAAATTGATCAACAAAAATAAAGTGACCGGGCTGCATGGACGGGTTTAAAGAACCCACGGCTGCTGTGGCAATTACACTCTTAACCCCAAGTTTCTTTAATGCCGCAATATTGGCGCGGTAGTTGACCAGGTGCGGCGGGACGGAATGATCCTCCCTGTGACGGTTCATAAAGGCCAGGGGTTTACCCCGGTAGTTGCCGACACTGAGTTGAACATCACCATAGGGTGTGTTCACTGTTTCATCACGGACATTTGTCATAATATTAGGGTCATAGACCCCGGTTCCAGCGATAACGGCAATTCTTACGTCTACAGCCATTACGACATCCCCTTGATTGAATTATTTTTTTGCTTATTTTGGATCTTTCCTAGTTATTCGCCTTTTCCAACATTCATTCCTCTTATAAAAACGTTAGACTTAGCTATTATTCTGACATAAGCCCGCCAGCAAGCCTCTTGAAGGCGACATTCATGTCATAATGACAGCAGGGACAGGCAAAAAGATGAACGCAAGTATCCTGGTCATAACACCGGTACCCGTCTTCATAGAGATCCTGCTCCAGGTAGGCGCTGTAATTATCGTAATAATCCTGGAGCAAACCCGCGTCAAACATCGTCCTGCCGCATTGGGGACAAATTTTTTGAACTGAGGCCAGCCCGTTGCAAACCGGACAAACAGGCAAAGCCCGCACCTCCCGTCGCATATTGTTGCCTGTCTAAATTTAACCCTAAAAAATATTTTATAGTTTTTCCCGTTGAAGGAACGTTAACCCTTTGCCGGCTATATCGTCATAACTTTATTTTTTGGCTAAGCGATAAAAACCGGACCCTGGCATCCTCATCATTTCCCGCGACCACCACGTATCCTGCGTAGGCTGCGGACTTCCCTCCCATCTTGCAGGGTAAGCAGGGAAGAAAAGAACTCCTGGCCGGCAAACCAGGGATTTTCAGACGGCTTTGCCTACGCCGGCCCGGCCCCTTGCCTGAGCGGGGCCGGCAGGCCAGGATCAACCTGTTCATTTAATTATTATCCCGGCGACCAGTTTAAGAAGAACCTGCCCTTAAAAGGCGGTTGTTTTTCTGTATTTATAAATTTTACTTTGAGAGGTTGGGAAAAATAATAACAAACAATTAGGAGAGTGGTTTTATGTCTTATAAACTCAAGCTGTCCCAGGGAGATCTGCTCAGCAATGCCCTAAAGGAGGCTCTGCTGCGGGAGGATCAGCGCCGGTCGCGGTACCTCCACATTTCCAAAAACTTCCGGGACAGGCGGCTTAAGCACCTTTTCGGAGAATTTGCCGGCATCTCGGCTGAGCGTTTGAAACAGCTGAATAACCTGATGAAACAACTCAACATCAAATGAATCAAAGGAAACCAGGGAAACCAGGGAAACAAAGGAGGAGGTCAGCTTATGGACGCCCTGAATTATCTTTACCTTGCGCTCGAGGACAAAATTGCCAACCAGAGTTTTTATAACCACTTTTCGGTTAGAATAACCAACCCGGTGGTCAGGGAATTCTTTACCCGCCTGAGAGATGAGGAAATGGCCCATATTTCGGCCCTTCAAAAAGAAATCATCGCTATAGAAGCCAAACCGTTTCCAGTCAACATCATTTCCCCCAAATTTAAAGTATGATCTGCCGGTTCCTTTTTCAGGGTTTCTTTTCCCAGCCCTCCCGTCCTGTTTCAATTTTTCTGTCCATCAGGGATCTGGCCCGTTCAACGATATCCAGAAGAACTGCCGAAGTCTTAATGAAGTCCAGATTGGTGTTGTAAACAAGCTGCTTAATCCCGGGGGTAGTTAACAAAGCCACCAGGTGATCAAAACCTTTATTGGTCAAACGATTCAGCTCCCTTCTTAAAGTTACAGAAAACTTGCTGTTGGCAACCAGTTGCCTAAGACAGCTCTCATAGTCCCGCCCCCCTGCTATGGAGCGGGCGGCCAAAACACCGCTGACGAGTCCGCTGTAAAGCGCGAATCCCAAAAAGGCTTCTAAAAATCCGCCTGAATTACCCACAAAAAGAATATTCCCTACCTGATGCGGGTAAACATAACCGGAAACATGTTCCAGATCCCAGAGGGAAGCGACCCTGTAATCAAAACCTTCGATTTGCCAGAATTTTTTCCAGTAGTACCCCATTTCCTCTCTTTTGGCGTTGGACACGCTCAGTACCAGGGAGGCGCTTTTCCGGTTGAAAGGTGTCAGATAAGCATAGCTGCTCCCGGCATATTCCGTGTTAAGCCACATCATCATCGCATTGGGATCAAAAGAACCCAGCACCGTCGAACCCATGACCCAGTTTAAGCTGACATCTTCCCAGCAGCCCAGGATTGATGTGATCTCACGGCCGCCGGTGGCAACAACCACATAATCATACTCCCGGGCCAGCTTCGTATACTCAGCCCGGGTATTATAGTATACGGGTGATTTTACCTGTTTAAGCAACTGGTTTGATACCGCATTCTCAGACTGGCCTTTAAGCATAAGGTAGCCCAGATTTCCATAAATGCTGCCTGTAACTTTGGGCGTGTGCATGGTTATTTTTTTTAAAACATTGGCAGGCTTTAATGAAATATGGTAGTTTTCTTTAAGATCCTTGAGTTGATCCTTGACAGGCCTGTGCAGTATCTGCAGGGCAACAGCCATATGAGCAAAGAGATCCCCCACCCGGCGTCGCTGTTCAAAAATATCCGGCATAATACCATGCCGCTCCAGTTCATGAGCGCAGGCCAGGCCGGAAACTCCCGCTCCGATGATGGCGACTCGCAAAGTCTTAACTCCTTTCAAACCCTATGTAAAATCCTCAAAACAAGCCCCAACAATTAAGAAGCAGACGGGAATCTCCAGAGAACTGCCTTGAATAGTCAGGCAGGCCGCTCCTGCCGTAGTTTTCCGGCAGTAAATCCAAATACCGGGAAAAACCTAGTCAAATCTGGACAGAATTTTGAACCAGATGTAAACGAGCACCCCTGTCAGTATTGTGAACACTGTAAAGGTAAACAAACTCAAGGCATTGTAACCTCCGTTTCAATGATCCAGCTCACTTACGGTTAAGACCCAGGGATTTCACCAGCCAGGTGTAGCTGGTCAAAACCAAAATGTCTATAAAAACACTGGACTGGTGATTCCAGTTGATGTATTCCAGGGCTCCAGTTTTCAGGAACAGAAGCTCATCCACAGAGAAC
>FZPS01000164.1_pt108 | contig 44518 bp, 40 predicted proteins | sample 1817821 | NCBI WGS metagenome assembly FZPS01 (sample SAMEA104158645, study PRJEB21678) | metagenome | place: Germany | collected 2015-04-21 | reverse complement strand
CATATGAACTTTCCAAACCAATCATTCTTTACTCGCTATTTCAAGAGGCACACAGGGCTTACCCCTACTGCATACAGACAGGAGAGTATCAGAGGGGATGGGAATGTTTTGATGCCGTAAAGCCGATATTTACAGCGCAGGAGTGGAAACGCAAGGCGTTAACCCAAGAGCAATTGAAACAATGAAGGATAATGGAATCGACATTTCAGGTCATACTTCTAATAATGTAGATGAATATCGTGATATCAACTTCGATTTCGTCATCACAGTCTGCGATAATGCACGCGAACGCTGCCCATACTTCCCTACCAATGCCATAAAGTTTCACCACAATTTTCCTGATCCTGCAAAAGTAGTGGGAACGGAAGATGAAATAAAGGCAGAGTTCAGAAGAGTGCGGGATATGATCAAAATTTACTGTGAAGAATTTGTGAAGGAAAGATTGAGGTAGAATAAGAGTGATGAAAAAAGTGACGTAATCAAATTGATACGATTAGGTAGTCATTCTGAATTATTTAAAAATTAGTCATTCAAGCAAAAGATTATGATATCTTTTTCCTCACTATTCACACTTGTTTGAAAATAAATATTTAACTTTGAGACTTAGAAGTGCGAGACAACACATAAACAAACACACGCTTAACCAGCAACTCTACGAAAACATACAACTTCCTTTAAGCGATATTAATGGACGAATACAGCCAGTTGAAACCTCTAATTAGAAAACAAAAGTACTAAACAAAAAATTACTAATACAATGGAAACAGACATTGAAAAGTTATTACAAGCAATCGCCAACAATAGACTGGGTATAGGAGCTATTGAATACGATGAAAGAAAAGTGTCAGAATACTAACAAGAAACATAAAACTAAAATGAAAGGGATAATAAACATTCTTCTGACAATATGTATTTCGATTTTTCTGAACTCGTGTGCAACTACAATGACCCCTATGCAAGTGAACAGGACACTTCCGATGCTTACAAAATCAACATATTTGTCGTTAGAACAAACACAAAATCCAAATTGTAAGTGTCTTGCATCTGGAAGAAGCTATACTGCACCAGTCGGACTAACCACTAAGAGTGATTTACGAAATGGCGCAAAAGGAATTGATGAATGGGTTTCTATTGACGGAGGTAATGCATATAAACTCATAAATTTCAGGTGGATTACAATTTCGACTGACCAATACGGTTTACCAAGTTTAACACAACTTGTAATTGATTTTGATACATACATTTGCCAATAAAAAAATAATGGCATTAAGTCACGTTTCCACATTTTATACATTATCAACAATAACTGACTATATATTAACTATTTCAGGTAAACACAAATATTCCTTTTTCTGTTTTAAATAAAATACTTTAGTATCAATTTAAAGCATTACTTAATGTACAATACTCCCATAATTATAGAAAAGGTTTATCCCTTACCTTTATCGAAGGCCTGCGAAAACTATGTGTCAAAAAGACCTGCCTAATGTAAAATTTACTTGGAGCTTTCGGGTGAAAGGCGGTACAGGACGGGGTTTCTTCACAACTGAATTACTCCCATCTTCGCGTATCCTTTCCTGTTATCTCCTGTTTGATATTAATGTTAAATATATCTGATGGCATCAGCGTTGAAGAGGTTCAGAATCAGGTAGAGGTAGCTTTAATGGCAGAAAAGTATTTCGCTGTGGCTAAATCCTACATGCTATACAGGCAAAAACACACAGAAGATCGTGAAGTATCGGAAAAACTCAAATTCCTGATGGATTACTGTAACGCATCCAATGCAGCCACAGGAAGTAAATTTGATGCGAATGCCAATGTCGAAAACAAGAACATGGCAACGCTTATTGGCGAATTGCCGAAATCTAATTTTATCCGTCTTAACAGAAGAATGCTGACCGACCGTATCAAAGAGATGTACGGGAAAGAGGTTGCGGATAAATACATCGAACTCCTTAACAATCATTTTATATACAAGAATGATGAAACCAGTCTGGCTAACTATTGTGCCAGTATAACGATGTACCCTTGGTTAATCGGCGGTACGAACTCCATTGGCGGGAACTCAAAAGCCCCAACCAATCTAAAATCATTTAGTGGCGGATTCGTAAACATGGTGTTTATGGTATCGAGCATGTTAAGTGGTGCATGTGCCACGCCTGAGTTTTTGATGTATATGAACTATTTTATCGGTTTGGAATATGGGCGGGATTACCACAAAAATGCAGATCAAGTAGTCGATTTGTCGAAAAAGCAACGCACACTTGATAAAATGATTACCGACTATTTCGAGCAAATAGTCTATTCTATCAATCAACCTACCGGAGCAAGAAACTTTCAAGCAGTTTTCTGGAATATCTCTTATTACGACAAATTCTATTTTGAGAGTTTATTTGAAAACTTCGTTTTCCCAGACGGAAGCAAACCCGATTGGGATTCGCTTAGTTGGCTGCAAAAACGCTTTATGCGATGGTTTAATCAGGAGCGGACACGCTCCATTCTGACTTTTCCTGTCGAGACAATGGCATTACTGAATTTGGACTATCTGACCCGTATTATAGGCTATATGAAGCGTGTAAGTAATTTCTCTCAACCAAGACAACAAGAAGCAGCAAAACGTCATTATGCTACGGTTTCACAACTATGATATTGTCTTTCAGGAAATCCCCTCTGAGGTAACGTTGGCAATCAATATATCAGGTTGTCCTAATCGTTGCAAAGGATGTCATAGTCCACATTTATGGAATGACATCGGAAAAGTTCTTGATGAAAGCTCCATTGCTGTATTAATGGAAAAATATGGTAATGCCATTACCTGTATTTGTTTTATGGGCGGAGATTCCGAGCCAGACGAAGTGGATCGACTGGCTGTTCATTTACGAAGATCAATTAAACAGCCTATAAAAACTGCATGGTATTCGGGGAAGCAAAATATTCCTAAATCCTGTAACTTGCACAACTTCGACTATATTAAATTAGGGGCTTATATAGAAGAATTGGGCGGATTAGATTCTCCGAAAACGAATCAACGATTATATAAAATTACAAATGAACAAATGGAAGATATTACCAATCATTTTCAAAAACAGAAGCAATGAAAGGATATATTCAAATTTACACCGAAAACGGGAAAGGTAAAATAACCGCTTCGATAGGACTAACATTAAGAGCCCTTAGCGCGGGTAAAAAAGTGTTTTTTGCTCAATTTGCAAAAAGGAAAATATATTCTGAAATCAAAGTATTGGATTTGTTTGACACATTTGTAACAGTAAAATAGTATGGATTATATTGTTTCGTCTGTGATAAGCCCCCAAGCCGATATAGATGCCGCTCGATATGCAGCAAAGACGGAATCTTTCCTGAATACCTTACATCAATAAATGGGATTTTCACATCAAAAGAAATATTGGATTTTATTTTTTTTTCAGAATAGTTTTTGTAACTTTGTTTTGCATTGGTTTGAATATACCTTTCGGTATATTCGACGAAGAGGGAATCAGGTGCAAATCCTGAACAGACCCGCTACTGTAAGTCCTATGCAACGTTTTGACAATTCTAAAAGCCACTGTATCCCTGCTGGGATGTGGGAAGGCAGTTCAAAACGGGGACAAGTCAGGAGACCTGCCAGCGCATATAATTTTTAAAGCTTTCGAGGAATAGAGCTTTGGAACCAAATGCGAATCTGCATAGTTGCCATTTGATTTCATTATTTTTCCACGATTGCTATTTGTTTAACCGGAGCAAGTAGGTGTTTTGCTATTGTCTAACACCAATCTTCTCCATGCAAATAGTTAATTTATGTTTTTCGGTAAACAGCAACGTTTACGGGTAAGGGAAGGTATGCTTCTGGTTGTAGCATTACTGATAATTTCACTTACAACTTATGCCCAAAACACAACAACTAAAACACTTTCGGAAGTATCGCTTGACAGCCTCAAAGTTTATACAATGCCGGGGGTTACAATATATGGTCGAAGGTCCCAAATTGTACCCGCTCAAACTCTATCGGGAGAACAACTAAAAAAACTAAGCGTGGTTTCAGTAGCCGATGCCTTGCGGTACTTTTCGGGGGTACAGATCAAAGATTACGGCGGTATAGGCGGACTGAAAACAGTTAATGTCCGCAGTATGGGTAGCCAGCATGTCGGAGTATTCTTTGATGGCATTCAGATCGGGAATGCCCAAAATGGCACAGTCGATCTTGGTAAATTCTCACTCGATAACATGGAAACCATTTCCGTTTACAATGGGCAGAAGAGTGAAATTTTTCAATCTGCAAAAGACTACGCATCAGCAAGTGCCGTGTATATGGTTACACGCAAACCTGTCTTTGATGATAACAGAAAGAATAATTTGACATTAAAAGCTAAGACAGGCTCGTTTGATCTTGCCAATGCTTCAGCTCTGTGGGAAACCAAACTTTCAGAAAATATAAGTCTATCGACAAACGCCGAGTTTATGTACACTTCGGGGAGGTACAAATTTAGATATCAAAAAGATGGAGGATACGATACCACAGAAGTCCGTCGAAACGGAGATGTAAGGTCATTGCGTGCTGAAACGGCATTATTTGGAAAAATAAAACATGGCGAATGGCAGGCTAAAGCCTATTTCTATAACTCGGAGCGTGGATATCCTGGGGCAGCGGTAAAAAAAGATTATGGAATATCTCTTCTAAATGAAGATCGCCAAAAAGACCGTAATTTCTTTGTTCAATCCCTTTTTCGTAAGAATTTATCATCCTTCTATAGTTTGAAAGTGCAGGCAAAATATGCCAATGACTATATGAATTACATCATGCCACCTGAGAGTACACTTGAACCGATGAATAATCATTATTGGCAACAAGAGGTATTTGTGTCCGCAGCTAATTTATTTTCTATTACCGATTGGTGGAGTGCAAATCTTGCCATTGATATGCAATACAATCATCTCGATGCCGATGGTACAGATATGTTCAACGTAGGCTTTGTTCAGCCTCGCCGTTATACAGTTCTCAGTGCTGCTGCCACTTCGGTGCGAATCCAAAGGTTGAAAGTACAGGGGAATGTACTTTATACTTTTGTGACAGACGAAAGTGCTCGTAACAAGGCTGTTGCTACAGACAAAAACATCTTTACTCCGACAATTGTTGCCTCATATAAGCCTTTCGTAAAAAGCGATCTTGAACTTCGAGCTTTCTACAAAAAAATATTTCGAATGCCGACTTTTAATGACCTCTATTATGTTCAAATAGGTAATCGTCTATTGAAACCCGAATATACAACTCAGTATAATCTGGGTATTGTCTATAATAAATCATTCGACAAAGGAATATTTACCAATATAGGAATCCAAGCCGATGCGTACTATAATCGGGTTACAGACAAAATTATAGCCACTCCTACATCTAACCAATTAGTTTGGACAATGGTGAATCTGGGATATGTTGAAATCAAAGGTGTAGATGTAGGAATAACGCAAGGTTTTAAATTCGATCAAGTGATCTTCAATACGAGATTAAATTACACCTATCAAACAGCAAAAGACCTTACCCCTGAAAAAGATAGTGGTGGAAGCGGAGGTTCGGATCATACCGAAAATTTCTTCGGACATCAGATACCCTACATTCCTTGGCATAGTGGATCGGCAATCGTGAACGCTTCTTACCGTTCATGGGATTTGAATTACAGCTTTATATATACAGGTGAGAGGTATATGCTGGGTGGGAATATACCTGAAAACTATATTCAACCGTGGTACACTCACGATATGTCTGTCACAAAAAACTTCCAAATTAAAAAATCAACATTCAAAATCACAGCCGAGATTAATAACATTTTCAATCAACAATATGAAGTAGTTAAATGGTATCCGATGCCGGGAACAAACTTTAAAATCAATTTAATATTAATAATATGAAAAAAAACGCATTACACATCAGGCAATTTATTGTCCTGTTGCTGACTGTTGTTTTCATAACATCATGTCGGGAGGACGATCCGATACTACCTTCAAAACCCATAGAAGTAAATCCATGGGAGAAAGTTACAGGTGACATTTATGGTTTCTATCTTCTTAATGAAGGTAATATGGGAAGTAATAAAGCCTCTCTCGATTTTTATGACTATGAAACGGGCATCTATCATCGCAATATTTTCGGAGAGCGTAATCCGAACGAGGTAAAGGATTTGGGCGATGTAGGGAACGATATTCAGATTTATGGAGATAAGCTATACGCCATAATCAACTGTTCCAACTATTTGGAAGTAATGGATGTTAACACAGCTAAACACATCACAAAAATTGCTATTCCTAACTGTCGGTATATAGCCTTTAAGGATCAGTATGCTTATGTAAGTGCCTATGCAGGGCCAGTTGAAATTGACCAGAATGCCCGAATAGGCTATGTGGCAAAAATTGATACAGTAAGCTTTAAAGTTATTGATGAGTGTATAGTAGGTTATCAACCTGAAGAGATGGCAATTGTAGGTGATAAATTGTATGTTGCCAATTCTGGAGGATATCGTGTTCCCAATTACGACCGAACAGTATCAGTTATAGACCTCACTACTTTTACGGAAATTAATAAAATAGATGTTGCTATCAACCTACACAGAATTACGCCTGATAACTACGGGAACCTCTATGTATCATCGCGAGGTGATTATTACCATACCCCTTCAAAAACATTCATTATAGATACAAGAACCGATAAGGTCATTGGAGAGATTGCAGATCTTCCTAATAGTAATATGACTCTCTGCCGTGATTCACTTTATGTATATAGCACCGAATGGAGCTACGTAAATAACGACTGGACAGTTTCTTATGCAATAGTCGATACCCGTACCCAGCAAGTCGTTACACGCAATTTCATTAAAGACGGCACAGATAAAAATATAAAAGTTCCGTACGGTATAGCTGTGAACCCTAATACGGGTGATTTTTTTGTCACTGATGCCAAAGACTATGTTTCACCCGGAACATTACACTGCTTTAATAAAGAGGGCATTAAGAAATGGTCAGTAACTACAGGCGATATACCTGCACACATTGTCTTCACACGCAAAAAATTGCAACCTATTAATTAATAAATTATATCAGAAAATGAAAACAAAATTAATTAAAACTACTCTAATTGCAGTAGCCATTTGTCTCGCATTGGGACTCTCGTTCACTTCATGTGACAATGCGGATGATCTGTATCTTCTTAAAGAAGAAGACATTAAGGTAGAACAGCCTGTTGGTGGCTTTACCACAAATGTAGACCAACTTTTAAAAATTGAAGTGATAAGTACTTCAGATGAAGGGGTCGTTTATCAATGGTTGATTGATGACGAAGTGATAGCGACAACAAAAAACTTGGAGCATATGTTTGCCGAAGCCGGAGAATATGACCTAATACTGAAAGTGGCACAAGGTCAGGTAAGTTATGAGTATCTCTTCAAAGTAACTGTTGGTTTTGGCGGAATTGATAAACCACAAGAAGGAGCGACCGCTTACATCACAAAAGTGCTGGATTTTATGCCAGCGGTAGGTCAATTCACCAATAAATTACCCAAATATGAAGATGGCGATACACAGGAGACAATGAATCAAAAGGTACTCAAAGCTATTGGGAATAATAATAGAGAGATGATTTCATTGGGTGGATATGGTGGATATGTTGTTGTAGGATTTGACCATACGATTGAAAACAAACCCGGCAAAAGAGATTTTCGCGTTACTGCAAATGCGTTTTATGCGGCGGGAAATCCAGACTCTAACGCACCTGAAGGCGGAAGCTGTGAACCGGGAATTATTATGGTAGCCTATGATGCCAATAAAAATGGTGTGCCAGACGAAAATGAGTGGTATGAAATTGCGGGAAGCTCTCACGAAGATGTGACAAAAGAGCTTTGGTATCAAAAGGCAAAAGATGCAGGAAACAATGTAAACCTATACCGTGATTATGAACTTACATACTACAAACCAGAAACAGAACCAACCTCAAAAGAAGAATGGGCAACTTATATTCGATGGGAAGATAATAAGGGTAATTCGGGATATAAAGTAAAGAATCAATTCCATCAGCAATGCTACTACCCTCTTTGGGCAAAAGATAATAAAGTCACATTTAAAGGAACGTGTTTACCTCAAAACGGCATAGATGAAAATGGTGCAGGAAGTTACTATGTTTTATATAAGTTCCGTTACGGGTATGCTGATAACGAAGTAAACACTAAAGACGAATCTGCCATAGATATTGATTGGGCTGTTAATAGCAAGGGACAAAAAGTACAATTACCAGGAGTCGATTTCATAAAAATATATACCGGAGTAAATCAAGAAAACGGCTGGTTAGGAGAGTGTTCGACCGAAATCACCAATGTAGAGGATCTCCACATATTAGGAATTAGTATTGATACACGTAAATAATTAACAATTTAAAATTAAAAAATGAAACAATTTTATTTTTCACTGACACTTTGTATTGCGGTTTTATTTGCATCATGTTCCCATGATGACTCAATTTACACACCTACTCCTCCGACAATCGCTATAGAAAACCTTTCTATAGAGACATCAATTGCACAAGAGGACACTATTTATTTAAAAGCAAAAATTGAAAGCCCATTAGAAACAACATTTACTTGGTCTGTAAACAATGTTGCTTCAGTATCAGATAAAGTAGCAACGGACTCTATCTATAAATTCGTTCAAAAAGAAGTTGGTGATTACACTGTCACCCTTACAGCACAGAATGCAGATGGAGAAACAAAAACGACTGTTAACCTAAATGTTTACGGCAAATTTAAATATGGAACGTTTGTCTTAAACGAAGGAAGTGCTTTTCAGGAGAACAGTTCTCTGATATTTATCAGCCCTAAAGGTATAGTTACAGATAGTGCCTATTGGAAGGTGAACCATACGGAGTTAGGTAATACTTCTCAAGACTTGTTTATCAGTGCAGGTAAAATATATTTTATTGCACAAAATGGAAAAAGTAGCCTTGGAAATTATCCGAATGATGGAAAACTGATAATCGCCAATGCTGAAACTCTGAAAAAAGAAGCGGTATACGATGATGAGCTATCAGTCCTTAGCTGGCCTACACATATAGCGGTGTTGGGGAATGAAGTCTTTATTCGCGACAATAAGGGAATATATTCATTCAATACTTCTACAAAAGAATTGAAGTTTATAGAGGGCTCTAATGGTGCACAAAAAAACAGAATGGCTGTAGCCGAAGGCAAAGTTTTTGTTCCAGCCAATAAATCTGTTTTGGTTTTGGAAGCCGGAAAATCGGAAATTTCACATAAGATAGAACTAAATGCTGCTGTTTCGGGGGTTATTAAAACATCAGATAATAATATTTATATTTCCACCACAGGTACACCGAATAAAATTTCTAAGATCAATGCAAAAAATTATTCTGTTATAAAAGAGAATGAAGTATCCGAAGGGAAATTGGGAGCAGGATGGGGTGCAACTCCGGGTATCAGTGCCAAAGGCGATACTATTTATTATGGAAATGCAACAACTAAAATTTATCGACATATCTTCAATACAGGAAAATCAGAATATTTGATTGACGCAAAAGATATTGTTGAAGATGCAGGTATGGCTTATAACAATCTTGCAGTACATCCGATCTCTGGCGAAGTTTATCAAACAACAATTAAGGCTTATGGTATGGATTTTCTTAAAAATAATATCAGTGTCTTCAATTTTAGCAAAAGTGAGTCTAAACTAAGGGTTAATTATAAGAATCATACCCATTTTCCAGCAGGAATATTTTTCACGTATGATTTTGAATAAAAACACAACATTATGAATAAAAATAAGATAAATCTTAGATTCAGTGTTATTACACTTATAATACTATCAGCAGCGATGAGTAGACTACTTCCTCATCCGCCAAATTTCGCGCCTATTGGCGGAATGGCTCTTTTCGGAGCTGCCTATTTTAGTAAAAAATATTGGGCTTTTATTATTCCGATAGTTTCTATGTGGGTTAGTGATTTAATTTTGAACAATGTGATTTACGGACAGTACTTTGACCATTTCGTATGGTTTTACAGTGGATCATTGTTTACCTATGGGGCATTCGCATTAATCGTTGTGCTTGGAATGTTTACACTTAAAAAAGTACGAGTTCCTAACTTGGCGGTATCGGCTTTGGGCGCATCAGTCATATTCTTTATAGTATCAAACTTTGGAGTATGGCTTACGTCAGGAATGTATCCTCCCACATTTAGCGGTCTAATGACATGTTACACCGCAGGGATTCCATTTTTCCACAACACTATCCTTGGCGATTTAGTGTACACGGGTGTATTGTTTGGTGCTTTTGAATTATGTGTTAGAAAAATTCCTCAATTAAGAGTTGCTCCAATTCAGTAAATATATGAAATCCATAGAGGTTGAGATAAAACAGCCTCTATGGATTCTATTTTAGATATCTATACCAATATAAAACATGAGAGATTATTTCAACAAATTAGTAGAGCAGATTTCAATAGAAACGAGTGTTGTTGATATGGAAGATTGCGATATCACCATTGAAGAATCTATTGCAATGATCGAACTTTTGAAGAAACATCTTTCTGATTTAAGGAGTTTCTTTCTTTCAAAAGAATCAATTAGTACACAAGAAGAAATAGTTTTCTTTAAAGAAATGAAACCTGAGATATTGGGTTTATTACTGTACTTTAATAAAATTCATAATATAGAATTGAAACGTCCAACCGGAAGTAACGATTCTCAAAGAGAACATTTTGAACAAGAACTTCACAGCATAACTTATTACTTTGAAAGACATCTTGATTTTTACCGATACTACAGGTCTAAGGCAAATTATTTAGATGATTATTATTTTCTACGGAATAAAGTATCACCACCAAGCCTTTGTGCTGATAGTTTTCAATACATTCATGATCCGTAGTTCTCTACCGGATATGACTATAAAATTCCAAAAATAATATCCAATGAAATGCTCCGTATTTATCTAAATAAGAAGTTGAATCGTTTGGAAAAGCAGATTATTATTGACAAAAACAGAGAACTCTTGCCTGTAGGTAATATGAAGTGGACTGGCTCAAAAGTTTCTGCGGTGGAATTTGGCTACGCTCTCCACACCAGTCTTACAATAAACAGAGGAAATACGGATATAAAAGATATAATGCAATTCATTGAAATCTTCTTTAATATAGATTTAGGCGACTATTATCGTACATATATAGCTATTAGGAGGAGAAAAAAAGATAGAACTGAGTTTTTAAATTCGTTAATTGACGGATTAATCAAAAAATGGACGATGATAATGAAAATGGATAGTTAAATCGTACGAAATAGACTTTAACAATCCTCCTGCAAAAGCCGAAGAAGTTATTTCCGCAGGCGATGTACCTTTAGGAACACAGGGTAATATACTTTGTATAACAGGCGGAGATGGTACAGGTAAAAGCAACTACATTGCTGCCCTTATTGCAGGTTCACTGGCTATTAAAATATCCCGTACTCCCCGGGTTTGTAAATCAGTCAGTACCGAGAGCCAGAAATTGGCACCTTCACTCCTGGAAATATACATTCCCAGCAGATCCTTATGCCCGTTGCGGTCGACTCCGAGCACATTGTAAATGGTGCGGGTAACCGGTCTGTTTTTATCATCCATCACCTTGTAGTGGATGGCATCCATCCATACAATGGGATAAACTGAATCAAGGGGACGGGTACGCCAGGATTGAAGTTCAGGCAGCACCCTGTCGGTAATAGCGCTGATGGTATCGGCTGAAACCCGATTACCCAGGTTCTCCTCCATCCAGTCACTAATCTCCCGGGTACTGTTGCCTAATGCATACAAACCAATAATACGGTCTGCCACACCTTCGGCTAAGATACGTTCCCGCTTTTTGATAAACTCCGGTTCAAACCGGGAATCCCTGTCACGAGGTGTGTGAACTGTAACCTCACCCAGGGAAGTCTGAACCTGCTTACGGCTATAGCCATTACGCCGATTACCCGATAAACGCTCCTCTTCATCCATGTGGACATCCATCTCACCCTCCAATGCAGCATTCAGAAGGTTCTCCAGTAATGGCGCAAATGCACCGTCTTTTCCTAAAAGAGGCTTGCCGGCTTTTAACTGCTCCAGCGCCTTGGCTTGAAACGACTTGTAATCAAAATCTTCCATAATGTAAACTGTTGTGTAAAAGTAATAAAAAAATGATTTATTCTTTGACACAGTTTACTTTACAGTCTCGTTACAGGGATGAAATGCTTTATATGTTATACAGCATATTATATGCAAATAAAGCGATAACTGCTAATATAGCATACATTATATGCAATTTCCTATAATAACTTTTTCATATCACTAATAACAGTTTTTCCAAGCAGTCTTGCATAATGCTCGGTCTGTTTTATAGAAGAATGCCCAATAGCTTTAGAAACCGAAGCAATAGGCACTCCTTTGTTTAAAAGGTAGGTAGCGTAGGTATGACGAGCAACGTGAGATGTTATCGTTTTTTTAATACCCGCCCCCGATTGGAGTACTTTTAAGAAATCGTTATACTTTTGATTAGACAACTTAGGGAGTTCATCGTATTTATCCAATACTTTTTCAGCTTCGGGTAAAAGCAAAGAAATAAAATCAGTATTAGTCTTAGACCTGAATCCTCTTATTATTTTATATTCGCCATCTTCAACAATCCACTCTCTATCAAAATTCATTAAATCAGCAAAAGCAAGACCTGTATAGCATTGAAAAACGAACAGATCTTTCACTCTTTCCAATTTATCAGTTTCGGGCTTATATTTTAAAATCTTATTCAATTCTTCTTCCGTTAGGAATATAGGTTGTTTAAGCTCCTTCCCTTTGGCGTACTTAAACTCATCGTAAGGATTCGACTTACACATCCCCAATTTAATTGCCTTCGTTATATAGCCTTTAAATGCGTTGTGACGTTTATATAAAACAGGCTGTGAATTTATCGTTTTTCTAAGGTGCTTATCGAACCCCATCAATGTTTTTATAAGTCAAGTCTGAAAACAGTCTTATCTTACCATAACTTTCAAGAGCATTGATTAAAATATTGTGATGCTCCAGAACGGATTCAGTCGGATTCCTTTCCCTTAATTCTCTTCTCATAAAGTCTAAAACATTCTTATTATAAGTTTCCGTCTTATTGTAATTCTTTACGTCTTGCAGTGAAGTGCATTCATCAGAATAGGCAAATGCTTCTACCTTATTAAAGATTGATTTTGCTTTAACCATAAGCATATTTGCTTTGTCATGGTTTTTTATAACTAATCCGTTCTTATTAGAGAATTGATTAGGGTAGAGTTTAATCCCTGTGTTTATATAAACGGCACGATTAGTTCCGTTCTGCCTGACTTCAACTATCAATGATGTAGGCTTGCTTGAAGTGGCTCTTTTGTTTTTATCGTAAATGAATCGTAGAGATACGTTTTCCATAATTTGAATTTTAATTTCGCACAAAATAATCAAAATTTCGCACACTTTTTCGCACAAAATAAAAAAACGTGCGAAAATCATACTAAAACATCATATTAAAAACTATTACTTGAAAAGGTTAAATCGGCTACAAACGGCTTAGACAAAGAAAAAGCCCACTGTTTAAGTGAGCTTTAAGCGGTATGGACGGGACTCGAACCCGCGACCCCCTGCGTGACAGGCAGGTATTCTAACCAACTGAACTACCACACCATTGGTTTTGCTATTGAACTTCTTACTTTATAACTGAGAATCTCCATTCTCTGTAAGTGCAGCTCTCATTAGCGAGTGCAAAGATACGTATATTTTCAGAACTGCAAAACATTTCAGATTATTTTTTTTAAGATTGAAGCAAAATCTGTATTAATTTTACCTGTTTCTTAAATTATTACTGTTCTTACCCTGCCTCACCCTTCTAAAACAGTAGATATAGAAGGGTGAGGTTAAGGATATAAACAGCTGTTATTTCAACCACTGATCGAACCATCTGAAGAACTCTCTCTGGAATAGAATGCCGTTCTGTGGCTTTGCTATCCAGTGGTTCTCATCAGGGAAAATAAGCATTCGTGAAGGGATATCGCGCATCTGTGCGGCATTGAAGGCCATCATTCCCTGTGATGCAAGAATACGATAGTCGAGCTCTCCGTGAGAGATCATGATTGGTGTATCCCATTTCTCTACGAATAGGTGTGGAGAGTTGGCATATGTTTTTTGTGCTACTGCATTACTCTTATCCCAATAAGGTCCGCCCATATCCCAGTTGGCAAAGAACATCTCTTCTGTTTCGAGGTACTGTGCTTCCAGATTGAAGATACCTGCATGAGAGAAGAATGCTTTAAAGCGACCGTCGTGATTGCCTGCAAGCCAATATACTGAGAATCCTCCATAGCTGGCTCCTGTGGCACCCAATCTATTCTCATCAACAAATGGTTCAGCAGCAACTGCATCAATTGCTGAGAAGTAGTCCTTCATATTCTGACCACCATAATCGCCACTTATCTGCTCGAGCCATTCACTGCCGAATCCGGGTACACCGCGACGGTTTGGAGCGACAACAATATATCCGTTTGCTGCCATCATCTGCATATTCCAGCGGTATGACCAGAACTGATCGAGACTGCTTTGCGGTCCTCCCTGACAATATAGCAGTGCAGGGTATTTCTTTGCAGGATCAAAATTAGGAGGATAAACAACCCATGTGAGCATCTGCTTTCCATCGGTGGTTTCTATCCAGCGCTCCTCAACCTCTCCCATCTGAAGCTGATCGAGTATATGTTTGTTTTCCTCAGTGATATTGGTTGATTCACCGGTATTTAGGTTTACACTATAAATCTCGGTTGGCTGTGACATCGATTGACGTGATGCTATTATTCCATCAGCTCCCAAAGCTATTGAAAGATAGTTGTGCTTACCTTCCGTCAGCGCTTTAATCTCTTTTGTGGCAAGGGTTACCGAGTAAATCTGTGAGGTACCGTTAACCGACGACACCATATAAATAGTGCTGTTATCCTCACCCCAGATATATGTATCGCAGTTATTATCGAAATTCTCAGTAAGATCTGTCTTCTCGCCTGTGGCAAGATTCATAACAAACAGTCGGTTCTTATCAGCCTCATAACCATCACGCTCCATGCTCTGCCAAGCAAGCATGGTTCCGTCAGGCGAGAATGTGGGGTTAATATCATAACCCATCATTCCTTCGGTCATATTTTTTACCTCACCACTCTCAAGATTATAAAAATAGATATCGGAGTTGGTAGATTCTGCATATTCTCTTCCTGTTTTCTTCTTGGATGTATATGCAACTATCTTGCTGTCGGGACTCCAGGCCAATTGCTCAATACCGCCAAAAGGTGCCAGTGGTGCTTCGTACGGCTCACCCTCCAGAAGATCTTTTATGTTGGTCAGTTTATTTCCTGAAACGTCTGCCACAAATGGATGAGGAACTGATTCCACCCAGTGATCCCAGTGCTTGTACATCAGATCGTCTACTACCCTTCCCGAAGCTTTCTGAAGATCAGAATACCTGTCGGATGCAGTATCAACACTTTTTACACTCTTTATAAAAAGGACCTTTGTTTCATCAGGTGAAAATTTGAATCCTTCTATATCTCCATCTACATCAGAAAGTTTGGTCATACCTCCTCCGTCAGGATTCATACTCCAGATCTGGGAAGATCCTGTTTCGCTTCCAAGGAATGCAATTTTCTTTCCTTTATTAATCCAATGAGGATTGCTTTCTGATATATTGGTGACAGTGAGTCTTCTCTTTTCTGATCCATCACTTTTCATTATAAAAAGCTCTGAGTTAGATTTGTTTTGCGGAATGCTGACATATGTCACCTGATAGAGTAAACTTGTTTTATCGGGTGATACCTCGAAGCTGCCCACTCTCCCAAAGCTGTGAAGCACTTCAGGTGTCATAATACCGTTCTCTATTACAGGGTTGGCCTGACCGATAATCTCGTTTTTATCCATTCTTGCTCTGTTGCTTTCTTCAGGAGTGCCGTTGCATGAGAGCAGACTCCCTCCTATAATTATTGACATAAATAGTAATTTACCTTTCATCTTTTTATCTTATTTGCCTGTTGAATAGTCGGATATATTGATCAATCGATAATTTCACCGTCGATCATATGAATTGTTCTGTCGGTTATGCTTGCCAGATGCTCATCGTGTGTAACAATGATGAAAGTCTGATCGAGTTTATTACGCAGCTCGAAAAATAGTCGATGCAACTCCACCTTGTTATCGGAGTCCAGACTACCCGATGGCTCATCGGCAAACACCACTGCAGGATTGTTGATTAATGCACGTGCAACTGCCACTCTCTGTTTTTCACCTCCGGAGAGCTCTGCAGGCTTGTGCTCTGCCCTGTCTCTCAATCGCATCATATCAAGCAGCTCCATGGCTCTTTTCTGGGCGTCGTGGTAACTGGTATTACCAATCAGTGCAGGGATCATAACGTTCTCCAATGCTGTAAATTCGGGAAGTAGCTGATGAAACTGAAATACAAATCCTATATTCTTATTACGGAAATCTGACAACCTCTTCTCACTCAGCTTACTAAGCTCATTGCCATCTATGTAAATCTTGCCTGAGTCAGCCTTTTCAAGTGTTCCCATTATCATAAGAAGTGTGGTTTTGCCGGCACCGCTGGGACCAACAATTGATACTATCTCCCCCTTTTTAACTTCAAGGTCGATGCCTTTGAGCACCTTGAGGTCACCAAAGCTTTTGAAAATCTTTTCTACTTTAATCATTTACAACAAATTTCCACGAAAATAAGCAAAATATGCGTCTTTACGCATTATTAACGACCAAAAAGTTGCAAATAGCTCATATAGTAGTTTATATTTGTACTTTTTACAGTTACTAATTAAGTTGTTTGCTGATGAGTAATTTACGTCAAATGCGTCAGGAATATGCTGCAGGAAGCCTCAACGAAAATGAGATGGCCTCTGATCCTATTCAAGAGTTTGAACAATGGATGGATGCAGCAATAAATGCGGGGCTTTCAGAACCGAACGCCATGATAATTGCCACGGCAACGCCCGATGGAAAACCTTCTGCACGTGTTGTGCTGTTAAAAGAGTTTAACCATGAGGGGTTCGTGTTTTTCACAAACTATAATAGCCGAAAAGGTAAGGAATTGAAGCAAAATCCTTCTGCCGCTATACTGTTCGATTGGCATGACATTGAACGCCAGGTACGTATAGAGGGAATGGTGGAGAAAATATCTGAAGAGGCTTCTGATGAATATTTTAATTCAAGACCTGAGAGTGCAAAGATTGGAGCATGGGCATCTCCGCAAAGCAGAATAATTAAGGACAGGGATGAGCTGGAGAAGCTTCAGGAGGAGATTGAAGATCAGTTTGATGATCTGCCTGTACACCGCCCCTCACACTGGGGAGGTTATCTGGTGAGACCTACAAGCATTGAGTTCTGGCAGGGACGACCAAACCGTATGCATGATCGCATTGTCTACTATAAAACAGAGGATGGTTGGACCATGCATAGGCTTGCACCTTAGTTTTTAGCCCTCAAAGCTAATCTTGCGATGGGTACCGTCGCAGATCGGGTAATGAATAAATAGTCCTATTATTTAACGTTAATAACTTTATTTTTTGGCGTAGTTGCCACAAATTCTTTAAGGTAAAATGGTTCGAAATAGGCGCTGTCAACGAAATCTCCAGCAGCATACGCCTGCTCGGCAAGTGGTACCATTGCTGTTGCCAGCGGATCTACATTATCTATAAATATTGAATTGGGATGGGTTGACAGCTCCTTGCATTTAGATGAGCCATTGCCGAAGAAAGCGATCCTGTTTTCATCCAAAAGGTCATTATATGTATCGGCTTCGATAATATCAGCTGATGTTTCGCGGATTACGTTCAGCGACTGGTCATAGAATGTGGCATAGACCTCCATTCGCCTTGCATCTATCATAGGGCAAAGCAGTGTACCCTCTTCTACTTTATCTCTCATCATTGATGCCATTATCTTGGAGGTGGGGATTGCAATCATCGGAACACCAAGACCATAACTCAGACCTTTGGCTTCTGAGACACCGATGCGAAGTCCGGTATATGAACCGGGACCACTGCTTACCGCTACTGCATCAATCTTTAAATTATTCTGCCTGGCATATTCCATATGTTCATTGACAAAGACGCCAAGAAGTGATGCATGTGACTGTGCCGTATGACTCTCTCTGTTTTGTAATATTTCACCGTCGCGCGATAATGTACAGGAACAAACGGGTGTAGCTGTTTCTATTGAAAGTATAATTGGCATACTGCTCTGAATTGATAAAACACTTGAATGTATATGTATGATAATCAACCAATAGTTACCGGCAAACAATATTTAAAACAATAAATATCTTTGGTAAATGCTACTAATTGAACAGTAAAGATACAAAAAATAGGACACAAAAAAACTGCACCCCTGAGGAATGCAGTTTAATCGTAAACCTATAAAGATTAATACCTGTTTCTGTCGCGATTACCGTAACCACCACGATTGCCACCGCCACCTGCTGGTCTTTCAGTACGTGGACGAGCTACTGAAACAGACAATGTACGTCCGTCGTATTCTGCATCGTTTAGTTCTTCAATGGCACGCTGTCCATCACCTTCGTTAGACATTTCAACAAAACCGTATCCTTTAGAACGGCGTGTTTCACGGTCGGTAATAATTTTTGCTGAGGACACTTCACCATATTCCTCAAAAAGTTCTTTTAAATCGGCGTCAGTAATCTGATAACTTAAGCCAGCTACAAAAATGTTCATGTAAAAAAAATAAAAATTTGAATAATTAATTTTGCAGAAGTTATTAAAAAAGAGGAGTTAGGAAATAACTTACATTGGTGTGAAGTAATAAAATAACGACCTGCTGTAAAAATACTTTTGCCCGACAAAGATAGGTATAAATTAATTGTAACAAAACATTTTGAGAAAAAAAACGTAATTATTTTACTATCAGGGAGAAATAGGTGTAAATATCACACTTCCAAATGGATGGGTTATTGAGTAAAAAATGAAATTTTGTTTTACCCTGATTCAGCGAAATTGTTTTCTAAATGTTATATTTGTAATCATGTTCAGGCAAATGATTTATAATTTTAAATAATTGTAGTCTGAGCTTTGTTTCTAATACATTAAAATAAACAACATGGCAACAAAAGCAAGTGAAAACGCAACTATGGTAGAAAATACCACTAAAAAAAGTACCACCACAAAGTCTAAAACTAAAATTAAAAAAGAAATAACAGGGCCAAAGAAAAACTTTATACTTGATACAAATGTGATTTTACATGACTTCGAAGCTATCAATAATTTCGAAGAGAATGATATTTATATCCCGTTTATTGTGCTTGAGGAGCTTGATAAATTCAAGAAAGGCAGCGAGCAGATCAACTATAATGCAAGGGCTTTTGTAAGGGAGTTAGATCTTATAACTGACGATGATCTGTTTACCAGCGGCGCTGAGCTGGGTTTAGGTAAAGGAAAACTATATATTGTGAATGCATCGAAGGATAATAAGAAGATTACTGATGCATTTCCTGAAAGATCACCGGATAACCGCATTCTCTCGGTATTGTCTGAGATTGCAGAGAAGAACCCGGGAATGAAAACGATACTTGTTTCAAAGGATATCAACCTGAGAATGAAGGCTCGCTCACTGGGTTTCCTGGCTGAGGACTACATCAATGATAAGGTTACTGATGTGAATATTTTTGACACAGGTGAGCATGTTGTTGAGAGCTTTGATCCGGATATGATTGACAGGATCTATGCACAGCCGGGAGGTGTTGATGTTAGTGAGTTTAACTTCGAATTCCAGCTTAACCCTAATCACTGTTTTATACTTAAGAGCGAGAGAAACAGTGTTCTTGTAAGGTATAACCCATTCACTCAAAAGATTAAGAAAGTTGAGAAGGATGTGAATTTTGGTATTCACCCAAGAAACGCTGAACAAACATTCGCATTTGAGGTTCTGAATGATCCGGATATCAAACTGGTAGGTCTGACAGGTAAGGCGGGTACAGGTAAAACTTTACTGGCGCTTGCTTCTGCCTTGAAACAAAACAAAACATACAGTCAGATACTTCTGGCAAGACCAATAGTTTCTCTTTCGAACAGGGATCTCGGATATTTACCGGGAGATGAAAAACAGAAGGTTGCTCCATATATGCAGCCACTCTTTGATAACCTGAATGTGATAAAATCACAGCTGGGGCAGAATAGTCCCGACCTCCGTTTGATTGATGAGCTGCAGAAAACAGGTAGACTGGAGATTGAGGCTCTTGCTTTTATCAGAGGACGAAGTCTGACAGAAACATTCTGCATAATTGATGAAGCACAGAACCTTACACCACATGAGGTGAAAACGATTATTACCCGTGCAGGTGAAAACACTAAGATGGTGTTTACGGGCGACCTGCAGCAGATTGATTCTCCTTATCTTGATATGCAGTCGAATGGTTTGGCTTATATGATTGATAAAATGAGAGGTCAGAACATTTTTGGACATGTTAATCTCGTCAAAGGCGAACGTAGCGAATTATCTGAATTAGCGAGCAATCTGCTTTGATTTAGCCTCGTTCCTCTTTTGCATTAATAGATTTAATGGTTGTATAGCAGCCCTCAGACAATTCTATCGGGATCCGATCTGCGAATTTCACGCAATTTGATTTGATGTCCGAGTTTCAGACTTCTTCGAAGAGGAGCCTTGCCCTGCAGGCAATACCTTTATCGCGAGTAACAATCTCAAAGCGAAAATCATCAGGAGCAACCTCTTCGCGGTGGACCTTACCCTTATCGTCGATAGTGAGCTCTTTCAGGAAGTTGATATCGAATCGTCGGATCCTGTGCTCTCGATAGAAATCGAGTGAGAAGCAGTCTGAAATCCACTGTACGTAATATAGACTGTTAGCATGGTTATTTACATCAATCTTGCTGTATCTCACAGTAAAACTGTTGACTATCTCACCCTCAACCCCGGGCAGATGTTCAGGATCGCCAATAGGTGTTGATTCATTAATAATAAACTCTTTCATTGCAGGGATTGAATCAAGAGGTATACTACGACGTGTTTTCATATCCATAATGGCCCATGAGGTTGCGGCATAACCAATTACTATCCCATCTGCATCACTTATCCGGAAATTACGGGTGGTAAACGCTGTACCTATCTTCTCAATCCATGTTTCGATAGAGATTGTATCATCCTCGTGGGGTATGCGATCCATCTGTATGACCAGCCTCGATAATACCCATGTGAGATCCTCCTTCTGGAGATCCATTATACCAAAGCCATTCTCATCAGCATTCTTACCTGCAGTAATAAGTATGAAATTTGTAAGTGATTTCAGGGAAACCTTTCTTCTGAAGTCAATATCCTGAGGTTCTATATCGTAAACATATATTTTCTTTGCACCCATATATAATTTGTTTTTCTGACAATTATTCACTAAGTTGTCTGTTACAAAGTTAAAAATAATCCGTTAAAAATGATTATCTTTGTTATCAGTTCAACTTAATACTTTACAACTCCTTAGTTTCAGAAAAAATCGCCTTTATATGCAATCAATCAAAGAATTATACAGAATAGGAAATGGTCCTTCCAGCAGTCACACTATGGGTCCGAAGAAAGCAGCAGAACTTTTTCTGGATGATCACCCCCATGCTGCCAGGTTTAATGTTACACTTTATGGAAGTCTGGCCGCCACAGGAAAGGGTCACTTGACAGATCAGGCACTTCTTAATGTTCTTGAACCGGTTGCACCTACAACCATAGAGTGGCTGCCAAAAACTTTCCTTCCATTTCACCCTAATGCCTTGAGACTGGATGCTTTTGATGAAAATGAAAAGATTATTGATTCCCGCACACTATATAGCGTGGGAGGCGGTGCGCTCTCAGATGGAGAGAAAATAATCGGTCTCACTGAAAACCAGGGAAAGGATATATACCCTATGACCACCATGTCGGAGATTATGAACTGGTGTGAAAAGACTGGCAAAAGCTACTGGGAGTATGTTGAAGATTGTGAGGGGAAAGATATCTGGGACTATCTGAAAGAGGTGTGGAGAGTTATGAAAGAGGCTGTGATAAGAGGTTTGGATAATGAAGGGTTACTGCCCGGACCGCTTAGTTTGCACCGCAAAGCTGTGAGTTATCACATCAAGGCGAAGGGATATAAAGATTCGTTACGCTCACGTGGATTGGTTTTTGCTTATGCTCTTGCTGTATCGGAGGAGAATGCTTCGGGAGGTGAGATTGTTACTGCACCTACATGCGGATCGTGCGGTGTGGTGCCTGCAGTACTCTATCATCTTGAGCAGAGCAGAGGATTCAGTGAAAACAGGATGCTAAGGGCACTGGCTACTGCAGGGTTGTTTGGCAATATTGTGAAACAGAATGCATCAATTTCGGGAGCTGAGGTAGGCTGTCAGGGTGAAGTTGGCGTTGCCTGCGCAATGGCGGCAGCAGCAGCAAGTCAGCTCTTCGGAGGCAGTCCTGCTCAGATTGAGTATGCCGCGGAGATGGGACTCGAGCATCATCTTGGTATGACTTGTGACCCGGTGTGCGGACTGGTTCAGATTCCTTGCATTGAACGTAATGCATATGCTGCTGCACGTGCTCTTGATGCCAATTTATACTCTTCCTTCACTGATGGTATTCACAGGGTCTCATTTGATCGTGTGGTTGCTGTGATGAAACAGACTGGTCACGATCTGCCTTCTCTTTATAAGGAGACGGGGGAAGGGGGACTTGCCAAAGGGCATGAGTTCTCGCACTGATAATCTTGAATACTGAACTTGAACTGATTGAATTGACTTAGGAATTTATTTAGATATACAAATATTGATCATCGTAATTTAGCGGGCAGTTTTATAATTTTTTCCCGGAACCACCGTTATAAGGGTGGTATTACGTAATAAACCAACTGATTTAAAATGATTGACTATATCAAAGGAGAAGTGGCAGAAATAACTCCTGCATCTGTAACTCTGGAGTGTGGCGGAATAGGCTACCAGATGAATATTTCGCTTAATACTTATGGAGCATTGAATGGAAAGACCGAAGCGAAGTTATATGTATATGAATCGATCAGAGAAGATGCACATGTACTTTTCGGATTTATGAATAAGCATGAGAGGGAGTTGTTCATGCTGCTGATAAGTGTCTCGGGGGTTGGACCCAGTACAGCACGTGTGATACTTTCATCACTAAGCTCAAAGGAGCTGGAGAATGTGATAGCATCTGAAAATGCAGCTGTATTGCAATCTGTTAAAGGAATTGGAGCAAAAACAGCACAGAGAATTATAGTCGACCTAAAAGATAAGATCAAGTTTACCGATGAGAGTGGGAACGTTGTACAATCCGCCAAGGATGATCTCACTGAAACCGGTCACGCTGCTATTTCTGCTCTCATTATGCTTGGGTTCGTTAAGAATGCATCTCAGAAAGTGGTTTCTAAAATCATTAAGGAGGATCCCTCATTGCCAGTTGAGGCCATTATAAAAGAGGCGTTAAAGAGATTATAGACTATCTTCTGAGATTGAAAATAGAAGAAATTGAAGGGAAGAAATTGAGACCATGCAGTAAATTTTTTAAGATTATAAATCATTTCTGTTGTTGTCAATCTCTTCAAGAGTTTATAAATCAGTAAAACAGTTGTTGGAAAGCAATCCTGAAGACAAAGATTAAACAGTTGGCGTTTTACGTAATACGCTAATAGATTAGAAAACTGTTTAGCTGTTGTCTCACTGAAAAAGTTTATTCACATATCTATGTTAATACTCCTGCTGGTTTTGCAGGAGAAGATGGTTTATGCATTAACAGCATCAGATAGATTAGTAACAGAGTCAAACAATAATGAAGTCGACTCGCTTCAAAATCCTCTTGAAAAACTTCATACCCCTCCCTATATACAAACATCGATTAGGTATGACTTTCTGACTCAAAGATATATCCTCGAGAAAAGAATTGGTTCAACCCTCCTATCTGAGCCGGTTTATATGACCTTTGATGAATACAAAAGTTATAATCAGCAACAAAATCAGACCAGTTACTTCAGAGAGCGCAACTCACTCACTTACAACCCCTCTCAGTCGCCTCAACGTTATCAGTTGCCACAGCGAAAGAAAAAAAGAGATCCGATGGAATCGGTATTTGGTCCCGGCGGACTTCAGATTACCACCAACGGATATATTCAGGTGGGTGCAGGGTTTAAACGTAATATAATCAACAACCCTACTCTCCCGCAAAGAGCTCGCAGAAGGACATACTTTGATTTTGATCAGGATATTGATATTAACATGAATGCAAAGGTTGGTGAGAAGATCAACTTTGATATAAATTACGATAGTGAGGCAGGTTTTGATATGGACTCCAAGAAGATAAGGCTTGCCTACACAGGAAATGAGGATGATATAATAAAGAATATTGAAGCGGGTAATGTGAGTATGACTACCACCAACTCGCTGATTGATGGTGGTGCTGCACTTTTTGGGATAAAGAGTGATTTGCAGTTTGGCAACCTCCATATAAATACAATATTCTCGCAGCAGCAGTCGGAATCACAAACTGTTACCTCAAGCGGGGGAGTCAACACAACACCTTTTGAGTTCAGGGCAGATGAGTATGCTGTCAATCAGCATTTCTTTCTTGGTCACTATTTCAGGGAAGCATATGATAAAGCGATGAGCAAGCTCCCCTTTGTGCAGTCGCGCGTCTCAATAACCCGTATGGAAGTATGGGTAACAAACAGGCGCAGCAATTATGAGCAGGTGCATGATATAGTTGCATTTGCCGATCTGGGTGAGCATGATAATATACATAACCCCCTGTGGATTAGCCAGGGCAGTGTAGAAATTACCCATAATGGTGCAAACAACCTGTATAGTCAGCTGACATCAGTCTACGATGGAGCACGTGATATCATCAATGTTGCAAGTGTGTTACCTGCAATGATGACACAGGGTACCGATTACGAGAAGCTAGAGAATGCACGAATGCTTACTTCTGCTGAGTACAGATATCAGCCTCAGCTTGGATATATCTCCCTGAAAATGCCACTTCAGGATGATGAGGTACTTGCTGTCGCTTTTGAGTTCAGCTATAATGGCGATGTTTATCAGGTGGGTGAATTTGCAAATGATACTGAATCATCGGGAGCTGTTTTTGTTAAGCTCCTGAAGCCTGTTTCTCTATCACCATATTCACCAACATGGAATCTGATGATGAAAAATATCTACTCGCTGGGGTATGGAATTTATGAGATTCAGAAAGAGAGATTCAGGATGGATATCGCCTATCAAAGCGATTCGACAGGCATCTATCTTAACTATCTACCGGAGAATGGGATTGGTGACTGGCAATTGCTAAGTCTGATGAATCTCGATCGCCTTAACGGAAGGGGTGATCCCTATCCTGATGGCATATTTGATTTCCTTGATGGATATACTGTTGACACTGAAAACGGAAATATCATCTTCCCTGTTGTTGAGCCATTTGGCTCTCATCTTAGACAGATTATAGGCAATGATGCTGTTGCTGACAGATATGTTTTTCAGGAGCTGTATGACTCAACACTTACAGTTGCGAGACAGATACCGGAAAGAAACAAATTCCGCATGAGCGGTGAGTACAGAGGATCATCAGGCAGCGAAATAAATCTCAATGTAATGAATATTGCCAGAGGTTCGGTAAGAGCTACTGCAGCAGGAGTGGTTCTGACTGAGGGTGTGGATTATAGTGTTGATTACATGATGGGGATGGTTACAATACTCAACAGACAGCTGATTGACTCAGGTACTCCCATCAGTGTGACAATTGAGAATCAGCCCATAATGCAGACTCAGAGAAAAACCCTCATGGGCATTAATTTGCTGTATGACATCAGTAAGAATCTTTCTGTAGGTGGAACATTGATGCACTATTATGAAAAACCGATTATTGCAAAGACCGCTTTTGGTGATGAGGCTTCAAAAAACACATTATGGGGGGCTAATTTGGAATATCGCAAGCAGTCATATATGCTTACCAATCTCCTGGATATGCTCCCTTTTGTGGAGGCTTCTGTGCCATCTGAGATTACTGCCAAACTTGAGTTCGCACAGATGCTGCCAGGGCATTACAAAAATAAATACACAGGTGCTTATTCATATCTGGATGATTTTGAATCATCTGCACAGGCAATAGATATACACTCGCCATACACATGGACATTAGCCTCAACGCCATACAACAACAGTCCCAACGCCCTGTTTCCCGAAGCGGCACTTTCAAATAACATCGATTATGGAAAGAACCGTGCTCAGTTGGCTTGGTTTTACATTGATGGAATATTTACACGCCGCAACTCGAATCTCACACCTTCTCATATAAAGAATGACCCTGATCAGCTCTCCAACCATCTGGTACGCGAGGTACTGGAAAGGGAAATCTTTCCTGAAAGAGATGCATATTATGGTATGCCTACAACAATACCAGTGCTAAACATCTCATACTATCCGGATGAAAGAGGTCCTTATAATCTCGACCCGGAGGTGGACAGTGAGGGCAGATTGCTCAACCCTGCCAGTCGATGGGGTGGTATAACACGACGTATGGATATACGTGATTTTGAGGCTGCTAATGTTGAGTATATTGAGTTCTGGCTGATGGATCCGTTTGTTAACGACTCACTGGGTGTTTCACGTGGAGGTGATCTCTACTTTAACCTGGGGGATATTTCGGAAGATGTATTAAAAGATGGCAGGAAATTCTTCGAAAACGGTTTGCCACTTGATGGAGATACAACTGAAGTTGGCTATTCAGTTTGGGGAAAATATCCTAAGAGACAGTCAACAGTTTACGCTTTTGACAACTCTGAAGGAACTGACGCCAGGAAGATACAGGATGTTGGACTAAACGGGATGAGCAGTGAGGAGGAGAAAATATACCCTACTTATAGTCGCTACCTCGAGGAGTTGAAACCGCGACTCTCCGGTGCAACCATTGCAAGAATGGAAGAGGATCCTCATTCACCTTTAAATGACCCTTCGGGAGACAAATTCCGTCATTACAGGGGAAGCGAACCAGACCGCCTTCAACTATCTATCCTTGATCGATATAAATATTTCAACGGTACAGAGGGCAATTCACTTGCAGCAGAGGAGGATGGCCATTATGGGGCTTCACGCAATACACCTGATGTGGAAGATATTAACGGTGATAATACGCTCAACGAGCATGAGTCATACTATCAGTATAAAATATCGCTGCGACCGGAAGATATGGTTGTTGGAAGCAATTTCATATCTGACAGCAGGGAAGTAACTGTAAGACTGCGCAATGGCAAGGATAGCAGAGTAACATGGTATCAGTTCAAGATACCGGTGAGAGAGTATCAGTCGGTCATCGGCAACATTCGAGGCTTCAATAATATCCGCTTCATGAGAATGTTCCTTACAGGTTTTGAAGAGCCTGTTTTCCTTAGATTTGCTACACTTGAACTGGTTAGAAGCGATTGGCGTACTTATCGCCGTGACCTGGTTACAGGAGGTGATATCACCGGTGCAGGAAGCATTGACATATCAACAGTTAACATTGAGGAAAATGGTAGCCGCACACCTATAAATTATGTTCTTCCTCCCGGGGTAAACAGAATTATCGATCCCGGGCAACCACAACTAAGGCAAGAGAATGAGCAGTCGATGTCACTAAAAATAACCAATCTGGAACCGGGTGACTCAAGATCGGTTTACCGTAACAGTGCATATGATATGAGGCGATATAAACGTTTGCAGATGTTTGTTCATGCGAGCAGGCTTCAGGAAGACCCCAATCTGGAAGATGAAGATCTTACCATCTTTATCCGTCTGGGTTCGGATTATATGAATAACTATTATGAGTATGAGATTCCGCTGAAAATAACTCCGGAAGGGCAGTACAGCACACATAACGAGGAAGATAGGGAAAAAGTATGGCCTGCTGCCAATATGTTTAATTTTCCGCTGGACTTGCTAACTGCTTTGAAAAATGAGCGCAATAAAGCAGAACATGAGGGATTGATAAGTGACATATTCAGCCGCTTTACAAAACCTGATCCTGAAAAACCATACAATGCTGTATCGATTGCCGGCAATCCATCACTGGAAGAAGTGAAGGTCATGATGATCGGAATACGTAACAGATCTGATGCAGTGAAGTCTGCCGAAGTATGGGTTAATGAGATGCGACTTAGTGAGTTTGACGAGAAAGGTGGTTGGGCTGCCCAGGCAAATGTTAATCTGGCACTTTCAGATATTGGAAATATCAACATCTCAGGCAGAAAGGAGACTGCAGGATTCGGGGCAATTGATCAGAGCATCCTGCAACGGAGGTATGATGATTTCACATCATTTAGTCTGGCTCTAAACCTGCAACTGGGACGCTTTATGCCAAAACAGGCAAAACTCTCAGCTCCACTATACTACTCTTTCACCAATCAGCTATCAGCACCAATGTATGATCCTTTCAATAAAGATATTTTATTGTCGGAGTCGCTTAAACTATCGGACAATCAAAACTTCACCGACTCCATCAAGAGCATCTCATTAACTACATGGACCAACAAGAATCTGAGCTTGAACAATCTCTTTTTTGATATTAAAAGCAGCAAGCCAATGCCATATGACCCTGCTAATTTCAGGTTTGGATATTCAAGTAATGTAAACAGACAAAAAAGTCCAGATACCGAATTTGCTACAATAAAGGATTGGCGTCTTAATGGTGAATACAGTTACTCTCCACTTATAAAACCATGGCAGCCATTTGCAGACTCTAAATATTTCAACTGGATAAACTTCAGGTTTGCACCCAATTCTCTCAGGTTATCTTCTATGTTATATCGCAACTATCAGGAGATAAAGTTAAGAGATCTGACGCAGTCGCCCAATGATGGACAAAACAGGTTCCTCACATTCAGCAGTAATTTCTTCTGGGACAGGGATTTTGCCTTTACATGGGAGATGACCAGAAACCTTCGCCTGTCGTTTCGTTCTGGAACACTTGCAGAGATCGAGGAGCCATACCTTCAGGTGAACAGACAGATAAACAGAAGTGATTATGAGATCTGGAGGGATTCGGTAATTCATAGTATAACAGAGCTGGGCAGACCACTTAATTATGAGCAGTCGTCCGAAATAACCTACACCCTACCCTTTGCAAATATTCCATTTCTCAACTGGATTAATTCGAGCGTTGCCTATAACTCCCGCTACAGGTGGGAAAGGGGTGCATTTATAGAGGATGCTCTGATAGGGAATTTCTTGCAGAATGATCTCTCGGTGACTTTGAACAGTGTGTTAAATTTCACCACGCTATACCGGAAATCGCCTCTGAAGACTATAAACATTAACCTTGGATATAAAACGAGAACAGATCTGCCCGGATATAAACCTGTTATAGGTGATATATTTGGTCAGCACAGCAATTCAGGGGTACTACAGCCGGGAATTGCCTTTGCTTTTGGTTTGGATGGTGGAATGGACTTCGTGAAACGTGCACTTGACAATGATCTTCTGGTTATTAATGAGGAAAACATCACACCGGCATTCTTTAATGAGACCGGTAATATGAGAATGGAGGCTGTTATTGAGCCGGTGAAAGGACTACTGATCAGTTTGAATATGATATATGAGGATAACCGGAGAACAGAATTGCAATATATGGTGGATGGTATGCCTGTTATCCGTGGCGGAAGTTTTGCTATGTCAACAGTTGCTATATCCAATTATGGTACCCAAGCCTTCAATAAGTTCATGCAAAACAGGGAGATTATTGCAACCAGAGTTCATGGGCAATATCGCAATTTAAACCTTCAGGATATTTTTCCTGAAGGTAACCCAGTGATAAAATCCAACTCTGCTGATGTTCTGATACCCGCATTTATTTCGGCATACACAGGCAGAAACCCGGATAAAACGGGATTGACTGCTTTTCCCGATATACTAACTCTGTTGCCCAACTGGAATATCAGTTACAGGATTAATTCGCTCACTCTCAACCATCGTTATGTATCTCAATACAGAGTTGGGTCATACTCATCTTTCTTAAGCTGGAAACCGGTTACTGATAACAAAAACAGCAATCTGGGCTATATCCGGGATCCTGCGTCAGGTGCGCTTATTGCTACAACACCTTTCGATATTCCTGCAGTCAGCATAATCGAGAGCTTCAACCCATTGATAGAGGCACAAAGTGTACTTTACAACGATGTTAATATGTCAGTCCGACTGAATAAAACCCGTTCACTAAATCTAAATATTGCTTCAAACAGGGTTGTGGAAACAAGTGATAATGATTTCATAGTTAGTATGGGTTACAAGTATGCAAATCTTACTACAAGGATGGATTTGTCTCATAAATCGACTAAGGCACTTATCAGAAAGCTTGAGGATGGATTTACTCAGGCAACGAGTGGACTAAAATCTACATCAATTTATTTAACTGCGGATTATGCTTTAAGCAAAACAATGACTCTGAGGGCATTTTATGAGAGGATACAGCATAGACCGACTGTATCTTCCAACTCATATCCGATGATTAACAGCAATGCCGGTGTTAGTGTCAGGCTGAACCTTAATCAATAAGTGATCTTAAAAGATTAACACTCAACAAAAAAGGTGTTTTGAATGTTAAGATTAAAACATTCTAAAAATCACGAATATGAGAGTCTTAATTTTAACTGTATTACTAATGAGCGCATTTCAGGGAGTAAATTCTCAATCACTCAAAACTGTTTCATATCAGGATGAAACTCAGAAATTAAACGGTATTGTAACCTCAAATGCGGGGCAGAAACTACCGGGAGTGCTTATCCTGCCTGCCTGGAGAGGTGTGGAGCAGAAAAGGTTGCTGTGATTGGATACTGCTTTGGTGGTACAGGTGCTTTAGAGGCTGCAAGAGGAGGATTGGATGTTGAAGGAGTGGTTTCTATACATGGAGGATTGAGCAAGGATATTTCTCGTACAAACGGCCCTATCACCACCAAAGTACTGGTAGAGCACCCTGCAGAAGACAAGAGTGTGTCTGAGGAAGATTTTGACAATCTGGTGAAAGAGCTTAAGGAGGGTAATGCCGACTGGCAGATTATTATATATGCAAACACAGGTCACACTTTCACTAATCCTGAATCGCAGGAGTATGACGAAGTTATGGCAAAAAGGGCATGGAACCATACCTTGTTGTTTTTAGAAGAATGCTTGAAATGAATTTTAATAACAATAAACTTAAAATCCCATTTTAACAAAACATAATTTAAAACTATAATAGGCCTTTTTTTCTTAATTATTGTTGAAACATCGGTTTTTTCACTCATTTTTTCAATTTTAAGATGATATGTTAAACAAAAAAGTCGTTTATTTGTTAAATTATTGATTAATAAAGACGATCTTTGAAATTAAAATTGTAATAAAAACGGAGGTAAGTAAAAATAAGTATGAAAAAATCGACTATTTGGTTGCTTGCCGTAGTGATGTTTACCGCTTTCTTTGCTTTGCTGTTTCTGCAGGTGAGATATATGCGGACAAGCATGAATATCCGTACCCAGCAGTTTGACGAACAGGTCAACAGAAGCTTGTATAATGTGATGAGGGACCTTGAACAGGACCAGACACTATACTACCTGGAACAGGATATGATTGAGTCGGAAAACAGATATACACAGCAGTATAGCCAGTCGGGCAATACAGAAGGCATCACAAACGAGCAGTCAGTTACTGCCGGTGAGCAGGCTGATGTTGGTGGACAGGAACTTGAATCGAACAGACCGCAACTATCGTTACGTCCGGAAGAGGATCAGGAGAGGGTATTTATTACACCTCGGCAGAATGCCAGTACAATCTCCAAGACGCAGTATGAAATGCAGCAAATACTATCGAAACGTTATCTGCATGAACGATCGCTTTTGGATGAAGTTATCTTTAAGATAATGAATCGTGCCAGCAATGAGCCTATAGAGAACAGGGTTGACTTCAACCGATTGGAGCAAAACATCAGGTTAGAGCTATCCTATAATGGATTGAATGAGCCGTTCAGTTTTCAGGTAGTGAATTTCAACAACGAAGTGGTTTATTCATCACCGGGCTTTTCGAACAGAGACAGAAGTGCGATATATACTCAGACACTGTTTCCCTACGATTCATCGGCAAAGCTTAATACTTTGAGGGTATATTTCCCTACAAAAAGAAATTATGTTTATAGCGAACTTTCATTCTTCATACCATCTCTGATTTTCACGTTTATCCTTTTGATAACGTTTATTTTTACAATGGTATCGTTATTCAGGCAAAAGCGTTTGTCTGAAATGAAAAATGATTTTATTAATAACATGACGCATGAGTTAAAAACTCCTGTATCAACAATTTCACTGGCATCACAGATGCTTAAGGATGAGTCTATTCTGAAATCACCGGAAGTGTTTAAACATGTAACCGGCGTGATTAATGATGAGACCAAGCGTTTGAGCCTCCAGGTAGAAAAGGTATTGCATATGTCACTGTTTGATCAGCAGAAGACCAAACTAAAGATGAAAGAGTTAGATGCAAACGATCTGGTGGCGAGTGTTGCCAATACGCATGTTTTGAAGGTGGAAAAACTTGAAGGTACACTTGATATTGATCTTCAGGCTGAGAGATCTACAATATATGTGGATGAAATGCACTTTACAAACGTGCTTTTTAATATTCTGGATAATGCACTGAAATATCGCAAGAGAGATGTGCCGCCGGAATTGATGATTCGCACACGTAATGAAGGAAATAAAATCATTATCTCGATTGAGGATAATGGAATTGGAATGAAAAAGGAGGATGCTAAAAAAGTATTCGAGAGATTCTATCGTGTACATACAGGCAACAGGCACGATGTGAAGGGATTTGGACTGGGATTGGCCTATGTAAAGAAAATAGTAACAGATCTGAATGGCACTATACGTGCTGATAGTGATCTAGGTAAAGGAACAAAATTTATAATAAGTTTACCCGTAATAACACAAAAATGATATGGAAGAAAAATTGAAGATTTTTTTATGCGAAGATGATGAAAATCTTGGCATGCTGTTGAGAGAGTATCTCCAGGCTAAAGGGTTTGATACCGACCTGTTCCCTGATGGGGAAGCCGGTTTCAAAGGGTTTGTAAAAACAAAATACGACCTGTGCATTGTTGACGTGATGATGCCAAAAAAAGATGGTGTAACATTGGTTAAGGAAATTAGACAAATCAACTCTGAGATTCCAGTGATTTTCCTTACTGCTAAAAATATGAAAGGGGATGTACTGGAAGGCTTCAAAGCAGGAGCTGATGACTATATTACCAAACCTTTCAGTATGGAAGAACTTGTTCTTCGTATTGAAGCGATTATCCGTCGTGTTAAAGGCAAGAAGAGCAAAGAACAGCAGGTATACAGCTTTGGTTCGATGATGTTTGATACTCAGAAACAGATTCTGACTATTGGTGACATTCAGACTAAACTTACTACAAAAGAGTCTGAGCTACTTTCACTTCTTTGCGCTCATGCAAATGATATACTCGAAAGAAACCACGCTCTGAAGCAGATATGGGAAGAGGATACATATTTCAATGCCCGCAGTATGGATGTTTATATCACTAAACTGCGCAAGTTGCTGAAACCTGAACCCAATATTGAAATTATCAACATTCATGGTAAAGGATACAAACTTATAGTTCCAACCGAAGAAGATGATAAGTCAGAGTTATAATAGCTGTACACTGAAAATTTAAAAAAGATCGGGCAGGAGGAGAAATATAATTTTCTCCTCCTGTTTTTTTATTACCTGAAAAATTGCAATAAAAACAAGACATCTGTAAACATATTTTATTAATATTGTAGTTTATAAGTAAATACTATAACTTTGTGGAGTATAATTCTGAATCATAATATGTAAGAATTGAAGAGTGAGAAGCAAAAGATGAGATTCATTAAAAAAATAGCACCATTTTTTTTAATTTTTGCAGGCTTTATACTGCTTGCTCATACTGTTATACCTCATCATCATCACGACGACTCCACAATTGTTTTATTAAGCATTCATAAATCAAACTGTACACCTCATGATCATAACCAGTGCGATTCAAATCACTGTGATAACTCTGACAGGGATTGTCAGGATAACAGTAAGAATTGTACAGATGCTAATATTGTTCTTAAAGGTGGCGACGACTCAAGAGAAGAGTTAACAGTTGAAGTAAATGATCTTACTCCGCTCCTGTTGCTTTTTTCAGCAGTTGATGAGTATCACACACTTATAGAAGATTTTCAATCTGAGTTTTACGACACTTTTACCATCCCGGATTATACCGACTATCTGCCTGACTCTCAGGGATTGAGAGCACCCCCTGTTTGCTGATTTATCCAATTTAATTATCAAACTTCTTTATACAGCTTCTTTTTTAGAGGCGGTACTTGAATGAAGTATAGGATAAACTGAGTAAACAAACCAAAATGAAAACATATTATATTTTTATTATTATATCAATTTTCGTGGCTTCATTTATTGGCTGCGGGAACAACAGTCATGAACATGATCATATTCATCACGTGAATGAGTATCTCCATCTGACATCATACACACCTGAATTTGAGGTGTATGTGACTGCCTCACCTCTTATTGCCGGTGAAGAGGCGCATGTTATGGCACATATAACCTTCCTGGAGGATTTTAAACCGATGAATCAAGGGAGGGTGACTGTGAAACTAAACATGGGAAGTGAAACAGTATCACAAACACTTGAAAGTCCAACTCATGAAGGAATATATGAGTTTGAAATTCAACCTGCAGAAGCTGGAACAGGCATACTCTCCTTTGAGATTGAATCGGATGGTACAACAACAGTGGTGTCTATGGAGCCTGTTGAGGTACATGCTGATATTCACGAGGCGGAGCATGAACATGCTGAAGCACACTCAGAAGGAGAAAACATTGCTGCCAGTGGAAACAGTGTAAACTTTTCGAAGGAGCAGAGCTGGAAAATAGATTTCTCAACAGAGTTGGTTAAAGAGGAGACCATTGGTCAAATTATCCGTTCAGCAGGTCAAATAAGAAATAGACCGGAAAATGTACATGTAGTCTCTTCCTCAATGGGAGGTGTAATTCAGTTTACGGGAAGCAGCCTGTTTGCCGGGACTCAAGTGAATTCGGGACAATCACTTTTTACAATAGATGGTAGTTCAATGGCTGAAAATAACCTCTCTGTTCGCATTGCTGAAGCTGAAAGTGAGTACAATAGAGCAAAAGCAGAATATGAAAGAAAAGAGTTACTGGCTGCAGAACGTATCGCTTCGGAAAGTGAGCTGAATCAGGCCATGGCTGAGTTTAAACGTGCAGAAGCGAATTACAATAACCTTAGTAGAAACTTCAAAGCTGGCAGTCAGCAAGTCTCCTCCCCTATTTCGGGATACATAAATGAACTACTGGTAAAGAATGGTCAGTTTGTGAATGCAGGTGAACCTGTTATGACAATATCGAGGAATAACAGACTTATCATTCAAACTGAATTACAGTCTAGATATTATGACCAGCTTGATAATATCAATTCTGCGAACTTCAGGATATTAAATAGTGATAAGATATTCTCACTTGATAAAATTGCTGCAGGTAACATACTATATAGCAGATCGGTTGATCTCAATAATCCACTTATTACGTTAACCATTCAGCTTGATAAAGGGGAAGATTTGCTACCTGGCAGTATGGTTGATCTCTATCTGAAAACAGATGGGAATATGAGCGTGATAACTGTACCTAACGAATCAATTGTGGAGGAGATGGGTAATTACTTCGTTTTTGTTCAACAGACACCGGAATTGTTTGAGAAGCGCCCCGTTTTGATTGGTGTTAATGATGGTAGAAGAACAGAAATCAAAGAGGGAGTTTTGGCAGGAGAAAGAGTAATAGCCAAAGGTGCTGTATTGGTGAAATTATCACAATCGGCAGGTGCAATCGATGTCCATTCGGGTCATGTTCATTAATATTAAGGAAGTAAGCTATGCTAAATAAAATTATACACTTCTCTCTTAATAACAGGCTCTTTATTCTGCTTGCAGCAATTCTGCTTATAGTTGGGGGACTATATATTTCTCAGGATATGGAGGTTGATGTATTTCCTGATCTCACTGCCCCTACCGTTGTGGTTATGACCGATGCTCAGGGTATGTCGGCCGAAGAGGTGGAACGTCTGGTTACCTTTCATATAGAGACAGCAATGAATGGCGCTACTGATGTAAGGCGAGTAAGATCAACATCAGCACAGGGTTCATCATTTGTATGGGTGGAGTTCGACTGGGGTGCTGATATATATAAAACGCGACAGGTAGTGAGTGAGAAGCTTGTAACACTTGGAGATGTTTTGCCTGAAGGTGTAATCCCGGTTCTTGCTCCTCAATCTAGTGTTATGGGTGAGATACTTTTTATAGGTATGCAGAGCGACAGCACTTCGCAAATGGAACTGCGCACACTAGCCGAGTGGGTTGTTAAGCCTGCTATCCTGGCAACAGGTGGTGTTTCGCAGGTTACCATTATTGGAGGTGATTACAAACAATATCAGATACTTGCAGATCCTCAACTGATGAATTTGTATGGTGTTACAATGGAAGAACTCACTAAAGCCGGTGCTTCAATGAGCAGCAACTCAAACGGTGGGGTTCTGAGGGATTATGGCAATGAGTATGCTTTAAGAGGTATAGCCCGCACAAACAGTATAGATGAGTTAAAAAACACTTATATTAAGACTGTGAATGGTAGTCCCATTTTGCTATCTGATGTTGCTGAACTGAAAATTGGAAGTGCTGTAAAGATGGGACATGCATCTATGAATGGCAAGCCTGCAGTAATAATATCAGTATCAAAACAACCTCATATAAATACTCTTGCGGTTACTGAAAATATTGAGCGGAATCTTGAAGAGATAAGAAAAACATTCCCTGCAGATGTGAAGATGGACAGTGAGATTTTCCGTCAGGCTGATTTTATTGAAGCTTCGGTAAACAATGTGGGCAAAGCGCTTTTAGAGGGTGCGCTGTTTGTGATAATTGTACTCTTCCTCTTCCTTGGAAGTGGTAGAACTACAATAATATCTGTTGTTGCTATTCCATTATCGCTTCTGGGAACCATAATTGTACTTCACTATTTGGGAATGAACATCAACACTATGACACTTGGTGGAATGGCTATAGCAATTGGTTCTCTGGTGGATGATGCAGTAATCGATGTGGAGAATGTGTATAAACGATTGCGTCAGAATTATAGATTGCCTGAAACTGAACGCAAACCTGTGCTTGATGTGGTTTTTAACGCATCAGTAGAGATTCGTGCTTCCATACTCAATGCAACATTTATAATTATTGCATCATTTGTACCGCTATTCTTCCTTTCAGGAATGGAGGGCCGAATGCTGAAACCACTTGGCATTGCATATATAGTTTCTCTCACGATGTCTCTCATTATAGCTATGACCGTGACGCCATTGATGTGCAGGTTACTGTTGACAAATGAAAAATATCTCGAGAAAAAACAGAAAGACAACTGGCTTACCCGCAGATTATCATCGGCATATAAAAGAACTCTCTCCATTGCACTGAATAATAAAAGAAAGGTACTTTATCCAGCATTTGCACTGTTTATTATAGCTTTAGGTTTATTCTTCACACTTGGACAGAGCTTCCTCCCGGAATTTAATGAGGGCTCGCTGGTAATTACTGCAGTTACCAAACCTGGAATTTCTCTGGATGAAAACAATAAACTTGGCAATCTGATAGAATCAGAACTGCTCGATATTCCAGAAGTTACCAGCACAGCCAGGAGAACAGGTCGCGGTGAGCTTGACGAACATGCACAGTCGGCAAACAGTGCTGAGATTGAGGTTAACTTTGACCTGATAGATAGAAGCAGGAAAGATTTTTTAGCAGATGTTCGCTCCAGACTTGCTAACATTCCTGGAGTAGTAACATCTGTTGGTCAGCCCCTGGGACATAGAATTGACCACATGCTGTCAGGTACTCAGGCAAATATCGCGATAAAGATTTTTGGATCCGATCTTAGCTCACTATTCATGATGGGCAATCAGATAAAGAATTCAATTCAGGAAATTGAAGGTGTTGTGGATGTGGCAGTTGAACAACAAACAGAGGTTCCTCAGCTGCAGTTAAGAGCCAACCGGCTTATGCTGGCAAAATATGGAATAACGATAGATGATTTCAACCGATTCATAAATCTTGCTTTCCCCGGTGAGAAACTTGCCGATATTTACGAGGGAGAGCGAAGCTTTGATCTGGTAATCAAGCTCAACGACAATTATACAACTAATATAGAGCAGGTAAAATCTGCACTTATTGATACAGGTTTTGGCGGAAAAGTACCAATTGAAGAGGTTGCCGAGATTGTATCTGTTGGAGGACCAAACAGTATTAGTCGCGAGAATGTGCAGCGTAAGATAGTTGTTTCGGCAAATGTTTCATCAGGATATGACCTGAATGGTGCAGTTAATATGATCAGAAACAGGATAAACAGTGAGATTACACTACCTGAAGGTTACAGAATAGAGTACGGGGGACAGTTTGAGAATGCATCAAAGGCATCGCGTACACTTTTCATAACCTCAACACTTGCAATTTTGGTTATATTCCTGTTATTGTTTGGTGAATTCAAGGATCTGACACTTTCAGGCATCATTTTAATTAATCTGCCTCTTGCCCTTATTGGTGGCGTTTTTGCGCTATTGTTAACGTCAGGTACCGTAAGCATTCCCTCAATCATAGGATTTATAACACTTTTTGGAATTGCAACCCGCAATGGGATTCTGCTCGTTTCCCGATATGAGCATATGAGGCAGGATGGTGAAAATCTGCACGATACAGTATTAAAAGGTTCAGCTGACAGACTAAATCCTATCCTTATGACTGCAATAACTTCTGCCTTGGCTCTTATACCACTTGTATTTCAAGGAGATAAGCCGGGCAATGAAATACAGAGTCCTATGGCTGTAGTTGTTTTGGGTGGATTAATTACTTCCACTTTGCTTAATATTTATATAATTCCAATTGTATATGAGGTAATTCAGAAAAGAAGATCGAGGAAAATAAATAAGTTGATAGTTAAGAAGGTGAAATAAATACCTTTCAATTGGAGTTATACGGTCCATGAACTGCTATAACCTTGTACTCTTCAGATGAGTCATCCAATATATATATCATGTAGGTATCGCCACCCGGACTTACCCTTACTACAATATGTCCCCGCTGACTTTTCAGCTTGTCAATTGTAGGACCAATCACTACCTGTGCTTCATCCATAATATATGTTGCAAAAACATCGCGGGGACCAGGATATAACTCTGTTGACAACATCCCTAATAGTGCATTTGATGAAGGGTGAGTTGGACAGGAGGCCTGGATAATATGAACCCTGGGGCGGGTAGCCTTCAGGAAAGAATCTCCCATTGCATTAAGATATGCATGATGGTTTGCGATACAGACATCAACAGGACCTGTAACCAAACCTATAGGAGTTTCTATATCCCTCCAGTCATAAGGTTCTGCAGTAGAGATATCTCCCCCATTGAAATAGTCGAACCTTCCATAAGATAGCCTGAAAGCAATGCTGTTTATATTCTCAGAAGGATATTCCTGCGGTGTCAAACTCTCAAGTGATGGAAAATGATTTCTGACATTTGTAGAAAATCCTGTCCAAATAACACCGTTTGCTGCTATATTACGTATCTCAAAATTATTGTATTTGTCAGGTCTGTTTACCATAGTCAGCTGGTCATTGTAACCAACACGCAATTTTTCATATACTATTCCATTATTCTGTACCTGCCAATCTACAAAATTCCTGTAGTTTTCAAAGTAATCATCTTTAGGAGTAAGAAAATCCCACCCACGGTCTACTATCTTTGAAAATTTAACAAGATCACCAACTTGGGTGATTCCTGTCACTTTGTATGGTCCATTTTTAGAGTCTGTTACCCCGGGATACTGAAGATCTCCCATATGGTCGCTATGAAAATGGGTTAGAAGTATGTAATCAATTTTCTTTACCGGTTGTCCTTCCATCATTTGAAGAATATATCTGGATATCCATTCTCCCGGCATCCTGCTTGCGTTTGGCCGTGGATTTGGTCTTGGTGGTCTTACACGCGAAGAGGAACCGGCATCAACCAGCATAGTTGTTCCATCAGGGAAAATGAAGAAAGATGATTCACCTTTGCCTGTATTAATATGATGTATATCCAGATACCCTTCAGACCAGGCGGGTAAAGTACTTCCTACCTGTGCATGTAACTCACTATAGGTAAACAGCACTAAAAAAATGGAACAGATAACAGATAATTTCAATGAGCAAGGATTTCCTTTTACCATATCTACATAGTATTAATTAATTATTCAAACTTCATTAACTGATTCGGAAAACGAATTTACTGAAAACTCAATCGAAAACAATGAAAATAAGCAGTGATTTACTTAAAGTTAATCTATAAATTCAAATATGATTTTAAATTCTCAATATACTCTTCCATTGCCTGTTTTCCTTCCTCAGTCAACCTACATGTAGTACGAGTCTTTTTTCCCACGAACTCTTTGGTTATCTTAATATATCCGGCACTGCTTAGTTTATCCAGCTGTACACTTATATTTCCTGATGTAGCATTTGTCTTTTCTTTCAGATAACTGAAATCAGCCTCCTCTACCGAAACAAGCAGAGTCATGATAGCCAGTCGGAGTTGGGAATGTATAAGCGGGTTTAGTTCTTTCAGCATGATTCTTTTGCTTTATTATTTAGTATATACCCTGGTATAACCATCATTATTAAGAATGAGGCTCCGAAAAGCAAATTCCACCAATCAAATACTGATGTGTCAGTTATCAATGAAGCAAGCATATAGATTGCAACTACAAAAGCAGCAAGTGGTGTATAAATCATTAGTTCGAAATTTGTGATTACCCCTGTTATGGATATGCCTATACCTGCATATAATAAAGATAAAGGCAGCATAAGCTGAAAATTGTAGTGTCCGGTTATTGCACCAATACCAGTAATGCAAATCACGCTAAGAAAAAAGAGCCAACCCAAAATGCTCCAGGTGCTGTTGATTGCTTTATCAACGTGAGTAGTCACTCTTGGCTTTGATCTTTTTTGCACCAAATTAATTATTACTGGAGGCAAAAACATAAGAAACCATAGTGTCCACCAGATGGGATTATGAGTCATATGCACCAATAAGTAAATTACCACTGCCAGGATTACAGCCGGATAACCATAATACAACAAGATGTTACCACTGCCTATTTCCATATTTTTTTTGCTCTGTTGAATCATCTGAGAGATTAGTTCTAAACTATCTTTCTCTGTAAAGCTATTCTTTTCCATATTCAATATTATTTAGTTGTTTTTTTATAATTTATCAGCTCTATTTGAAACTCTCTGTTTTCGTCAGTTACCTCAAGTTTCTTAATGGCACAGTACTCAATAGGTATATTGTCTTCATCTCTGTCCAAAGCAAAATTACTGTTGACATCGTGATATACATAAATAGTATATTCCCCATTGGGAATATTAATCAGTTTGATCTCTACTGTAGTTTCTGTTGCATCCGTCATTTCATAAAACTTACCCTCTTCTGTGGTAATCATTATCTTTCCTTGTTTGGAAGGGATATTAGTAATTTTAAAAGTTGCCGATTTGTCCGCTTGGGCAAATAAATTGGAAGTACCAACAAAAGAAAGCACAATGAGTAACGTAAAAATAATCGTTTTCATAGCTTTAATTGTTTAACTGGTTTATAAAATAAACTATATATTGAATAAAAAACGAAGATTATTACTCCGTTATATTATTACGCGGTAAAAATAAACTGGTTTATTTTATAAACCAAATATTTTTAGAAATATTTTAGATATTTCTTATGATTTTCTTGAAAAAAATGCAATAAATAAAACACCCGATTTTACTTTAATTGTTGTAAAATCGGGTGTTTCTATTTGTAGAACCTTATTTTCAAGGGCTTCGATGAACCTTTCATCCAAATATCTATAAGCCAATGCTTTCTTTCCTTAAAGTTATAATCGGTAAAGAATTAGGCACAAGAATATTTCAACCTATTTGTCCACCGATGACCTATGCTTGTCTGCATATATCACAAGTTCAAAGTTACATATTTTTTTAGACAAATAAATACTTTGAATCACAATGTTTTAAATTAGTGCAAGGTGCAAGCTTATCTATATATAGATACTTGCACCTTGTACCAATACTTATTTTATTTTGAAAAGGTAATATAAAAATATACTCATTAAATATTTTTTAACAGAAAGACGTAAATCCAGAGAGCGGAATATTATACTTTTATATACTTAAGTATAGTTCGCAAATGAATACTCTGTTTCAATATATAAAATCAAGCCCCGCACGCTTATTTACTTTCAGTTTTCTATTCCTAATTATCTTGGGAACATTATTACTATTATTACCCATATCTACTAATGGCGATATTTCACTAGTCAATGCTTTATTTACCTCTACAAGTGCTGTCTGTGTTACAGGTCTGATTGTAGTAGATACAAGTAGTCATTTTACCTTATTTGGGCAGACTATTATAATGCTTCTTATTCAGTCAGGAGGGTTAGGGGTATTGACCTTTGCCAGTTATTTTAGTTATTTCTTCAAGGGGAGTTCTTCTTACGTAAGCCAAATAGCGATTAGCGACATTGCTAATACTAACAAGCTAGGAGAAGTCTTCTTGACACTTAAACGTATATTAATCATCACATTGTCGATCGAATTATTTGGAGCTATCTGGATCTATTGGCGATGCTTTGCACCATTGGAACCTAAAAACGATTAGGGGGTTGACCCCTAACCGTTTTTGACCAACAAAAACTCAGGTCTCAGCATTACCCATTAGAAAAAAGGTGCCAAATTAACTATAAAAATAAAACCTGACACAGTTTAATTTACACAACCGGATTGAATTAGTTTTGATTTAATCTGACAGTTATTGAATTGAAATTATTGCAACTAATCGTCTTCGCTTTCACTAAATAAACTCAGAAAATCTTCGATGATGGGTTTGTTCCTGTTATCCTCAATTCTGGCCCCTACTTCAATGCCATTTTCAATCTGAATGTAGAGGTCTTCTTCGCAAATAGGTGTTTGAAAAACATTGGTGTAATAAAGCACCTTACCCAAGCCAATATGAATTTCACCGGTATACCAGTCAGCGAATACACGCTCTTGACACGGAAATAAAGATTCCATCCTGATTTTCTTCTCATCTGTTTCATCCAGAAACAATGGTGCAATCTTGGCGATGAAAAGTTTCGAACTGACAATCTCCCAAGTACCCACGTAACCGCTCCAACAGGCAGAGCAATGTGATGTAACTTTAATTCCCTTTTCGGAAAGATAGACGGCAAGTGGATCGCTATAAGTAAGATAGGATTCCCCTTTGTAAATAATTTTATTATCCAGTTGCACAGTCATTATAAACAGTTTTGACAGTTAGAATTCAATTTTCAATTTCCTCCTCAAATTCATCATCTTCTTCATCTTCATCATCATCATCTTCTTCTTCAGTGTCTGAAAGATCATCGATTGAATAATTGTCATAAACCCATACCTTAAACCTATCGGAAAGAGATAAAGCCAGATCCTCGTTTGAGTAATTAAATTCTTCCTGCTCTTCATCGTAGAATGAATTATCGAGGAAATGTTTCTCGTAGAACTCCCTTATTTCTTTTTGCTCTTCAACCGGCATTTTCTCAAAAGCCAATTCGGTTTGTACCTCAATCAAATCAGAGAACAGATATTCTGCAATCAAATAATCTTCGCCTCCACTTCCATACTGGGCGATCACATCAGAAAATGCATTGTTGTAATCATCGCTAGCGATCGGAGTAAGTTTTTCGAAATACTTTCTCACGTTGTTAAATATTTTCTCTTCCAAAGTTGAATAATCAATGAAGTACATATGGCATTAAATTTATAAATTAAATAAGCTAATTTCGAAAAATACAAAATTAACTCATAGGTCTGTCAAGTTATGTCTGAAACTTTATAATTTGATTGAAAAAGAACGCTTTCTGCGATTAATTCCAAAAGCAGCTTTGAAAGGTTACCCGGCAGGAATGTTCAATATTCAGCTATTTCGGAAACTTTTTTTTACTGTTTTACCGTTTTAATTCCTATATTTGTGATGCAACAGCCATGAGTGCCTGAAATGAACATATAAGTGAATAAAACTGCCGAAAAGGATACCTGGCAGACCGGTCGTAACATGTTGGTGGTTCCGCTGCCATTGATGTTGAGACACAGGTCCTGCCGGTTATCTTTTTTGTCGTAGAGATGCAACAACTGATTGATCCGGATGAATAAAGAGAAGATAGAGAGGTATAAATTTTCCTTCACCGCCGCCTCGTTGCAGGTGCCGGTGATGACCAGCCTTGCGGAGAAGATGGTGAATGAGGGGCTCTCCCTCGATGAGCTG
>FZPS01000197.1_pt133 | contig 44543 bp, 40 predicted proteins | sample 1817821 | NCBI WGS metagenome assembly FZPS01 (sample SAMEA104158645, study PRJEB21678) | metagenome | place: Germany | collected 2015-04-21 | reverse complement strand
AGTCAGCACCGTATTCTACTACAATGTTTCCAAGCTGCTGGTGTGTCTTAGTTTCATCATATTTGCGGCCTTTACGGAATAATATATTGTTTATATTACTCCACTGACAACTAAATGTACCACCGTCTTTTAGAACCATAGTACCGTTTCCTGAGTCTTTCCAGTATTCGTAGTCATAACCCCCATGATTACCGGTTTCATTAGATGTCAAAGTACGTGCTTGTACATTTGGCGCAATTAAAACTGTAATGCACATTATTATTGCCAAAAGCACCGTCATTTTTCGTTTCATTTGACATTCCTCCCTCTTTTTTATAAAATTATTTATCTCTATACTGTATATACTGTATTTTTTATATGTAAAAAAATAAACACCCCTTTACATTAAAATCCTATGAAAAATTATTTTTGAGTACACTTTTTTAAAAAATAATAAGAAATTATATTTATATAATAAAAAAACAAAAATAATATAGGCGACAATTTTTTCTCGTCGCCTATAAGTTAAATGGGCACCCACTATCTATAAAAATAGGAGTACCCATGTATATCTAGTTTTTATATATTTTCAGTAAATTTAAAACTTTTTAAAATGTCAATCTATTACGCCATAAATGCTTCAATATCTTCATCAACTGAACCAATACCTGATATACCAAATTCCTTCACTAAAACTTTTGCTACATTAGGTGATAAAAAGCTTGGCAATGTAGGTCCAAGATGAATGTTTTTCACACCTAAATATAGGAGGGCTAAAAGTACAATTACAGCTTTTTGCTCATACCAGGCAATATTGTAAACAATAGGAAGTTCATTAATGTCATTTAACTCAAATACTTCTTTTAGCTTTAGTGCAATTACAGCTAAAGAATAAGAGTCATTACACTGACCCGCATCAAGCACTCTTGGAATACCGCCAATATCACCTAGTTTTAACTTGTTATAGCGGTATTTAGCACAACCTGCAGTAAGGATAACAGTATCATTTGGAAGTTTTTCGGCAAATTCAGTGTAGTATTCTCTAGATTTCATTCTGCCGTCACATCCTGCCATAACAAAGAATTTCTTTATAGCTCCGGATTTAACAGCATCCACTACCTTATCTGCCAGTGCTATTACCTGATTGTGAGCAAATCCGCCTACAATACTTCCATTTTCAATTTCATCAGGTGCTGGTAAAGTCTTAGCAAGCTGTATAATTTCTGAAAAATCCTTTTTGCCGTTTTCATCAGCTTCTATGTGCTTGCATCCAGGATAACCAGAAGACCCTGTAGTAAATATTCTCTTTCTCACTTCTTCATTTCTTGGTGGAACAATACAGTTTGTTGTAAACAAAATAGGACCATTAAAGGATTCAAATTCACTAATCTGTTTCCACCATGCATTTCCATAATTTCCTACAAAATTATCATATTTTTTAAAATAAGGATAATAGTGAGCCGGCAGCATTTCACTATGAGTATATACATCTACTCCAGTACCCTTTGTCTGTTCTAATAACTGTTCTAAGTCAGTCAAGTCGTGTCCGGAAATTAAAATTGCCGGATTGTTTCTTACCCCAATGTTTACTTCAGTAATTTCTGGATTACCATACTTAGAAGTATTAGCTTCGTCTAAAAGAGCCATAACTTTAACACCATATTCCCCTGTCTTTAACGTAAGTGAAACAAGCTGGTCAACTGTTAGGGAATCATCAAGTGTAGCTGCCAGTGCTTCATAGATAAAATTATTTATTTCAAGGTTTTCTTTTCCAATGTTTTTAGCATGTTCCGCATAAGCTGCCATACCTTTAATTCCATATACAATCATTTCCCTTAAAGAACGAATATCTTCATTTTCTGTAGCAAGTACACCTACAGCACTTGCTTTTTCTAGCATATCTTCTTTAGAACTTACCTGAAAAGTTGCTGCATCATGAAGATCAACTACTGCGGCTTTTTCTCTTAACTCATCTCTTATAGAAATCATTTTTTTTATCTGTTTTTCAATAGCACCATCATCAAAATTTGCATTGGTAATAGTCATAAAAAGACTGTTAAGCATTTCATAATTTACACTATCTAGTTCGTCACTGTTAATTTTTCCTTTAACAACAACATCTGATATTCCCTTTAATGTGTAAATCAAAAGATCTTGAAGTTTTGCAACTTGTTCATTTTTTCCACATACCCCGCGTATTGTACAACCTCTTCCACCTGCTGCTTCTTGACATTGGAAACAAAACATAGTCATAATATTTTCCTCCTTATACAGTAAATTATAGTTATTATTTCAGTGACATAAATCACTGAATGTGCACTTATGTCAAGCTTTTGTTACCTCATTTCATAACATAATTTTACCCTAATATTATCTTTGTAGTCTATTGCAATTGCAACAAATCCTAAAAATTTATAATGTATTTTTAGAAAATAGTGGATTCCCATTTTTTATAGTAAATAGATTTTTGTGTAATACATAGAAATATTAGAATTTTTAAAAATATTGGTATGTTCTTTTTTCCTTTATCGTCATATTACCAATATTAATTAATATCAAAAGCCTTCAAAATCAAACGCTATATTAATTTTAGACTTTGGATAAATGGCTGGAATACTTTATAATAAGGGATGCTGTTTTAAAGCATCTGGTTTTCAGGCAATAGAAGTGTTATAACCTTTTTAAACCCAAATTCATATAATACCAAAGGATATTAAATGCTTTATTTGGGCTGATGAGGTGGTTATATGGTCTTTTCTATTGTTCTTCTGGCAATTTCACTGAGCTTAGATGCCTTTGGTGTAGGACTTTCTTACGGTGTTAGAAAAATTAAAATTCCCATGTTTTCTAAAATAATTATATGTTTTTTTTCTATATTTTATGCTGGTATAGCATTAATAGGAGGTAAATATTTATCATCATTTTTACCACAAAATATATCAAAAATTATTGGAATATTAATTTTATTTGGAATGGGTACTTTAATTGTTATACAGGCATTAATAAAAAAAGATAATCAGCAATATTCATTATGCAGTTATATAAATGAAGAAAAAACCCTTGTTAAAATAGCAATTAAATCCCTTGGGATAACCGTTAAAATAATTAAAAATCCCATAGAAGGTGATATTGATAAATCGGGAAAAATAGAATTTGTAGAATCAATACTTTTAGGTCTTGCTTTATCAGTTGATGCTATAGGAGTGACGCTGGGAGTTTCTTTGACTGGATTTTATTCTATCTTTATACCTTTTGCCGCAGGAATTTTCCAATTTGCATTTTTATTTGCAGGAACTTATTTAGGTAAAAAATTTGCTTTAATTGAAAAAGTAAATAAAAAAGCAATGGCTATTCTTCCTGGATTGCTGCTATTAGCCCTTGCTCTTATAAATTGCTTTAAATAATTTATATATTAATCATTAATCAGAACCCAAAACCATTATATGGTTTATAAAGGGGTCTGCCGTTCCCTGCATCTGGCATTTTTGCTCTTTTAATAACTTTATATAATCTATAATATCCTGTGTAATCCTCTCACCCATACATATAACAGGTATGCCCGGAGGATATGCCATAACCATTTCTCCTGCTATCTCTCCTACAGAATTTTCTAAAGGCATCTTTTTTTTAGGGCTGTAAAATGCATCCCTGGGGGATACTATCATTTTAGGGTTTTGTAAAATAATTGCAGGACTTTCATATTCCCTTACCTCAGATTTAGAGGCTATATCTTTTAAAGCATTAATTAATGCAGTAACACTTTCCTCAGTGTCTCCAATACTTATAATAGCTAAAATATTGCACATATCTGAAAGTTCTATTTGTATATTGTACTCTTTTCTAAGTTTGGCTTCCATTTCATAGCCTGTATAACCCAGCCTTGAAACGTTTATTCCAAGCTTTGTCTCGTCAAAATCGTAAACACCCGGAGTACCAATTAGTTCTTTTCCAAATGCATAAAGACCATCAATTTTATTTATTTCTTCCCTTGCCATTCTTGCAAGGTTTAATGCATTTTCTAAAAGTTCACTTCCTTCTAGTGCCAATTGTTTTCTTGCCACATCTAAAGAACTCATCAAAAGATACGATGCACTTGTGGTATATGTTAAGTTTAGCACTTCTTTTGTCTTTTCAGGTGAAATCATGCTTCCCCTTAAAAACAGTGCAGAACTCTGGGTCATTGAACCTGCGGTTTTATGAAGACTGGCAGCACTCATATCTGCCCCCACTTCCATAGCCGTGAGAGGAAAATCATCATGAAAACACATATGTGCACCGTGAGCTTCATCTATTAAAACTGCCATTTCATGCCTGTGAGCTATTCTTACTAAAGATTTTAAATCTGAAACCACTCCATAATATGTAGGATTAATTATAAATACCGCTTTAGCATGAGGATTTTCTTTTATTGCATTTTTAAGACTCTTTTCGTCTATTCCCATGGCAATTCCTAAATCTTCATTTATCTCAGGCTGCAAATAAACTGGAACTACCCCACTTAATATTATTCCGCCTATGGTGGACCTATGAGCATTTCTTGGAATTATGATTTTATCCCCCGGCTCACATGCGCTCATAATCATAGCCTGAACCCCGGCAGTTGTCCCATTAACCAAAAAAAATGCATGCTGAGCCCCAAATGCCTGTGCTAAAAGCTTTTCCGCTTCATATATAGCACCGGTGGGGTTATTTGCAAAGTCAAGATCCTCCATACCATTTAAATCCATTTTAAGGGCGCATTCCCCTATATATTCTCTAAATTCCTTAAGCCCTGCCCCTTTTTTATGAGCTGGAACATGAAAGGGAATTACATCTTTTTCAACATGTTTTTTAACCGCATCAAAAAGCGGGGTTTTAGATTGAGTCAACCTTTTCACTTTTTTTCCTCTCTTTTATAAATATATTTGTAGCTAAAATTCATAAATCTCCCCAAAACAATATAAGAATTATAGATTATTAAAAATTAAAAGTCAACTAAAATTTTATTAAAACTCAATTCTATTCCTCATGCACTTCTTTAACACCTTTTATCCCTTGAAGATCACCTACTATATCTTCTCTTTTCACATCATTGGGTATTTTAATTAAAAACTTAACTACCACCTGCTCATCATGGTCACTGTTTATAAATTCAATATTTTTTATTGATATATTATACTTGCCCAAAATAGAGCCTATAGTTCCAATTTGTCCTGGCGTGTTTTTAGTTGTTATATGTAGAATGCTTAAGCGTTTTTTCTTTGTAAACCAGGATTCCATCCTTTTTAATACAATTAATGTTATATAAATAATCGCTGTGGCAATTACTGCTCCCTGATAAAAACCAATTCCTGCAGCAATTCCAACACAGGAAACTGCCCACAAACTTGCTGCTGTGGTAAGCCCTCTTACACTTATACCATCGCGAATTATTGTTCCCGCACCTAAAAAACCTATCCCACTTATAACTTGGGCACCTAAACGTGCTGGATCAACATTTACAAAGGCATTGTACTTTTCAAATATAAATTGGGATGTACACATTACAAGAGCAGATCCTACACACACTAATATATGTGTTCTAAATCCTGCTGGACGGTTCATGCTTTCTCTCTCGTAGCCTATAATTCCTCCTAAAAATCCTGCTAAAAATACTCTTATTAACACAGTAAGGGAAAAGCTATTGAATACTGTAAATATTATTTCTTTCGTCATAAACTCGCCTCCTCGCTATAATATTATAGCACATACTTTAAAAAATCATATATAAAAGGACGGATTCTTTTTGCAAAGATATCCGCCCTAATAAATAATGTCCAGGAGGAAGATGTATTTAATTTTTTAATTACTCATTACTCGCCTTAAAAATCCTATTAACCATGCCGCCAACTTTTTCTTTTGAATCCTTGAATACTTCCACCAATTTAAATTTAAATTTAATAGATACTTCTTTTGCATCTGATTTTTCCGAAGCAAAAATATAATATCTATCTGTATCACTTTCTATAATCTCTTCTAAATCTTCCTTAAAACTCTCTGATACAGCACCACGAGTTGCATCTACAAAGCACAATGGTGGAAATAAAACACACCACCAATTTTGTCCAACACCCTCTCCAATAGAAACTCTCAGTGCTTGATAAACTCCAGCTGGAAGACTAATATCGCTATATACTTTAGTTGGAAATGGATAATCTCCTAGCGATACATTTACAGCATAATTTTTTCCTTGTCTTTTAATTTCATCTTCTGCAATGTTTTTTATATATTTTAAATTGTCATTAATTATTTCTCTTGATTTATCTATATCCCTAACACCTTTTAATTCATCCTTCATGTATTTTATTATTTCATCTTTTACACTGTTTTTTAGTTCTTGATCTTCTGGTGAATCACTATTTGCAACAACATGAAGCCTAATTAAATTGTCTGCTAATTCACTTTTTGCATTTTCAGAATCAGATGCCAAAACTATCCCAGCTGTTACAAATCCTAATAATAAAATTATAGATAGTGTTTTAAATTTTTTAATCATAATAATTCCCCCTTATTTTTTTGTAATTTCCCCTTAAAATTTGTTTTTTTATCATTCCATGCACTTAATTTATTTACAGTACAAACTTTAATTACTTAGTATAATTGTTTACAATTTTAAAAGAATTTATACTATACATAAGATTTTTTTCATAAGAATCTATATTTAGGGCTTTTATCAATTTTTTTTGACATAAAAAAAATAGCCTAAGGTACTAATGACCAGACTATTAATTTTCTATTGCTATATTAAAATTTAAAAAAGCTTTGTTTTTTTTATCATCCTAGTGCTGCTCTAATAAAGTCTTTAAAAAGAGGATGTGGTCTGTTAGGTCTTGACTTAAACTCTGGATGAAACTGAACTCCTATAAACCAAGGATGATCTTTTATTTCAATAATTTCAACTAACTTTTCACTTGGAGACAATCCAGCCAGCATCATTCCATTAGATACCAATATCTCTCTATACTCATTGTTAAATTCATATCTATGCCTGTGTCTTTCATAAATAAGTTCTTCTTTATATATATCATAAACTTTTGAATCTTTTGCCAGTTTACAAGGATATAAACCTAGCCGCATTGTCCCACCTTTTTCATCTATGTCCTTTTGCTCTGGCATAAGGTCAACAATTGGATAAGGAGTCTTAGGATCAAACTCAAAACTATTTGCTTCTTTTAGACCTACTACATTTCTAGCAAATTCAATGACAGCCATTTGTGCCCCAAGACATATTCCTAAAAATGGCTTGTGATTTTCCCTGGCATATTTTGCAGCAAATATTTTTCCCTCTATACCCCTGTCACCAAATCCTCCAGGTACCAGTATTGCATCTGCTTCTTTTAAAAATTCTTCCACATTACTCTCTTCAACCTGTTCAGAGTCAACCCATTTTACATTAACCTCTGCATCATTTGCAATACCTCCATGTTTCAATGCTTCAACAACACTAAGGTATGCATCAGACAGTTCTACATATTTTCCTACCAGTGCAACAGTTACATTCTTACTTAAATTCTTTTGTTTAAATACCATTTGACGCCATTCATCTAAATCAGGCTCTGAACATGTTAAATTCAGCCGCTTACAGACAATTGATGCCAACCCTTCTTCCTCAAGCATTAGGGGAACTTCATAAAGGGTTTCTGAATCTAAATTTTGTATTACTCCCTCACTTGGTATATTACAGAAAAGGCTAATCTTGTCTTTCATATCTTGAGTTAACTCTTTTTCTGTCCTGCAAACAATTACATCAGGCTGAATACCTATACTTCGAAGCTCTTTAACACTATGCTGTGTGGGCTTTGTTTTTAATTCTCCTGGCTTTCTTAGGTATGGTACAAGGGTAACATGTATGTACATAGCATTTTCTCTTCCAACTTCTGTTGCCACTTGTCTTATAGCTTCAAGAAAAGGCAGGCTTTCAATATCTCCCACTGTACCGCCTATTTCAGTTATAACTACATCTGTCTTATTAGTTTTCCCCACACGATACATTCTATCTTTTATCTCATTTGTTATATGGGGAATTACCTGTACAGTTCCTCCTAAGTAATCACCTTTTCTTTCTTTGCGTATAACAGACCAATATATTTTCCCAGTAGCAATATTACTATTTTTACTGAGATTTTCATCAATAAATCTCTCATAATGCCCTACATCTAAATCAGTTTCTGCACCATCATCTGTTACAAAAACCTCTCCATGCTGATAAGGACTCATAGTTCCAGGATCAACATTAATATATGGGTCAAATTTTTGAATAGTAACTTTAAGACCTCTGGCTTTTAAAAGCCTTCCTAATGATGCAGCAGTTATGCCTTTGCCAAGACCTGACACCACTCCACCAGTTACAAAAATATACTTAACTGACATTATTTTATCCTCCAATAAAAACAAAACTTCAGCCGACAAACTATCGGCTGATATACTTAAAGCTATTTATTATTAACTATTAATTTAAATGGCATGTCTATATTTTATATTTGACAGCATTATGTGTCAATACCAAAAACCATGTGAATATATTAAATTACTTTCACTTTAATAAATATTTTCAGAAAAATACCTCATAGAAAAAGCTGCTAATTTAGCAGCCCAAAGTCCATTTTTTAGTTTTAAAAATTTTTTCTCCACAAATTTAAAATAAAAGATTCCCGTTCGATAAAATACATATTTTTTAAATATATATTTCTCCCCTAAACCTTCGTATACCTTTCTTACCTTTCTGATCCTTCTCAATCCTAATCCTAGCCTTGCCAAGTTAAAGTATTTCTTGCTTATAAAACCTTTCTCCCACTAACTTTCATTAGTAACTCAAATAAATGAGCAACCTAAAATCAAAATATTTAGAACTTTGGACTGCTAATTTAACAGCTTCTCCTTTCTATATTTATTAAATTAATTACATCAAATGAATAAACAACAATTACTGAAATTATAAAACCCAGGTCATTTCTAACAAACTTTTAAAGCAAAAGATGCTAACAAGCTTACTTTAAAAAACTTAAGACACAAAAATAATGTTAAATTGAAAAGCATAAAATATTTTTTATTTAAGTTACATAAATTGCAGTAATTCCTTTGCTGTATTTACTGCAATTCATACAGTCATACAATTACAACTTCTTGTCTATAATTATACATTTAATGAAAAACGCTGTCAATACAATATGAAAATATTCTATAGTTAATTTATAAAGGCTTATATGGAATTAATTCTAACTCCATATAAGCCTCTTAAACTAATTTTTGCATATTATTTTCCTACAAAGTGCTGAACAATTATCTTGCCATATGCGGGGCTGTCAACTATCCCTATTCCTGTATATCCAAATTTTTCATTTAATATGTTCTTTTTATGTCCCTCAGATTTCATCCATGCTTTAACTGCTCCTTCTATTGTACGGTTACCAGCTATATTTTCACCTGCTGAACTAAAATCTATATGGTGTTTTCTCATCATATCAAATGGAGAACCATATGTTGGAGACTGATGAGAAAAATAATTTTTTTCAACCATTTCCTTAGCTTTTAGCCGTGTCACTTCCATTAATTTCATATCAATTTTTAACGGTTCAACTCCTGCCTCCTCTCTCTCATTATTAATTAAGTTTAGTAATAATTGTTCTTCTTCACTTATTCCTTTAAGTTCAGAAGTTTCTTCCGCTTCTTGTGACTCAGGCGTTAATACTTCAATTTCATCATTATCTGACACAGTCTCTTTCTCTTGTGGAGATTTTGTCTCTTCTGGTGTTGAATCTTTAGGTGTTTCAGAACGTTGTACATAGTTTGCTGACACCGCTCCCACATATCCAGTTTCAGGGTCGTACACGGTAAACCAGTCAGAAAGTCTTCCAAAAATCTGCACTTTCCTTCCATTTTCCAGTACCGTTATAACTGGATATTCCGTAGACGCCCCCTGCCGCAAATTCAAATTTGATGCTGTTACAATTCCTTCTTCAAAATCAATTTTTTCAAATTGCGATATGGCAGTGGCTTCTTGAACATTATTTTTCATAAAACCTAATATCCCCGTCAATACTACCATCACCGCAACTAATAAGACAACTTTCCTGCTCATAACAATCCCTCCAACTTTTAAAATTAAGTTTACAAATTAAATTATTTTATAATAATTACAGTTGATAATAGTATTGACAAAATTACATGAATTATTTACATTTCCAATGTATAAAAAAATAATTTTATTATAAGATTTTTTTCTTACAATAAAATTATTTATAGAAAATTCTAAATTATATATAGGTAAAATTTAGATAATCTCGGACTTAACTTTTTTTATAGCTTCCTCCACTGACAATTCTAAAACTTGGGAATCTTTTCTCAGTTTATACTCAACAATTCCCTCACTTGCTTTTTTGCCCACTGTAATTCTTATTGGTATACCAATAAGGTCTGTATCTTTAAATTTTACTCCTGGTCTTTCATTTCTGTCATCAATTATTACCTCAACACCTGACTCTAAAAGTTCTGAATATATCTTTTCTGCAAGCTCCATCTGTGTATCATCCTTTGTATTTACTGGTATAACTATTGCATGATAAGGAGCTACAGACATAGGCCATATTATGCCATTTTCATCGCTATTTTGTTCAATTATTGCTGCCATTGTCCTATTTACTCCTATTCCATAACATCCCATAACCATTGGATTTTCTTTTCCGTTTTCGTCTAAATAAACACAGTTTAAAGCTTCAGTATATTTAGTTCCAAGTTTAAATATGTGCCCTACCTCAATACCCAATTCAACTTTAACAGGTTCTCCACATTTAGGACATTTATCTCCTTCACATATAGTTCTTATATCTTTTACTATAGTAGGATTAAAATCTCTTTTAATATTTACATTTTTGTAGTGAAAGCCAGACTCATTAGCTCCTACAATAAAGTTTTTCATATTTGCAACTTCATTATCAATTATAATTTCTATATCAAGCCCAATAGGTCCAGCAAATCCAACATCTGCACCTGTTACCTTTTGAACTGTTTCTGCATCTGCCATTTCAAGCTCTATACAGTTTAATAGATTTTGAAGTTTTGTTTCATTAAGCTCCCTGTCTCCTCTTACCATAGCAGCCACTATTTTGTCATCTGCTTTGTATATAAGAGTTTTTGCAAATTCCTTTGGGCTGCATTTAAAAAACTCTGTAAGTTCTTCAATTGTTCTTGCATCAGGTGTTGCAACTTTTTCTAGTTCTAAATCTTCACTGCAGCACTCTTCATCACTTTTACTACAGCAGCTTGCATCACAGCAACTCTCACTAACACATTCTGCCTTCTCATCATTTGCAGCATATCCACAAGCTTCACAATAGGCAATGCCTGATTCACCAATAGAGGATTTTACCATAAATTCCTGTGAACCTGAACCACCCATAGCACCTGTATCTGCATCAACAACAATATAATCTAAGCCACAGCGATCAAATATTCTGCAATATGCATCATACATTTTTTGGTATGATACATCAAGACCAGCCTCATCCCTATCAAAACTATATGCATCCTTCATTACAAATTCACGTGACCTCATTACTCCAAATCTTGGTCTTCTTTCATCCCTGTATTTTGTCTGGATTTGATAAAGAGTAAGGGGAAGGGCTCTATAGGACCTTATTTCGTTTTTAACTGTCTCGGTAAAAATTTCTTCATGAGTAGGTCCAAGACAAAACTCTCTTTCATTTCTGTCCTTTAATCTAAACATTTCCGCACCAAATACTTCCCATCTTCCTGATGCCTGATACGCTTCTGCTGGCAAAAGTGCAGACATAATAAGCTCTTGGGCACCTGCCCTGTCCATTTCTTCTCTTACAATTTGTTCTATTTTTTTAAATGTCCTGTATCCTAAGGGTAAAAAAGAATAAACTCCTGATGCTAGTTTTCTCATCAATCCAGCCCTTAACATAAGTTTATGGCTGGCTATTTCAGCTTCTGCCGGAACTTCTCTTAATGTTGGAATAAACATGTTAGATACTCTCATGTTTTTACCTCCTAAATTTTTATAAATTATCAAAGCCGGAAATAAAAAACTCCATCCTACAATACATAATGGGACGGAGTATACATCTCGTAGCCCTTTCATCAATTGCCTTCATTATTTTTATGTTAATATATCACTCTAAGCTTGTCAAGGGTTGGAAAGTAACTAAATTTTTTTCACTTTTAATTTACAATTTAGTTTTTGCTGTTTAACTCTTTTTCAAGTTCATATATTTGTTGCTTTAATATTTGTATTTGCTGATGAATACGATTATCTTGGGAATTATTGTTATTATTGCTTTGAAACAGTTCATTATGAGAAGCAAATGTCAAAATTATATCTCCCACATTAGTAATAAAATTTCCTAATGCGTTTTGTTGATTTAAATTGAGATTGTTTGCTAGAAGAATTCCAAATATTAATGATATCATTGAAATCTCTTTAGGCGATAATGAAAAAGAACACTTTGTGAGTATATTATTAAGGTTAATGCTATGGTTCATATCATTGCATTGTCTTTTGCAATTTCTGTTATTATAACTCATAATATTCTCCTTCATTATTACTTATATTAAAACTTGTATGCTCCAACCTTACACCATTAACATATGCCTTTAAAAGCAAATAAATCCTATTTTAATTTTATATATTATGCAGGGTGAATTAAAAATGTTACTACAATAATTTTATTTAAAATTATCCTAGACAAATTTAAAATGAAGTAGTATAATATTTTTGTTGGCCATTAATGTGCCATTAGCTCAGTTGGTAGAGCACCTGACTCTTAATCAGGGAGTCCAGGGTTCGAGTCCCTGATGGCGCACCAAAAAACCTAGTAACCTATAGGGCTACTAGGTTTTTTAATTTTTATTAATTTATTCAAAATCTTCATCTTCTATCATTTCAAAAAATACATCTTCCTCTATTGTATCTGAAAATACATCTTCCTCTTCTATTATGTAATCATCATCTTGGGCGTCTTTTTTATCTTTGTCTTTTCCTTTATCCTCATCTTTGTCCCTTTCCTGGTCTTTTCCTTTATCTTTATCCTTATCCTCTTCTTTCCCCTTTTCTTCATCAGATTCTTCTTGAGTTTTTATAGTTTCTATAGAGTGTGTATCCATGGATATAATTGAAGTGGTTCTTGGAAAGGCGTTGTTAAATCTAAAATTGCCTTTAAATTCTTTAACCTTTTCCCCTTCAATCAAAAACTGTACTTTATCTATTTCTTTCAGCTCGGTAAGAGAATTTACAATTGAATATATTGTCATCTTTTCTTTAGCCTTATCATCTGGGTGTTTATCTCTAAATTCACTGTTAAAATCAACAACTGCAACATCCCCATCTATTTCTATTTTTGAAACAAGCTTTGATTCAGATGGTATGGCAGACCTTAACTCCCCAACTTTAGGTCCTTTTATCAGTTCATTAACAATAATCTCTGCTAAGTGATTTACACTCTTTTTTGCTTCACTCATAGGTATATACCTAATTTCTAGTTTTAACTTTGTATAATCTTCATTGGCAAAGTATAGATTTATTGGGATTTTGTCTGATATCTGTCTGGCTTCTTCTTCGCTTAATGTAATACTGCTGACAGGGGATAATTCTTCATCCTCTTTATTTTTTCTCTTAGAGGAACATCCTGCCATAAATGTTATTATCATAATACATGCAAATATAATACACAATCGCTTCTTCATCAACCGGCCACCTCACTATAAATTCTTTATAGATTATTTTTATGCCGGTTGCATCTTAGGTATTCTTATTTTTTGTCCTATGTCAATAAGCACTGTCTGTATCTTCTGCACCATGGGTTAAAATAGCAACTGTAGAACTTGTCCCAAGTCTTGAACATCCTGCATCTATAAATTTTGCAGCCTGCTCTAATGTTTTTATACCTCCAGAAGCCTTTATTTTCATATTTGAACTAACAGCACTTTTCATAAGTGTAATGTCACTTAATGAGGCTCCCCCTCCATTAAATCCTGTAGAAGTCTTTACAAAATCCGCCTTAGCTTCTTCTGCAATTTTACAAACCTGTACCTTTTGCTCATCATTTAAAAGGGCGGTCTCAATAATTACCTTTACAATAACATTTCTATCATGAGCACATTTTACAACCTCACTTATATCATTTTTTACATATTCATAATCACCTGAAATTAATTTGCCTATATTAATAACCATATCAAGTTCTTTAGCACCGTTATCTATTGCCTCTATAGACTCAGCAACTTTACATTTTGTAGTTGTAGTTCCATGTGGAAATGCTATAACTGTACTTACTAATACTTTTGAATCCTTTAAAATATCACTGGCTAATTTTACATGGCAGGGTTTAACACAAACACTGGCTATATTGTATTGTCTAACAATATTTATCTCTCTTTCAAGGTCAAAATCGGTAAACTCAGGTTTTAGTACAGCATGATCAATAGCTTTTGCCACAATATTTTTTATATCCAATTCTTTTTCCCCCTAATAAAAATTTAAAACAATACTGAAATTATATCAATAACATCTTCATCTACAACAGAATAACAAATCTCAAGACCACTTCTTTTACCTTCAATTATACCTGCTGCCTTGAGTTTTGCAAGATGTTGGGACACCGTTGATTGAGGTAATTTCAAGCATTCTTGTATTTTTGTTACATTACATTTGTTATCTATCAACCCTTTTACAATGCACAACCTGTGGGGATGTGCTAAAGCCTTTATTTTTTCGGCCTTTTGCTCATATATCTTAGCATCTTCCATGTGGTCTTCCTCCCATTATTTATATATCTTGATTTTATGATATAAATTGCAAAATTTAATTATATTTTTATAATATTATTTGCAAATTAAATTAGAGACCATCTTTTTTCATTGCATTTACTATTCTGCAATGGTTTATAAGATCCTCTTCTGATTTCGCTTCACTTGCATAGTTTAATCCATACGGCCAAAAGTGCTGCCTGTCTCCTTTTAAAACTGCACTGTTATCTCCTGTAATAGCTCTAAGTTCTTCTGTTGCATGTTTTCCTGTATAGACACCATCTACTATTAAGTTCCACCATGCATTGGTGGTTCCTACTCCAATAGTATGTGAAATTTCATGCATTGCAGTAACATGATTCATATAACTTTTATTTCCAAACCTTATTGTACCATTTATATTCCCGTCAGCTGTTGAAACAGACGGTTCGTATAAAACTTTAATTTCCTTTGTTATTGTAGTATATGTATTATAATAGTATACTGCCGTTTCCATAGCCTCCTCTATTCTCCTATATGCATCTAATTGATCAGCAGTAGGGTTTTGTGCCTTTACAATTGTATATGTGACATTTCCAGTTTGCTCTGGTGGCGTTGGTTGTGAAGATGCGGGAAACTCGGGTATAATCTCTAATATATATCTTATCACCAAAGCATAGTCATTTGAGTCTATGGAACCATCACCATTTACATCTGCTGCCTTCTGTCCATACTGATATGAAAAAGAATCCTGAATACCTAGTACATATCTTTGTATCAAAGAATAATCAGCTGAATTAACTCTGCCATCTCCATCAACATCTCCATATATAAACTGCTCTGAATACACAATACATGTAAAACATGTCATACTAAGCAAAAAAACAACAAGCAATGTAATTAATGATTTATTTTTCATAGCACTCATTTTCCTTTCAATATATTTTTCCTCTACTATTAATTATTCGAATAAAAATTAATTTTTAGACTATCTTTTGTTTTAATTCGCATATCCTTCCACTATTCAATGTAAGTCCAGTACAAATCCATGTCCTGCATGAGTGTTTTTCCCATCACTAATCCTTTATACTTTGGATTTATGGCATAATCAAGACCTAAATAATAAACTGGCACTATTGGCATATCTTCTATCATTATTTGTTCAGCTTCAATGAGTAAATCCATTCTTTCTCTTTCATCCTCTTGGTTAATTGCTTCATCTAAAAGTTTATCAAATTGGTCATTGCTATAAAATGCCATGTTAAAAGGATTGTGGGTTTTTAATATGTCTAAATAGGCTAAAGCATCGTTAAAATCACCAGCCCACATGACTAAAGAAAGTTGATAATTTTTTTTCATCATTCTGTCTAGCATAGCCTCATATGGCATAACTTGTATTTCTACTTCAATTTCTAAGTTTTCTTTCCACATGTTTTGAAAAGCCTGTGCATTTTTTTTTGAAGCCTCCTTGTCATCAACTAAAAGTGTCAGCTTAGGCAGACTGTTATAATCTAACTGAGCCAAACCAGTTTTTAGGAGACTCTTTGCCTTTTCCCCATCATTATCCCCAAATAAATCTCCCGCACTTCTTCTAAATGAACCATTAACCCCTTTTACAATTGGATTGACAAATGCATAAGCCTCTTTAGAACTATTGCCAACAATCTCCTCAACCAATGTCTTTCTATCTAGAGAATAGGAAAGGGCTTTTCTAATATTTTTATTTTTTAATATATTATCTTCATTGTTTATAGATATGTATTGAGTATGCCCTGAATAATAACTCCCCAAATAAGTTTTACTGTCTTTTAGTTCTTTTTTTTGTATCTCATGTGTTATATCTATAACATCTATTTCTCCAGCTTTAAACGCAGTAAAAGCTACCCAGTTGTCATTTATTATTTTAAAATTTACTTTTTCTAAACCAATGTTTTCAAAATTCCAATAGGAATAGTTTTTTTCCAGCAATTTCCTGATAATGATCCCATGAAGATATCTTAAAAGGTCCATTTCCCATAATGTCTTTAGCTTCTAAACCATATGTAGTTATATTAGAATTAAAATACTGACTGTCGTAAAATTCAGTGTTTAAAGGCATAAAAACGCTATTAGATGTAAGTTCTAAAAAATATGGAGTTGGATTTTTCAACTTAACTGACAGGGTTTTTTCATCAACTGCTACAATAGCAACCTCTTCTTTGTTCCCTTTCCCTTGTGCATATTCCAAAGCCCCTTCTATACAAAACAGCAGATGTCTCATAGGGGAAATTTCATGGTTTTCTGGATGTGGCTCAATTGCTCGAATCCACCCGTCTTTAAAATGGTATGCAGTAACATCTGCCCCATTCCACCATTTTGCATCTTCTCTAATGTAAAATGTATATGTCAACTTGTCAGCACTTATTTCCCATGTACTTGCCACTCCAGGAACAGGTTTACCCTTCTCGTTAATTCTTACCAACCCTTCAAATATAGCATTTACCACCCTCATAGAAGGGGTATCACAAGCTAACTGAGGATCGATAGTTTTAGGCTCACCACCTAAGCTTATAACTATTTCATTAGAAATGGCATCCACACTTCTGCATCCGGTTAGTAAGACGTTCAGGCAAATTAAAAGAATTAACAGCAACGAATAGGACATATTTTGCTTCATAGAAAGCCGCCTCCTTAATCTAATTAATGACTTTAAGTCCTTAATTAGTAACTTAGGATGCTTACATATTAACTTTAAAATTTATGTCATCCATATTTCCGCCTAATTTATGAACTGCTGCCTTAATCTCGCAAAAAACATCGTAGCCGATAGAATCTATATTTTTCTCAACATAACCTCTTAAAAAAGGTATTGCTCTTCCGTCTCCTAAATCTCCAATACAAATAGCACCTATAATTTTATCGTCCATTTTTATGAATGTATCCTTAATACATGCATATACAACCTCATATTCAGGGTTTTTTCGTATATTTACACCTATTTGAACCAGTGAATATAAAAGGTATTCTTCAACATCTTTAATTTTTTCAGCACCTTTTAATTTGCTTAATATCCCGTCTATGCTGGCATCTCCAATATTTATTATAGCACCATTTATTTCCTCAATTATAGCTTCATTTTTAGAATTTACATCATATAAAAGGTCTAGCAACATTTCCGCAGCTTTTTTTGCCTTTAATCTTCCAAGAAACCTAATAGCCATTAACGGAACAAGGATTTCTTCATCATCTTTTATTGAAGAGGCTAAAGAAGCCAATTCCATTAATTGATCTATAAAATCCTCGCCAAAACATTGTAATCTGCGTATAAGAACCTCAGGTACATCAAGAACACATATTTTAGATGCCTTTTTAAATAGTTCAATCAGCTCATCTAAATTATCTATGCCATCAAAATATTTATAAGGAGTAATTCCTCCTAATAGGTCTAGCTCTGTGTTTTGCCATTCCTTTAGCTCTTCATCTAAAAAAACTGATATATCCTCATCTTTTATTTTTAAAATTTTTTCAGGTTCAGTATTGTTAAAAAGTCTATCATAACCTTTTTCTATCGCCCTGTTATAACTTTCAAACAATAACTTTTCTGTATCCAAAATTCTATCCCCTTCTTCTGTCTTTAACATATACACTTCCTGGCATTGCCTTTGCTTTTTTCTTTAATTCTGCGGCTATTTCAGCTACCTGCACATGACTTATAAGTTCCCTCTCCTCGTTGGTTACAACTGATAAAGATATGGACACTAATGGAAACTTCATAATTTGACCTTGCCTGTTGCTAGTTACAATATAACCTCTGTCAACATCTTCTTTGCAATATAATTCCTTAATTTTTATATCAAAAGTCTTTATGATATTTTCACAAATTGCATCCACTTTATCAGGCGTGGTCACTATAACAAAATCATCTCCTCCAATATGACCAATAAAGTCACCAGCATTTCCAAATGAAGTAGCGGCATCTATCAGTACATCCGCAGTCAGCTTTATAGCTCTATCCCCACTTGCAAATCCATAGACATCATTATATGCCTTAAAATTATCAAGGTCACCATATATAACTGCAAACAATTTATTTTTTGCAATTCTTTGATTAATTTCCGATTGAATTTCAATATTTCCCCGAAGTCCCGTCAAAGGATTGGCCCATCTGTTTCTATCAATGCGTTTTAATGTATTTCTAACCCTGCTTACCAATTCCCTGCTATTAAAAGGTTTAATTATGTAATCATCTGCCCCAAGCTCTAACCCCTCAAGTTTATCATCCTCATTTTCCTGTGCCGTAAGCATTATAATGGGCATGAGATTATTACTTTCATCATCTCTTAAAATTTTACACACTTCAAATCCATCCATGCCAGGCATAACCACATCTAAAAGTACAAGATCCGGTTTTTCTTCCCTTACCTTTTGAAGACCTTCTTCACCACTAGAAGCAGTTACTACCTCATAATCTGCCTCTTTTAATACATCTGAAATTAATTTTTTCATAAACTCAGTATCTTCAATTATTAATATCTTCTTTTTAAACATTATAGAAAACTCCTATCGAAGTTAATTTTATACATTCATATACTAACATAAATATCGGAAAAAATATATGAAAATATAACCTCACATTGTCAATTATATATCAAAAAGACATATTTGAAAAGTAAAAAACAATACTAATAACCTGCCTTTTATGATATACTTATATTAAAGGAGTGATATTTTTGGCACAATTTTGTACTTGCGGATCTTTAATGGTGGATGATAAATGCACAAATAAAAAATGTAAATATATAGCATCCACAAAATCTAGTTCTTCAACTAAAAAACGTGCAGCAGAGAAAAAAACAGTAGCAGAGGAAAAACCTAAAGCTAAACGTACAAGAAGAGCTTCAAAATGTATAACTTACAATATATATGATAAAAAAGAAGAAAGTTCCTAATAGAGCTTTCTTTTTTATTTAAATTATAGAAACACTGTTAATGCGTTTTAAGTTTTCTTCCCGGATTTCAATACCGGGATTTTTTTCAAATTCCTCACCGACTTATTGTGGGCATAAAAACGTAATTGCAGTAGTATGGACCATGGACTGAAACATTATCCACTTTAAGGTCTAATCCATATTCAACAAATACTGTTACAGGAAACTCTGAAAGAGATACGGCACCAGGTACGGTTACAGTTATGCTGATAAATTATATCATGGGGAATGGGAACAGGATTCGTATTTTGTGTCATATTTTTTGATATTTTAGCCTTGTGATAAATATTAATACACAAAAAGACCGTACACTTTTTTGTGCACAGCCTTTTCTATTTTGGAGGCGCCACCCAGATTTGAACTGGGGAATAGAGGTTTTGCAGACCTCGGCCTTACCACTTGGCTATGGCGCCATATATTAAATGCAGGATATCAGCTTATTCGAAACACCGATATCCTAATATATTTTGTGGAGCGGGTTACGAGATTCGAACTCGCGACTTTCACCTTGGCAAGGTGACACTCTACCACTGAGTTAAACCCGCATATTTTGTCTGTGAAAGGCAAAATACTATTGAACCCTTTACCAAAACCAAGGTTTTGGTGCCCAGAGGCGGAATCGAACCACCGACACGAGGATTTTCAGTCCTCTGCTCTACCGACTGAGCTATCTGGGCAAATTGGCGACCTGGAAGGGACTCGAACCCTCGACCTCCAGCGTGACAGGCTGGCATTCTAACCAGCTGAACTACCAGGCCGCATGTGGTGGGCACTACAGGGCTTGAACCTGTGACCCCCTGCTTGTAAGGCAGGTGCTCTCCCAGCTGAGCTAAGCGCCCACATAACACGCTTTATTTAAGCGACAATAGATAGTATACAAAAATTATTTAATAAAGTCAACACTAAAAATGTCATCTTTTTAAATTTATATTCCTCTTTCTCTTGTATTCTTTATAATACTCACTATTTCATTATTTTAAACCAACTCTAATATTAACTTTTTCCCCCAATTATTTCCCTTAACTCTGCTTCGGAAAATTGATATTTCATATTGCAAAAATGGCACTGGGTCTCTATTTCATTTTGTTCTTCTAATATATTCACTATTTCCTCTTTCCCAAGACTAATTATATTTCTAAACATGCGTTCTCTTGAACAGTTACACTTATAATTACAAGGCGATTTTTCCCCAATTTTTAAGTTTCTTTCAGAAAATATCATATTAAGTATATCTTCTGGGGTTTTACCCTCCTTCAATAATCCTGTAACAGAAGGAATGTTTTTTATTTTTTCTTCAATATAACTAATGGTTTCTTCACCAGCACCAGGCATTAACTGAATTATAAAGCCCCCTGCATTTTCTATAATTTTATCTGAACTGGCCAAGACTCCCAAGGCTACACTGGTGGGAATTTGCTCTGAATAAGCATAATAATATGCTATATCTTCAGCAATTTCTCCCGATACTAAATCTACATATCCTATATAGGGCTCTTTTAACCCTAGATCTTTAATTACATTTAAATAACCTTTACCAATAGCTCCTGCTACATCAAATTTCCCTTCACTGTTTAAAGGCAGATATACCAATGGATTGTGTACATATCCCCTTACATTTGCCTTAGAGTCAGAAACCACAACAATTCCACCTAAGGGACCATCCCCTTTAATTTGTATTGTTTGTGTACTTTTAGGCGACTTTAAAAATACAGACATTAAAACTGAAGCTGTGAGAGTTCGCCCTAGTGCAACAGATGCCAGCGGAGATAAACTGTGAATTTCTTGAGCATGTTTTACCAAATTGGTAGTTACTGCTGCAACTGCTCTTACCTTCCCATCTTCTGCTGTAGCTCTTACAATATAATCTTCCATTTATATTATCCCACCTTATAACACTATTCCAAAAATCAATTATATAATAAACTTCCTTGTTTGCATAGAAATAAATATTTGAAAGCCCCGGCATTCTCATACCGGGGCATTTTAGGCTATCTTTTAAAATCAAATACAAAGTCTAATTAGCACTTGCTCACATTTGAAGCCTGAGGACCTTTAGCGCCTTCCACCACTTCAAATTGAACTTCAGCACCTTCTTCTAATGTTTTGTAGCCTTCCATGTTTATTGCTGAAAAATGTACAAAAACGTCTTTTCCTTCTTCTCTCTCAATAAAGCCAAAACCTTTTTCAGCATTAAACCATTTTACTCTACCTCTTTCCATCCTGCACTCCTCCTGAACTTTAATACTTTAACTTAGCTGGCATTTTCATGCACTTACTAAATCTATAACATTGTATCATATTTTTGCATTGCTTGTCAATCTGATTTTTTGCTTACACTGATACCTATTACTGTAATATATTTTTTACATACATCTATAATATTTATTTTTCCTTTTTGCAAACAAAAAATACTCTTTGAGCAATTGAAGATGCTTTTGACAGTTTTAGCTCATCATATATATTTAGAAGTTTTAAACCTCTTTCATTTACCATATTTTTTAAATCATTTATCTCATAACATCTTTCTAAATGAACTTCATCCACTCTTTTATACATTCCATTTTCTTTTGTAAATATAGTAAGGTCAAATTCACATATATTTGTTTTACTGTCAAAGAAATTTTGCCATATATAAGCTATTTCATCTGATACATCATAAAACACATTGTTTTTTAATATGTTTTTAAACTTAAATGGTGTATTAATATCAAAAATAAAAAGTCCCCCAGGATTTAAATAATTATGTACATTTTTCAGCAATTTCTTAATGTCTTTTTTATATAAAATATAATTTAAGCTGTCCATAAGTAATACAATAGCATCCACAGTTCCATAGAGCTCGAAATTTATCATATCCTGATTTAAATATAAAATGTTTTCTAAACCAGCAGACTTTTCCTTTGCACAGTTTAACATATCAATAGATATGTCTATTCCAATCATATCATATCCTCTTTTAGCCATTTCAATGGTAAAACTCCCTGTACCACATGCCAGGTCAAGAATGAGGGAAGGATTTTGTTTATATCTTTTAAAAATACTTTCAATAAAATCCGCCCATTTTTTATAATCTACATCATACATCAATTTATCGTATACATAAGCAAAATCAGAATAAGGAATATTTTCTGTCATTTATGCCTCCTTTAAAATATACTACCTTTTTATTAGCCTTTATAGGATTTTTCCTTCTAAAAAACATGTTTATAGTATAGCACAAAGCATAAATAAACCTCAAGAAATAATGATATTTACAAAGAGGGCTATAAAAAAACTCTACTTTATAAAAAGCAGAGTCTTTTAAATAAGCATTACTGTGCCTTTTGCTTTTTTTGTGCCTGCATTAATTTTTTTCTCTTTGTAATCAACCCGCCAATTCTTCCCGTTTCTTTTGCAGTTAGGCTCTTCCAACCTTCTTTTTTTACTTTTTCAAATAATCCTAGTTCTGCAACCACTTCATATTTTATTTTTTCATCTATGTTTTCCAATGTATACCACCTCCATAATGTATTATTTACAATTCCGGCTAAATATATGTATGCCTATATATTATTTCTAATATTATTCCTTATATTGCTTATATTAAAATAATACAATTGGTGTTTTTAGGTAATTTATTGATATGATATTTTCAAAAATCACGAAGGTTATTTTGATGAAAGAAATTTCTACAGATATTTTTGCATTATATTATAAAGATCAATGCAAAAATATCTGTTTTAACAAAATGAAAAGTATATTCCAATAAATTATAACTTGCTTTTTATTACTTTTATAGCTTCTTGAAGCTGTTTATCTTCCTCTTTTGGCAACTGGGAAACAGGAAGTAGTCTGCTTTCCTCATCTAGTTCAACTTTTATATCTGGTTCAATTCCTTTTTTATGAATATTTATTCCTGCAGGTGTAAAATAAGTGGCAGTAGTTAACTTTAAGCCTGAACCATCGTCAAGTTCTACTACATTTTGAACTAATCCCTTTCCAAATGTTTTTTGACCTACAAGGGTTCCCTTTTTATGGTCCTTGACAGCTCCTGCCAAAATTTCTGACGCACTTGCGCTATATTCATTAATCAAAATTGCAATAGGTTTATTAAGTTCTGTTTTATCCGAAGTTTTTTCCATTCTGTTTCCAGCTCTGTCCTCCATATAAACAATAAGTCCTTCAGGTACCAGACGGTCTGCAATGGCTACAACCTCGTTCAAATCCCCTCCCGGATTATCCCTGACATCTATAATCAATCCTTCCATTCCTTTATCTAAAAGCTGGTTTAAATGCATTCCAAAATAATGTGCACATTCACCGTCAAACATTGATATTCTAATATATCCTATATTGTTTTGTAACATTTCACTTGTCACATTCACTATTTTTATTGTCTTTCTCGTTATTTCAAAATCAATATACCTTTCCTCTGAAGGTCTGTACACAGTAATTTCAACCGTTGTATTTTCCTCACCTTTTATCATACTTACAATCATATCCGAATCCCTTATGGTAGTAACATCTTCACCATCAACTTTTACTATTTTATCTCCCATTTTTATTCCCGCTTCTATGGCTGGTGAATCTTCAAAGGGCTCAACCACTGTTAAGATACCATCCTCTGGCATATTAACAGTAACTCCAATTCCAACATAGCTTCCTCTGGACCTTTCCATAAAAAGCGCCATCTGATCTTTTGTAAAATAGACAGTATAAGGGTCTTGTAATGAATTTGCCATTCCAGCTATAGAACCTTCTAACAAAACATTTTCGTCAACCTCTTCATAAAAATATTTTCTTAAAAGATTATATACTTCTCTATATTTTTTTACATTTACAAAATCAACTTTGTTTTTATCAAACACTACACCATATGATGGATCAAGATTATTTCTTGCTCTATCAGTAACATCATCTAGATCATCAGCTGGAACAACAATAATATATGGGTTATTTTTGTACCATATTAAAAAACCACATGTTGTAACTGTAACTGTAACAATAACAGTTATTAATATAGAAAGCACCTTACTTCCAGAACTATTATTCAATATTACACACTCCCCCTATTGTTTTCATTGTGTTTTTCTTCATATCTTTCCCTTCTTTTCGTTATTTTCTCATTATATCATATGCTTATTTATCCTATAATATAGCAAAACCCGGAAAAACCCGGATTTTATTTTTACTCATCCTGAAACGTATGATATGGGGTTAACTGGAACACCGTTTTCTCTCACTTCAAAGTGTAAATGGGGACCGGTAGAAAGACCAGTACTTCCTATCTTTGCTATTGTATCCCCTGCTTTTACTGAAGTACCACTGCTAACAAGCAGCTGACTACAGTGGGCATAGAGCGTTGTAATCCCACCGCCATGGTCAATAACAACTGTGTATCCGTATCCACCTTGCCACCCTGACATTATTACCACTCCATCATTAGCTGCAATTATAGACTGCCCTGAACTTGCCGAAATGTCTATACCTGTATGCATTTTATATACCTTCAAAATAGGATGAAGCCTGTTTCCAAAAGGAGATGATATATAAGTTGAACTAGGTACCGGCCATCTCATGACTCCACCAGTGTAGTCTGCTGTCCTTTGAAGATTTTTTATCTGGCTCTCTAGTTGCCTGGACTTTTGGATTAATTCATTTTCCTTTCTCTCTAAACTACTAAGTTTAGAATTAATACTTCTTATCTGAGCTTCCAACGCTTGAGTTGCAGCCTTTATATCATTTAAATTGCTCAGTGCACTAGAAGCTTTATTTTCAAAATCCCTTTGTTCATCGGCAACAAGCTGCTTTTTATATTCTATCTCTTTCTTAGCTTCTTCTATACCTTCTATGAGCTCTTTGTCCTTTTTGCTTATAGCTGAAATAAGCTGAATTCTTCTAAAAAAATCAGTAATGCTTTTTGATTCCGCTAAAATCTCAAGGTATGATACATTAGAATTTTGATACATAACATTAAGCCTTAATTTAAACTGTTCTAACTGTTTTTCGTAATTTTCTTCACTTTCAAGTATGGCTTTATCTAATTCCTCTAAAATTTCATTTAGTTCATTTACTTTCTGCACAAGCTCATTGTATTCCTTTTCTGCCTTATCTTGCTGACTTTGCATATATTCCTTCTCGTTTTTTACTGAATTTAACTTTTTCTCTTCATCCCGTTTTTGTGAAGATACCTGATTAATTTCACTGTCCACTTTGCTTTTTTGATTTTGTGTACTTGTTAGCGTGTTAGAATATATTGGAATTATGACCATAAATATCATTGATATTAATATACTAAGCTGTACTACCTTTTTCACCGATTTCTACCTCCCAAAAAGATTGGATTTCAATGGCTAAAGTACTTGTATTCTCAAACACGTAAATACTTACGTATTGAAACCATACTTCCTAAAGCACCTACAACTACACCTATCAATAACATATTTAAAATAAGACCAGAATAAAACTCACTTTTATGAATCATCTCCAGCCCGTATAAACTTAAATCAAACCTATTAAAAACCCTGGCATAAATAAAGTTTACTATGCCAAAACTCATAATTGCCCCTACCAAACCTATAATAACACCTTCTACAATAAATGGCAAGCGTATAAACCAATCTGTTGCTCCAATATATTTCATTATATTTATTTCTTTTTTTCTTGCAAATACAGCCAATTTAATGGTGTTAGATATAATTACAACAGACACTACAATCAATAAAAAAAGTATAAAACTGCTTCCAACTTTAACCCAGTATTTTACTTTATTCATAAAGTCTATTGCTTTTTGGGAATATCTCACATTGTCCACCCCAGGAAAAGCTGACAGTTTTTTTACTACTTCTTGTGCATCATTAGAATTAGCCAGGTTTATTGTAAATGAAACAGATAAAAAATCATTACCCAGCCCTTCAATTACAGATTTATTATTCCCTAATATTTCCTCCATTTCTTTGTATGCTTCTTCTCTTGAAACCATGGTATATTCCTTTATCCTGTCATCCGACATAATAAGCCATTCAATTGAGGCGACCTCTGAATCGTCAAGCTTTGCATCGCAAAATACTTCCATCTCTGGTTTTTCGCTTTGATGCTCAATATTATGGTTTATATTCTCTATGGTTACAAAAAATCCTCCAAGTACAATTAGCGAAGCTGTTACCACAGTTATAGAAGCAAAAGACATCAATATATTTTTGTATATGTTAATAATTCCTTCTTTAAATATATATTTGCCCGTTCTCAGCTCCATCTTCATATTGCCCTTTCTCCTGATCCCTTATAATTTCACCTTTTCCAATGGCAATTACTCTCTTTTGCATAGAGTCCACTATTCCTTTTTCGTGCGTAGCCACAATAACGGTAGTTCCCCTATGATTAATTTCCTCTATCAGCTTCATTATTTCCCATGAGGTCTCAGGGTCTAAATTCCCCGTTGGCTCATCTGCAATCAACAAAGGTGGCCTGTTTACCAAAGCCCTAGCCAAAGCTACCCTTTGCTGCTCTCCTCCTGAAAGCTCATCGGGATATGCATCAGCTTTTTTACTAAGTCCAACCAGCCCTAGAGCCATTGGAACTTGCCTTCTCCTTTCCTTTGGCAATGCCCCTGTAATGTGCATGGCAAATTCAACATTTTCATAAACAGTCTTTTTAGGAAGCAATCTAAAGTCTTGAAAAACCACCCCGATACTTCTTCGCAAATAAGGCACTTCTTTAGGTTTTAAAGTAGAAACATTAAAACCATTTACATATACTTCTCCTTCTGTAATGTTTTCTTCTCTTAATATAAGTTTTAGCAAAGTAGACTTGCCTGAACCACTAGGTCCAACAATAAAAGCAAACTCTCCCTTATTAATATGAAGATTTATTTTATTTAGTGCTAATGTCCCACTGCTATACCTTTTGGACACTGATTTAAATTCTATCACTTTAGCCTCCTAAAAAACGAATATATGCCCTTTTTAAACTTTATTTTATATTAAAATTTATTTAATGGCAATGAAATTTTTAACATTAAATACCCGGGTGGCTGTCAAGATATTTTTTTACCATAACTGCAACTTTAAAAATAATTGCATCATCAAACATCTTTATGTCCAGCCCGGTGGTTTTTTGAATTTTTTCAAGCCTGTAAACCAAAGTATTTCTGTGAATGTATAGCTGCCTTGATGTTTCACTTATGTTTAAATTGTTTTCAAAAAATTTTTGAATTGTATCCATAGTTTCCTTATCTAGAGCTTCAAAACCTTCCTTTTGAAATACTTCATCCAAAAACAATTTGCAAAGAGTTGTAGGCAATTGATATATAAGTCTTCCAATACCTAATCTATTATAGTTCATCACTGATTTTTCACTTTCAAATATTTCCCCTATTTGAAGAGCCATTTGAGCTTCTTTAAAAGATTTTGCCAAATCTTTTATGCTATCTACTATAGTCCCTATTCCAATTTTTGCCATTATCATTGCTTCAGTGGAAAGGGTATCCACTATTGTCTTAGCAACCTTTTCCACCTCATCAAGCTCAATTTCTTCTTCAAACTCTAGTTCTTTTATCAGTACAGTGGTTTCATCATCTAAAATTATAACAAAATCTTTATTTCTATTTGGAAATAACCCTTCAACAAATTCATAGGGATATATATCCTTTGCTTTTAAAGTCTTTATGAGCAGTGCAACACGTCGGACATTATTGGCAAGTTTAAGTTTCCTTGCCTTTACCGTAATATCTCCTAATAAAATATTATCGGTAATTATATTCTTGATAAAATTTGTTTTATCATATTTATCTTCATAATATAACTTAAAATTTACAATATTCATAGAAATAAGAGATAAAAATTTAGTACTGTTTTCATTTGTAGAATCAATATATATAATAAATTCCAACTTGTTTTTTATATAAATCTTTTGAAAAGACTGATTTTCAAAAACATTAAAAGTTTTTTTAGATGCCAGTATTTTTGATATAGACGAACTTTTTATTCCCACTTTTTTCTCGTCTGAACAAGCAATAATAGTACCTGAATCGTCCATAATTCCAAATTCTTCATCAATAATATTTTTAATTTGATTTGCAATGTTCTGACAAAACTTAATTTGCAATTCTTATCCCCCTTAAGTACCCTTCTTTCAAAGACTAAACTTCATATAAATATATTATATACCTACCAAAACTAAAAGGGAAAGTCTTTTTTAACTTTCCCTTTTGGTATTTTTAAACTTGTATTTTATTAGTTCATTATTGTTCTTTCTGTTTCCTTATCAAATAGATGAACTTTGTTTGCATCAAAAGCAATTTTAATTAAATCCCCGACTTTAGCTTTAGTTCTTGGATTTACTCTTGCTACAAAGTCAACATCATCTACAATTACATATAGTAAAGTCTCAGAACCTAACATTTCTACAACTTCCACTCTTGCAGTTACTACACTGTCAGACATTGATTCTAAATACACTGCCTCGTCATGAAGGTTTTCAGGTCTTATACCCATAACAACTTCTTTTCCAATGTATTCACTAGCTAATATTTTTTTCGCTTTACCTTCCGGCAATCTTATAGCGTTCTTACCAAATCTCAGAACAACGCCCTCTCCGCCTTTTTCACCAGATGTCCTTTCAACTTTTACATCTACAAAGTTCATTTGAGGACTTCCAATAAATCCAGCAACAAACATGTTTTGTGGACGCTCATAAAGATTTGCAGGAGTATCAACTTGTTGTATATATCCATCTTTCATAACAACAATTCTTGTTCCCATTGTCAAAGCCTCTGTTTGGTCATGAGTAACATAAATAATGGTAGTTTGAAGTTTATTATGCAATTTACTTATTTCAGTTCTCATCTGAACTCTCAGCTTCGCATCAAGGTTGGATAAAGGCTCATCCATCAAGAATACTTTAGGTTCACGCACTATTGCACGTCCAAGTGCAACCCTCTGTCTCTGACCACCGGATAGTGCTTTAGGTTTTCTTTCAAGAAGATGCTCAATATCAAGTATTTTAGCAGCTTCTAAAACTCTTCTTTTTATTTCATCTTTTGGCATTTTTCTAAGTTTTAGACCAAATGCCATATTATCATACACAGTCATATGAGGATACAAAGCATAGTTTTGGAAAACCATCGCTATGTCTCTGTCTTTAGGAGCAACGTCATTTACCAATTTGTCTCCTATGTACAATTCTCCTTCAGTTATTTCTTCAAGCCCTGCAACCATTCTAAGAGTTGTAGTTTTTCCACATCCAGAAGGTCCAACCAATATGATAAATTCTTTGTCTTCGATATCCAAGTTAAAATCGTTAACAGCTGTAACTCCCCCTGGGAACCTTTTGAATATGTTTTTTAGTTTAACACTTGCCATTTTTTCCCCTCCTAAATTTGTTTGAACAGTATTTACTACTAATATAACACGGGAATTTATACTCTGCTAGTATACTTTTTAACAAAAAAAAAATTTCTATTTAGTAACTTTGCATAAATAAAAAAAGTGTTGAATTTTTATACACAAATATGTATAATTATAAAATAGTATTACAAGGGTTATATTATTCATTAAACTTATATTTTTTTGTTAAAAAACAGAATAATAAAGATTAAATAAAAGCTATCAAAAACAAACCCAGTAACATAAAACTATATTCTAAGCTTGGAGGTAATGAAATGTTAAATGTAGGTATAATAGGAGCTACAGGTTATGTGGGAATAGAAATAGTCAGACTTTTGCAAAATCACCCTGAAATTAATATAAGCACAGTGGTTTCACATAGTTTTGCAGGGCAGAAAATATCTGATGTATATCCAAATTTTAAAAATGTATTTGATATGGAATGTGAAAGTCTTGACATAGACAAAATTTCTGATAAAGCAGATATTTTTATAACAGCTCTTCCCCACGGAATTTCAAAAGAGGTAATTCCAAAACTTATAGAAAGAAACAAACGTGTTATTGACCATAGCGGGGATTTTCGCTATAAATCAGTTGAAGTTTATGAAAAATGGTATAACATCAAACACGGTATGCCTCATTTGCTTGACATGTCTGTTTATGGGCTGCCTGAATTATACAGGGACAAGATTAAGGATGCTAAAATAGTTGCTAATCCTGGATGCTATCCAACTTGTTCCATCTTAGCTATTGCACCGCTACTAAAGAACAAACTTATAAAAACAAAAGGTATAATCATAGATGCAGCATCTGGAATAACAGGAGCAGGAAGAAATACCAATTTGCCTTTTCAGTTTTGCGAAAGTGCTGAAAATTTTAAAGCCTACAAAGTATCCAATCACAGGCATACATCCGAAATCGAACAGGAATTATCCTTTTTAGCTAACGAAGATATAATGATTTCTTTTACCCCGCACCTTGTGCCTATGAAAAGAGGAATGCTTTGTACAATTTATGCAGATTTAGAATGCAATAAATCTACAAAGGAAATTATTGATCTTTATAAAGAACATTATAAAGATGAGTTTTTTGTCAGAGTAATGGATGAGGGTAAATTACCTGAAACTAAGTATGTAGCAGGTTCAAATTATTTAGATATAGGAATTGTGGTAGATGAGCGTCTAGGCAGAGTGGTTGTGCTATCAGCCTTGGATAATTTAGGAAAAGGAGCATCAAGCCAGGCAGTACAGGATTTAAATATTATGTTTGGGCTGCCTGAACATTTAGGACTTACTGCTCCAGCTCTTTACTTTTAAAATGGAGGGGTGTTAAATTGAACTTATCTATGGAAACAATAATAAAAAAGGCGGAGATATTAATTGAAGCTCTGCCATATATCCAAAAACTATTTGGAAAAACAGTGGTTATAAAATATGGCGGAAACGCAATGATAAATGAAAATTTAAAAAATTCTGTCATTGAAGATATTACGCTGCTTAAATATATAGGAATGAATCCTGTTGTTGTCCACGGCGGGGGTCCTGATATAACCAGTGCCCTTAATAAATTTAATATTAAAAGTAAATTTGTTGAAGGGCTTAGAGTAACTGATAAAGAAACAATGGAAACCGCTCAGATGGTCTTAATTGGTAAAACCAACAAAGAAATTGTGTCTTTGCTTAATCAAAAAGGTGGAAAAGCAATTGGTCTAAGCGGCATAGATGGCAAACTCATACAGTGTGAAAAACATAAAACTTCTGTAAATGGTGAAAAAGTAGATTTAGGCTATGTGGGAAAAGTGACAAAAATAAATTCTAAAGTAATAGAATTTATTGCAAAGGATGAATATATACCAGTTGTTGCCCCCATAGGCGTTGGAGAAAATGGTGAAAGCTATAATATAAATGCCGATACCGTTGCAGGTGAAATAGCCGCTGCCTTAAAAGCCGAAAAGTTAATGCTTTTAACTGATGTAGAAGGGGTAAAAACAAAAGATAACAAAATAATTCCTGCACTTACAATGAGTGAAGCCTATGACTTGATTGAGAAAAATGTAATAAACGGAGGAATGATTCCAAAGGTCTTAGGATGTATTGAGGCTCTTGAAAAAGGAGTTGGCAGAACTCATATTATAGATGGCAGAATACCTCATTGTCTTCTTCTTGAAATTTTTACCAATAAGGGTATTGGAACTATGATTATGAAAGAAAGAATCCTCTATCATAAAAATGAAAAGATATAAAAGAAAATTTTCTTTAAATTAAATTGTTATTAAAGAAGGATTTTAATAAAAAAAGAAGAATAGATACAAGGGAAGAATGGTTAAATTTACTTTATTAGTTACAGGAGGCTTGATTCCTTTGAGAAAAGACATTGTATCCACAGTATTAAAAGAAGGTATGGTTATAGGCACTAAACTCTCTTCTTGTAATGTCTGGGTTCAAAACATAATATATAAAGTAAAAAAACGTTCAGTTACTGTTGCCCTGTTAACCGACTATCTCCAAAATATCATAATGTGTGGTGAGCCATTTTCTATCAAATATACCACCGAAGATTCAGAGTATATATTTGAAGGCGAAGTAACAAAAATTGACCCTGACTTCCCTTGTTCAGTTACAATAGACATAGTAAATGTAACTGAGCTAAAAAATCAGCGTATTTTTCCACGGGCAGATGTGTTTTTAGCATCAAATATTAAATTAGAAGACAGCAACAAGGAATATTTTTCAATAATCCACGATATAAGTCTTGTAGGTGTAGCTTTTTATTGCAAGGATATTCTAGAAACTGATGGCAAACAAATTGAAATTTTCATATATCTGCCTAATGAACAAACTATATCTGCTAAAGGTAAAATTGCCAGAACAACCTTTAAAAATAATGATATTATTGACTATGGATTTCAGTTCACTGAAATGCATGAAGAAAATAACAATAGCCTTTCTAATTTTTTTGGTAATCTTGAAGAAGAAAAGACAAAACTTAGGAATCATTACACTACTTCAATAAAAAAACATTTAATGTAATTTAAATATTCTTTATTTCATTAGACTTATCTTTATTTTATAAAGCTTATCTTTATAATGTTTATCTTTATATTGCTTATCCTTATTTTGTTGGGTTATCTATGTTTCTAAAATTTACTTCCTAAATATTTGTATAAATGTCTTATTATACAAATATTTTTTTGTTTATTTGTATAAATTTTATTTAACAACACTTCAATATTAAATTTCCCTATTGCATTTTTATGCATTTCTATGTATAATTATAAATAAATTTCTTATTGGAGGTTTTATGTATGAATTTAAAGGAAATAATTGATTTTGATAAAAAGTATTTTATGAATACATTTGGCGATAGAATTCCCGTTTGCTTTGATTATGGAAAAGGCATTAACTTATGGGATATTGATGGAAAAAAATATTATGATTTTTTTGCAGGAATAGCAGTAAGTGCTGTAGGTCATTCACATCCTAAGCTTGTTAACGCTATAAAAACTCAAGCTGAAAAACTCATTCACTGTTCAAATCTTTACTATGTAGAATCTCAAGCTAAACTTGCAAAATTATTGGTTGAAAACTCCTGTGCCGATAAAGTATTTTTTGCTAATAGTGGTGCAGAAGCAAATGAAGGTGCTATTAAGCTTGCAAGAATATATTTTAAGAAAAAGGGCATGGAAGAGAAATTTGAAATAATTACTTTGGCAAACTCCTTTCACGGCAGAACTCTTGCAACTATAGCTGCAACGGGACAAAATAAATATCAAAAACCCTATTCCCCGCTTACACCAAGTTTTTTAAGTGTTCCCATTAATGATCTTCCTGCATTGGAAAATGCAATTAATGACAGCACTTGTGCTGTGATGATTGAACCAATTCAAGGGGAGAGCGGAGTTAATCTAACTACCTCTGAGTATTTAAAGGGAGTTAGAAAACTATGTGATGAAAAGGGTATACTATTGATATTTGATGAAGTTCAAAGCGGCTTAGGAAGAACTGGCAAGCTTTTTTCATACCAACACTTTGACGTAGAACCAGATATATTCACTTTGGCAAAAGCTTTAGGGGGAGGATTTCCAATTGGTGCCCTATGTGCTAAAGAACATGTGGCAAAAGCATTTGAGCCTGGAGACCATGGTTCTACCTTTGGAGGAAACCCTCTTGCATGCAGTGCAGCATTAGCTTCTTTGGAAATTATTTTGGAAGAAAATTTAGTTGAGAATTCTGAAAAAATGGGTGAGTATTTTATAGAAAAGTTATCAGAATTGTCTAATAAATATGATTTTATAAAAGAAGTACGTGGAAAAGGTCTTATGATAGCTGTGGAATTTTCAATAGAAAAAGCTGCCGAAATAAAAAATAAATGTTTTGACAATGGATATCTCATTGGAAATGTAGGTAATAACATCATAAGAATATTGCCGCCGTTAATTATTTCAAAAGAAGATATTGACAAAATGGTAAGCATGTTGGATAATATTTTATCTAAGTTTTAATTTTTTTAAACAATGGAGGTATACAATATGAAGCATTTAACCAGTCTGCATCATTTAAAAACTGAAGATATAGAAAATATATTTAATTTGGCTGAGAAACTAAAAAAACAGCTTAAAGAAGGAATTCCCCATAAAATTCTAGCTGGGAAAACCCTTGGTATGATATTTACAAAGTCCTCTACTAGAACACGAGTGTCCTTTGAAGTGGGAATGTATCAATTAGGAGGCTATCCTTTGTTCCTAAGTTCTAATGACATACAACTAGGCAGGGGTGAAACTATACACGATACTGCCCAGGTGCTGTCTAGATATGTAGATGGCATAATGATACGTACTTTTAAACAAAGTGATGTGGATGATTTAGCCAAATATGGAAGTATACCTGTTATAAATGGACTCACTGATTTGATGCATCCATGCCAGATTTTAGCTGATTTATTTACTGTATACGAGCACAAAAAAACTTTAAAAGGATTAAAACTGGCGTATGTGGGTGACGGTAACAATATAGCCCACTCCCTTCTACATGGCTGCGCTAAAACAGGTATGGATATATATGTTGCTTCTCCTAAAGGATATCAGTGCAGCAGTGAAATAGTAGAAGAGGCATTAGAAGATGCAAAAGTGTCAGGCTCTAATATTGTGTTAACTGAAGACCCTGTAGAAGCCATTACAGATGCAGATGTTGTTTACACTGATACATGGATAAGTATGGGACAAGAAGATGAAAAGGAAGAACGCATTAAAACATTTATGCCCTATCAGGTAAATTCTTCTCTTTTTTCAAAAGCTAAAGAAGATGCTATTTTCCTTCACTGTCTTCCAGCATATAGAGATTTTGAAGTTACTGAAGATGTTATAGACGGTCCTAATTCAGTTGTATTTGACGAGGCAGAAAACAGACTGCATGTACAAAAAGCTGTTATGGCTCTGTTAATGGGATAATTAGCTTAAATAACTGTTATGTAAGTAAATGCAAAGGCGGTGTTTTATGAATTATTCTTTTATCATCAGAAAGGCAGTTGAGTCTGACGCAGAAGCAATTCATAATATTTTGAAAGAGGCATTTAAGGACTATATTATCCGTGCTAAAATTGATGAAACCATTGAACTTAAGACTGAAACTATAGAAGATATTAAAAATGACTTACAAACTAAAGAGGTATTTATAGGATTAATCGACAATGTTCCCACAGGTACTATAAGGGTAGCCATTCAAGCTGATAATACGGCTTATATAAGCAGATTTGGAGTTTTGCCTGAATGTCACAATATAGGAGTAGGAAAAGCTCTTATTAAATTGGTGGATAAATACCTTATTTCAAATCAGGTAAAAAAAGTATTTCTCCATACTGCATCTACTTATAAGGAATTGGTTACTTTTTATTATAATTTGGGTTTTCATATAGATTCCACAAGTAAGGATTTGGGTTATGTACGTGCCTTGCTGGTAAAAAATCTTTGATTTTTAAATAAATATAGAATAATAAAGCAATTTTAGATATAATTGATTTAGTAAAGGTATTTAACGTAATTTTTATGAGGTGAAATATGACTTTTTATTTTGATTTAAAGATATTTTTTCAATCTATATCTGTTTTGCTATCCCTATTTATGATTATTTTATTTCTTTTAAAAGGGAAAAGGACACCTTTACTTTATAATTATTTATGGTGTCAAGTAATTATTTTCATATGGTCCTTAGGTCATATTTTATTTTTGTTCTCAAATAATTTGACAACAAGATTTATTTCAACATGCTTTGAATACATAGCCATTTCATCTATAAGTGCAAGCTGGCTTCTTTTTTGTCTCATTTATACCTATAGCAATATTCTTAAAAAAAGAAAGCTGATATATCTCATGTTTTTACCATCTGTTTTAGTATATATCCTCTTACTTACTAATAGCTTACATCATAAGTTTTATATTCACTTTTCAATGTCAGAAATAGTCTATGGGCCTGTTTTTTGGTTTCACTTAGTTATTTCTTATATATATGCACTAATTGGCACTATCATTCTTATTAGGCATTATATTGCAAACATAGGCTATGCCCGGAAACGAACATTTCTCCTTATATTTGCAGCAACCATTCCTATAATCGCTAATTTTTTCTATATTTTTAATGCTACTACTGGTATAAATATAACTCCTAAGGGTTATGACCTAACTCCAGTTAGTTTTTCATTATCCCTTTTGCTGTTTTCCATAGCCATGTACAAATATAGATTTTTAAACATTGTTCCCATTGCACATAATAAAATTGTTTCTAATTTAAATGAGTCAATAATAGTGGTGGATAGTTTTAATAAAATAGACAGTTTTAATGAGTCTTTCTTAAAGACTTTTTCTCTTTCTGAGAAAATAAATATTTATGACGATGTAGAAAAATTCACCCATTACTTAAAGACAAATTGCTCACCAACTGCCGATACCAAAAGAATTATTAATACCATTAATGATGAAAAATCAACTAACTCTGAATACGGTGAAATAGATATGCTTTTACCTGAAAAAAAGAGTTTTCGTGTAAGTATACAGCCTCTGTTTGGAAAAAAACAAGATTTTTTAGGCAGAATTATTCTTTTTAACGATATAACAGAATATAAAGAACTTTTAGACGAAGTGAAGGACAAAAATGCCGAACTTACAGCTATGAATCAACAACTGTCGGAATATGCAGCCACTGTTGAAGAACTTTCAATAGAAAGGGAAAGAAACCGATTTGCAAGAGATGTACATGACACTTTAGGACATAGTATGACTTTGCTTATTTCCCTGTTGGAAGTATGTAATATAACATGTAAAAAGGATGCTGAAAAAACAGAAGAAAAAATAGCTCAGGCACTTAAAGTAGCCCGAGAAGGTATTAAGGAGCTTAGAAGATCGGTAAAAGGACTTATGCCAGAAAATTTAAAAAATTCAGATATATTAAGTTCCATTAAAAGCCTGATAAATGATTTTGAACCTTCTGGTATAAATATTGATTTTTCCCACGATATAGAAAAAATTAACATTGACCCTAGATTCTCCAGCGTTATATTTAGAATTTGCCAGGAGGCACTAACAAATTCATTAAGACATGGTAAAGCAAAAAATGTTACTATAATATTAAGAGCCAACGATAACAAAATAGAACTATTTATATTTGACGATGGAATAGGCTGTCCAAACTTTAAAAAAGGATTTGGACTAACTTCAATGACCCAAAGGGTAAAAAATATAGGTGGTGACATTGTTTTTGGTTCTGACGGAGAAAGCGGCTTTAATATAAGGCTAGAAATTCCTTTGGATTAGGTCTTGTAACTAAATTATATGAGTTTAACAAGGGAGGTATTATATAAAAATGATTAAAGTATTAATTGTTGATGACCAAATTATTTTGCGTGAAAGCCTTAAATTTATCATTGAACAAGATAAAGATATAAATGTGATTGGTTTGGCTGGAAACGGCAAAGAAGCATTTTCCTTGTGTGAACAATTAAATCCTGATGTTGTCTTAATGGACATTATGATGCCAAAATGCGATGGTGTTGAAGGTACAAGACTCATTAAATCAAAATATAAAGAAATAAAGGTAATAATTTTAACAACATTCAATGATGAGGGGAATGTAACAAGGGCAATAAAAAACGGAGCTGATGGTTATGTATTAAAGGATATCTCCCCTGACCAATTAATTCTTACCGTCAAAAGTGTTTTTAAAGGATATAGCATAATGCATCAAAGTACCCTGAATACTTTTATAGATAGTAAGGATAAAGAAAAGAAAAATAAAAAAACATCAGCAAACATTAAAAAAGAAAAAGTAAATGTAAGACTAGGTAAAAGAGAGCTGGAAATTTTAAATTTAATTGTTGAAGGTAAAAATAATAAGGAAATCGCAGAAACAATGTTTATTTCCGAAGGAACGGTTAAAAACACCATTTCACATATGCTTAACAAATTGAATTTAAAAGACCGCACACAACTTGCAGTTTTTGCTGTCAAAAATAATATTTTGTAATTTATTAGGGGACATTTTTTAATAAACTTAATTATATATTCCGCTTAAATACATATAACTTGGTAATATTTTATTATTAACTCCATTTTCTCTTTGTATTATCTGCTTTATGAATCTTTCAATATCTGCAAAAAACAAATGATAATCAGAACAAACAGATAAATCCATAGCTAATTTATCATAATATTTTAATACTTTTAAATTGGAAGAGACTTTTTTATAAATATACTCTGCACTTTTGTAATTAACAGTGTAATCCTTTAAACCTTGTGCAATAAATATAGGAATTTTTACATCCTCTAAAACATGTTTGGTTTTTCCAACTAGCATCCTGAAATTTACCAATTCGGATATTGAAAACTCTGTAGATGATTTTATATATCTTTTTACATTGTTAAAATCCCTTGTTTTAAAATCAATTAGTATATTATAATATATGTTTTTCACATCCCAGTGATATATAGGAACATTTATAGCAACCACACCAAAATTTTTAAATCTTGTAGCAAAATCCAGTGCAATAAGCCCACCCATATAAAAACCTATTACAACTACCTTCTTGCATTTAGATTTAAGATAAAATAAACCTGCCTCTGCAGATTCTATCCAATCCTTATAATTTGTGCTGGAAAATGTTCTTCTGTTTTTTACACTACATTTAAGGGATGGACAAAAAGTAATAAACCCTTTTGACTGTAAATATTTACTTAAAGGTTCAACATCTGAAGTAGTTCCGCCAAAACCATGTATTATAAGACAACCTATTCTGTATTTCATCAATTTCACATCTCCGAGTGTTTTTTTAAGTCACAAATTCTATTGTATTATAAATGTTTATCTTTTTCAACAATATTTTCCCTTAAAATATAGTCAATATATAAATAAGTTTTAAAAAACCGCCTCATTTTTTACCAATGAGACGGTTTTTTGTAAATTCTTATTGTATGAAATTTTTATTTGCCTCTTACTTCATCTGAAAAGGCAATGCGCTGACGTGAAATTGGGTCAAACACTTCTGCCTTCCCAAGTACCTGCCAATCTCCACCATTTACAAATACATTTAGTTTGATTTTTTCATTTGTTCTTGTAAATAGTACGTTGTCTATCACCACTCTCACATATAAATTTCCTTTGTCATCCAGCATATAATTGTAGCTTACATCTTCCAATTCAGGAGTCAGATTATTTTGTTCCACTTGAATGTGTTTGAAAATTTCCTGAGGATCTACAAATCTTCCTCCTCTTTGGAACTTAAGGCATAATTCATATGTTTCAGGTCTTAAGTCAGCTTTTATCTCCTCTGGAGCACTTAATGTAACTTCAAATCCATCTGATCTAAATCCTGTAAATACAGGTGCCTTTATTCTGGTATTATTAAGCCTGAATGTAGTTTCCATTGTATCTCTAGGATTTTCAACACCTGTCTCACTTGCTTTTAGAGTAAAGTTATAGTATTGAATTCCTGGTTTTTTGATTCTAAAGCTGTACTCCACAACTTCCGACTGATTTGGTTCAAGCTCTATTTGCTTTGGATATCCCTTAGCATTAAGTTCTTTAATCCATGGGTGGTATGCCTTATAGTCTTTAAATTCTTTTGTAGGTACAACTTCCCATAAATCAGTATTAATTATCTCTTCAACATCATAAACCTGGGTTCTTGCACCATGGTTTATAAATGTAGCTTCTATTGAAAACTCATTGCTGCCATCCCATGTATTTGCCTTAGTTTCATCAAAGCTTACTCCGATTTTTGACATCCATCCAAAGAGGTTGTAACAGAATTTATAATCCTCTACTGCCTTACCTCCTCCACGGTGTACATGTTTTGTTATTCCACAGCCTATATCACTTGTGCTAATAACAATTCTTCCCGCTGGTTTATCTTTATTAATGATGTTTCTAATAGCAAGATTAGGAAGTAATTTGCCTTTTGTTGTGTCTTCAACCATAAGTACAACTTCATCTGTAGGAAGTAAATTGTCAAGGTAGCGGTTATCGTCATTTAACCATTCTTCCCCGTCACCTAAAAGGGTTATTTCACTTTCCTCAGTAAAAATACCTGGTGCCATAACACGTGTTGACTTTTCAGGATCTATTCTAAATATGTTGTCAAACAGAGGATGCATTTTGTCATCATCATCTAAAACAGGAATTTGCGGAAACTTAATATTTCCACCTGGTCTTATTGATTCAAACTTTACTTCCTGTGTAAAGCCGTCCCCCGGCTCTATAACAAGTCCGTCACAGTTTTCCCACCATAATTGTCCTCCTGCATTTAAAAATGCCTTAACTTTTTCCTGAACATCTTTAGGGTATGAAATTTCACCATGGGATGTCTGGAATAAAATGTCGTAATCTTTTGCTATTTGTTCAGGTGTCAGGGAAGGGTCATCAATTGAAACTTCCCAATATTTAAAGAATTTAGACTTATCTATGTTTTCACTGTATCCTACAACTCCTGTATGAGTTATATCAGCTTCTAAATCTGTCTGTGCTTTTGCAACACTTCTTAAATCATTAAAGTAATTTGAAAAAGCAGCAAAATTATCACTTTTAGCTCCTGGGATTTCTGCTGAATTTAAATGCATAACATCCTTAAATTCATTTTTATTAAATGCAGGTGGATGAGGATTCACCAATACCCAGTCCATTGGCTTATTTATGTTTCTATCTAAAAGTTCTAATAAAGTAAAGTCTGGGTTAGGGTCATTTGTGTCTATGTTATTTATTGAGTCCCAGGCAGGTGCAGGCAGTATAAGTATTCCCACCTTAACTTCTCTCTTTTTAGCAGTTATTCTTGGAACTTGCAAAATCTCTCCTTTTTTTGGTTTAACAAAGTTATTTTCTTCTAAGTTTAGTGCGTTGTAAATAAATGCTGCAGCCTCTGCTCTTGTAACTGGATCCTTAGGATTTAAATTTCCCAGGTGGTCACCTTTCATAAGACCTTTCTCAAGTGCCAATTCAACAAAATATCTGTAAGAATCGGTAATTTCATGTGCATCCTTATCTTTATATCTGTTTAAATTTGCTCCTGGTTCAAGATAAGGGTCAAGTACAAACACTCTTCCGTCTTCATTATAGTCAAGGCGTCTTGCACCAATTATTGCCATAGCAAACTCTTCACGCCTTGTTTTTCTCTTTTCACGATACTCATCTGCACTGTAAGGAATACGTGTATCAAGGTCATATTTTAACATTTTCTCCACAAAGAAATAGTTGTAATATGCACTTATATAGTGATATGCCCAAAAATCAGGGGATATATCTGACAATAGTCTGTATTTTTCCGGTTTAAAATCACTATTTTTTTCTGCAATGGACCTTTTCATAACATTAAACATCATGTACGCAACATGTTCTCCGATAATATGATCCCCAGGGCTGAACTTGTCATTTCCTTTACCAAAGATTACTCCCTGGCTGGCAAGTTCCATTATAGGTATATAAGACCAGTCTTTAATCTTTACATCATCAAATTCCTTTGTATAACTAATTTTGCTTATTTCTATGGCTCCAACAGATGCAACTCCCTGTATAGCCCTGCACTCAATTGAAAGCTTTCCGTCATCTAAAACTTTTGTAAGATAAGGACCTTTTCTGTCCCATCCAAAGTCATTTTCCTCCATATTAACTGTATCAGCCAATTCACCATTTATGTATAAATCAAATACTTGCTTGTTCACTTCGTGGTATTCTGTTGGATAAATATACACTTCATATATGTTGTTTTTATCTAAATTAGCTTCAACTCCAATAGTATAACCTCTAAGACTTGTATTAAAAAGTTTGTCATAGCCGCTGTCACTAAAGTCTATCTTTTCTTCTTCAGGTTCAAATACAAACCAATTCATTTTAGACAACAATTGGCCGTTTTTATTGTCAGTAAGGTAAAGTTCATTTACTCCCTTAACATTTGATCTTACTTGTACACTGGATTCATTTGATACATTAATTGATGCAATAGGCGATGATGTAGGACTGCCTAGTCTAACATCAATAGTTCCGTCAACTTTTTGAGAAAAATCCACTTTAAAATCCAGTTTTCCGCCTTCTCCAAAGTCTATAAAATTATATTTATATGCATCACTTACTTTTTCATCATAGTTACTTGCCATAATAGGGTCATAAGCACTTTTTGTAAACCTAAACCAGTTAACATTAAAAAGTCCGTCCCTGTCTCCTACAAATCCTAAGAAAAGATTATGTACTCCTGAAACATTTTTATTTAATTCACAGTATACTTCAGTGTAATCCTGCCAACCTCCTGTGTTGTCAACACGAACCCTTCCTAAAAGTTCCCCGGATGGTGAATTAAGTCTTAATTCAATATATCCTCCTTCTGTTTCACTTGCAACACGGGCTATAAATCCCTTTGTGCCTTTAGGGAAGTATATATCTTCATATCCAACATAGTCCCCGTTTGCTATGTAGCAAATATTTTCCCCTCCATCAACATCTCCTGTTTCTTCCACTTCAATGCCATTATTAAATATAAAATCTTCCGCCTCTATTCTTGTAAATGCGTTAATGGTGCCATTAGGCGCTTTTAATTCTACTGGCTCTTTTACAAATGTTCTTATATTTTTTTCATTTTTCTCTCCTGTAAATGGTGCACCTTCAACAGTAACATCTTCACCTCCTAAGTTAACAGCCAAAATCGGTTCTTCAATTCTTTCACAGTACGGCACTACATCTTCTGTTTTTGCAAAAGATACCGTAAAAAATACTGGCAAAACAAGAATCATTGCTGTAATTAATGCAATTACTTTTCTACACTTAATCATTTTATTTCCTCCTTAGTTTTAATAATTACAAAAGTTTTAATAATTATAAAACCCAACTTTTTGATAAATAAAGCTGAGTTATTTAACTTTAGTTATATATAATTACTTTAATCTTTAGATTTTTTTACATGTTCATGATTTTTAAGATGTTCCATACAGTACTCATAATCTCCTTCACAGGTAGAACAATATCTAAAGTCCATTTGTGGGTCATCTTTTTCTGTTATGCCACACACTGTACACCTATGCATGGAGTTTTTCATTTTTAAATGTTGGGAATATACTGCTTTTCTAACAACAGAACCGCTTCTTACCCTTGACTTAAATAATATTTCCTTCCCAAAGAAAATAAAATAATTTACCACAGCTGCTGCCACTGCTATCTTTATAGGACTAGGTCCAAATATAAATGCAATGCCCATGGAAACCCAGCTAAGCCAAGCTAGGTATTTAATTTTCACAGGTATTACAAAAAACAAATTTATCGTATAATGGGGATATATGCGCGCAAATGCAAACATAAGAGATAAGTTTAAAAAGTGAGGTCCTATATATGGAAAACCAGTAATCATTGCTCCTATTATAATACCTAAAACCCCTATAAAATAATACACATTAAGCCTAAAGCTTCCCCACTCCTCTTCTAATCCAATTCCATAGTTATAAAGTAAAATCAGAGCAAAAATAATAAATAAAGGATCCAGTTCAGGAGGTACAAAGATAAAGGTTATAAGTCTCCACACTTCACCTTCTAAAACTTTCCCCGGAATAAGCGCAAGCTTTAAAATGATGCTTCCTTGAAATAACTCTCTTCCAAAAAGGTCTAACAAAAACACCGCCATGTTAAGCGCTACAATGTACGTCATTAAACCCTTTATTGCAAACTTGCCAAACTTTCTTTCCAACCTGTTAAGTAGTCCCATAAAAACTCTCCCTCTAAATAGTATTACAACATTAATTTTAACAAATAAATTGCATAATTCAAAGGATTAAATGTAAGCGTAAAAGAATTAACGGATATAAATACTAAAAAACTTGCTATACAATTGAATTATCAAAAGTATAGGAGGTTTTTTAATTGAATCAAATAGAGAACTCACCTGATGTAAAAAATAATCTTAACCCATCTAATGAAATAAGAATAGAAATTGGAAAGGCTAAAATATATATATCTAATTC
>FZPS01000155.1_pt135 | contig 44567 bp, 40 predicted proteins | sample 1817821 | NCBI WGS metagenome assembly FZPS01 (sample SAMEA104158645, study PRJEB21678) | metagenome | place: Germany | collected 2015-04-21 | reverse complement strand
GATACGGCAGCCTATTACACAGCTCGCCAAAATTTTTCTAATACCTCGGCCGAGGTATTAGAAAACCAAGCAGCATAGCAGTAACCATTGTGGCAAAGGAATTTACACCAACATTTAGGACTTGACTTAATGTATAATATACACCTTTATCATTGAGTTTCCGTCAAAATGCTGAAGAATAAGTTTGCCAGTCAAAAAAATATGTGATAATATCATATTAACTCAATAATAAACCGTGAGATTTTGAGCAGAGGTTCCTATGTTGAGCAGGGGGAAGTATGCTCTTTTTTCTGAAAATACAGATTTGAGTCAAGCAAACGGTCTCCTGAAGAACATTTTTATGCTAAGGAGTTGAGAATATGTTTGATGTAGTAATTATCGGAGCAGGAATCGTTGGCTGTGCAACGGCCTATGAATTATCCAAATATGATTTGGATGTCTTGCTACTCGATAAAGAAAATGATGTCTCTCTTGGCGCATCTCGTGCCAACACTGCAATTGTCCATGGAGGATATGATCCTGATCCAAACACGCTAATGGGAAAATATAATGTTGAAGGTGCTAAGCGATGTATAGAGCTGGTTGAAACATTAGATATTGAATTCAAGAAAAGTGGATCCCTGATAGTAGCATTTGATGACGATGACTTAAAAACCCTAGACAAATATTATGAACGCGGATTAATCAATGGTGTCGAACAGATGGAGATTTTGGATGCTGAAGAAGTTCATCAGCGTGAACCTAATCTCTCAAAAGACATTATAGCGGCACTTTGGATTCCAGAGTCCGGAGTAATTAACCCTTGGGAACTTACGATTGCTTTTGCTGAAGTAGCTGTTCGTGAAGGTGTAAAGCTGAGTTTAAATCAAAATGTTATCAATATCGAAAAACAAGATGATCATTACCTAGTAATAACTGAAACCGATCAATTTGAAGCTAAATATGTTGTTAATGCTGCCGGAGTGTATAGTGATAAAATTCACAATATGGTAGCTGAACCTGCTTTCAAAATCAATCCGACCCGAGGTCAATATTTCTTATTAGACAGGGCCAATGGAGAAGTGGTTAAATCTGTAATTTTCCCTTGTCCTACCCCCCTAACCAAAGGTATTTTAGTGTCTCCGACGATTCATGACAATATTTTAGTCGGGCCCGATGCTCAGGCTATACCTGATGCAGAAGATACCTCAACAACTAGAGAAGTATTAGACCAAGTAGGAGAAGAAGCTAAAAAATCTGTTCCTTCTCTGGATTTAAGAACCAATATTAGAAATTATTCCGGGATTAGAGCGAACAGTGATTATAATGACTTTTTTGTTAAAATAAGTGCTCCTAATTTTTTGGATTTAGCGGCAATTAAATCACCCGGTTTAACATGTGCACCGGTCATTGCGACCGAAGGAATCAAGCTTTTGAAAGATGAAGGTTTGGATCTAAAAGAAAAAGAAGAATGGGACGGCACACGTAAGATAGTTCGTTTCAAAGAAATACCGGTTGAAGAAAGAGCTAAGTTCATTAAAAAAAATCCTGAATATGGTCGCGTTATTTGCCGCTGTGAGCATATAACAGAAGGCGAAATTGTTGCGGCTTTGCATAGAGGATTACCTGTAGTTTCATTGGATGCTGTTAAACGTAGAGCGGGAGCGGGAATGGGACGTTGCCAAGGCGGTTTTTGCGGTCCCAGAGTCCAAGAAATAATAGCCAGAGAAACAGGAATTTCACCCTTAGATGTGTTACAAAACAGATCCGGCAGTTATATTCTGATTGGCGAAACAAAAGAAGACAGCTCGGATAATTAAGGGGAGGAATGAATATGCAATTTACTAAAGAATATGAATTAATTGTTATCGGTGGTGGCCCCGCAGGTTTAGCTGCAGCACTTGAGGCACATAAAAAAGGCCTAACTGATATTTTGTTAATAGAACGTGATAAATATTTAGGTGGAATCTTAAATCAATGTATACATAATGGATTTGGACTTCACTATTTCAAAGAAGAATTAACTGGTCCGGAATACTCTAAACGCTTTATGGATCAACTTGCTGAAAATGAGATTGAAGTTGCTTTAGATACTATGGCACTTAGCCTTGAGAATTCTGATGATTGGCGTTATGTTCATACGATGAGCATGACAGATGGCTATCAGATATTACGCAGTAAGGCCGTTATTCTTGCAATGGGTTGTAGAGAACGTACCAGGATGCAAATCCAAATACCGGGTACTAGGGCAGCGGGAATTTTTAATGCCGGTCAAGCTCAATTATATGTGAACCTTGAAGGGTATATGGTCGGGAAAAAAGTCATTATTTTAGGTTCCGGTGATGTAGGCTTAATCATGGCTAGACGAATGACTCTTGAAGGAGCAAAAGTTGTAGCCTGTGTTGAAGTAATGCCTCATCCAGGTGGCTTGAATAGAAATATAGTTCAATGCTTAAAAGACTTTGATATCCCACTTTATTTATCTCATACAATTACTGATATAAAAGGACACGACAGGGTAGAACAAGTTACTGTTCAAGAAGTCGATCAAAATGGGAAACCGATTCCTGGCACAGAGACATATTACGATGTTGATACTGTACTCTTGTCTGTCGGTCTAATTCCGGAAAATGAATTGAGTCGTGAAGCAGGAGTTGAGATTGATCCTAGAACTTCGGGACCGATCGTATATGAAAATTCAGAAACATTGTCTAAAGGAATTTTTGCTTGCGGTAATGTATTGCATGTTCATGATTTAGTTGACTTTGTAACTGAAGAAGCCGAAAGTGCAGGATATTCTGCTGCTTGTTTTGTTCAAGAAGGTGATTGTGTAACTGAAGAAGCGAAAATCCTTAATCTTAAAACAGATTCAAACATAGGCTATTCTGTACCGCAGAAAATACGGGTTGAGGATGTAGACAAGTTAGTTCGAGTTTTCTTCAGAGTGAAAAAAATCTATAAAGAACCGGCAAAAATTGTTTTCCGTGATGAGACAAATAAGGAAATAGCATCATATAATCGTCCGTTTATGTTCCCAGCCGAAATGGAAAATGTAAGTTTGCCGCGAAAACTTTTAGATAAAATAACAGGAACAGAATTAACAATTTCGGTGGAGGGATAAAGAATGATAGAAGAAATTATTTGTATTGTTTGTCCGCGTGGCTGCCACCTTAAGGTAGATCCGGAAAATGATTATGAAGTAACAGGTAATGCTTGTCCGAGAGGAATTCCCTATGGAAAAGCAGAATTAAAAAATCCGACTAGAGTTTTAACCTCAACTGTGATAATTGCAGGTGATGATCTGACGCGTTGTCCGGTTAAAACCGATCAAGCAATACCGAAAGCTAAAATGCATGAAGCTATGCAGTTGATCAATCAGGTTAAATTAAACTCTCCTGTAAAGGTTGGAGATGTAATTATCGAAAATATAGTCGGGTCAGATGCAAACTTAGTAGTTTGTCGTGATATAGGTTAGTTTATCAGTAGTTTATAATGGCCGTGTATAATATATGTAAATAAGATTGAAATATTTTTAATTAGGAGGTGTATCGGATTTTTTAGAAAAAAGTAATTGTTTATTATTTAAAGTCAAAAAATTATTTGTAGGAGGATATTATGGCAAAATACGTAATGGCGTTAGATTCAGGTACAACGAGTAACAGATGTATCTTATTTAATGAAAAAGGTGAGACAATGTCCTTGTCTCAAAATGAATTTACCCAAATTTATCCAAAAGCGGGATGGGTTGAGCATGATGCAAATGAAATCTGGTCAACACAAATAGGTGTAGCAACCGAAGCTATTAATCGAATTAATGCTAAAGCAGATGACATTTCTTCAATCGGTATTACCAACCAACGTGAAACAACCATTGTTTGGGAAAAAGATACAGGCAATCCGATTTATAATGCTATTGTATGGCAATGTCGTAGAACTGCTGAATTCTGTGATGAATTAAAAGCAAAAGGCTATACAGATAAGTTCCGTGAGAAGACAGGTCTGGTTATAGATGCATATTTTAGTGGAACCAAAGTAAGATGGATTTTGGATCATGTAGAAGGCGCACAAGAACGTGCAGAAAAAGGCGAATTGTTGTTCGGTACAGTAGATACTTGGTTAATCTGGAAATTAACAAATGGTAGAGTACATGTAACAGATTATTCAAATGCGTCCAGAACATTGTTGTATAATATTAATGAATTAAAATGGGATGATGAAATCTTAGAGATTCTCAATATTCCAAAAGCCATGCTACCGGAAGTAAAACCCTCCAGTGCTATTTATGGTGAAACCGATCCGGAATATTTCGGTAAACCAATTCCAATTGCAGGCGCAGCAGGTGACCAACAAGCAGCTTTATTCGGCCAAGCATGTTTCTCACCAGGTGAAGCTAAAAACACATATGGAACAGGCTGTTTCTTATTGATGAACACAGGCGAAAAACCTGTATTTAGTAAAAATGGTCTTGTTACAACAATTGGTTGGGGCGTTGATGATAAAGTAAATTATGCTCTTGAAGGTTCAATTTTCGTCGCAGGCGCTGCAATTCAGTGGTTACGTGATGAACTAAGAATCATCGACAGCTCGCCGGATTCAGAATATATCGCAAGCCAAGTAGAAGATACAAATGGCTGCTATGTAGTTCCGGCATTTGTAGGTTTAGGTGCTCCATATTGGGATCAATATGCTAGAGGAACAATCGTAGGAATTACCAGAGGAGTTAATAAACAACACTTAGTACGTGCTACATTAGAATCATTAGCATATCAAACATATGATGTTCTTGAAGCAATGCAACAAGATTCAGGCATTGAGCTAAAAGCTCTCAAAGTAGACGGTGGAGCTTCTAACAATAACTTCTTAATGCAATTCCAAGCAGACATCAATGCAAGTCCTGTATTGCGTCCAAGCAACACAGAAACAACAGCAATGGGTGCTGCATATTTGGCCGGTATTGCGACCGGATTCTGGAAAGGTCAAGATGACGTTTTAGCTAACTGGGCAATTGACCGTGAATTCGAACCTCAAATGGCTGAAGAAGACCGTCAGGCTAGACTCAAAGGCTGGAAAAAAGCAGTTAAGAGATCATTTGATTGGGCAAAAGACGATTAATTAATAAACACTATTATCCGGCCATGATTAAAATTGGCCGGATACAAATTAGTGTACAATATACAATTAAATTGCTATAATTTAATTGATAATTTTGTAAATTATATAAAAAAGGAGATTATTATGATGTATTTTATAGCTGAGCTATTAGGAACATTTATGTTAGTTCTTTTAGGCGATGCAGTTGTAGCTAATGTAAGCCTAAATAAGACTGGCATGAAGGGTGCAGGATCAATTCAAATTACGTTTGCATGGGGTCTTGCGGTAATGTTACCAGCATTTATTTTTGGTAGCGCATCCGACGCACACTTGAATCCCGCTCTCTCAATTGCATTTGCAGTTGGAGGACTACTTGATGCTTCATTACTACCGCAATATATCGGTGGTCAATTCTTAGGTGCCTTCCTTGGTGCTGTTGTAGTTTATCTACTATATAAAAAGCACTTTGATGAAACACCTGAAGTTGCTACACAACGTGGTGTATTTTGTACAGCACCAGCAATTAGAAGTGTTGGTTTTAACTTATTGAGTGAGATTGTTGGTACATTCGTCTTAGTTTTTGCTATTTTAGGTGTACCGGCGGCAGCTCCTGCTGGAGTTAACAACCTCTTAGTATTCGGTATTATCGTATCAATCGGTATGTCCTTAGGTGGATTAACCGGCTACGCTATCAATCCGGCTCGTGACCTCGGACCTAGAATTGCATATGCAGTCTTGCCGTTCAGAGACAAAGATGCTGATTGGGGATATGCATGGATTCCGGTAATTGGACCAATCGTTGGTGCAATTATTGCTATGCTCTTATTCCAAGGCTTGCAAGGAATCGAAGGATTCTTCCCGGGCTAGATTACTTAACTATTTGCAGATGAGAAGATTATTTTATTAGTTCTTAACAAGTAAAGTAATAATACTCAAAACAAAAGCTCGTAACTTAATTGTTACGAGCTTTTTTGGTGGGAGAAGCTGGATTTGAACCAACGAAGTCGAATGACAACAGATTTACAGTCTGCCCCCTTTGGCCACTTGGGTATTCTCCCGCATATTTATTTTTTAAATATTACATAATTTGGTGGGCCATCAGGGACTTGAACCCCGGACAAACCGGTTATGAGCCGGTGGCTCTAACCAACTGAGCTAATGGCCCATCACATTTATGCAACGACATTGATTATACTTATCAAAAAATAAGATGTCAAGTATTTTATGTATTTTCCTTATTGGAGCTATTAATTAATTATGGTAGTTTAGGTGAGTTAATAAAAATATTTTTATTATTGTCATGTTTACTCATAAACTTTTACAGGACTTAAAAAAGCCCGCTTATTAATAAGACAGGCTTAATATGATTATAAAAGCAAGACACATAACGCTTAATATTTAATCGGCATAATTATCAAAATATCCTTGAATGTAGACGATAGGCGTTCCTTTGTCTCCACTGCCGGAAACTAAGTCTGATAATGAACCGAGCAGATCAGTAATTTGACGTGGTGTTGTGCCTTCAGATTCTTCAGAATCAATGGACTTATCTTTAAGAGCTTTTCTTTCTTGAATTCTTTTAGTGATTAATACTTTTTGTTCATCACTGGACAGATCTTTATATTCATTATCAGCAATGTATTTTAATTTCAGTTCGTTTGGTGTGCCGATTAGGCCGGGAGTAAAAGCAGGGGAAACAACAGGATCAGCCAATTCCCATATTTTCCCGATCGGATCTTTAAATGCTCCATCGCCATAAATCATTACCTCAACATTCTTTTCGGTTAAGGCATACATTCTGCCGGCAATTTGATCAACAATTTTTTGACAATCTCTGGGGAATAACTTAATTTCAGTTTCACTGGCTTTATTAGAACCTAACAGTCCGTATTCTTCGTTAAAACCGTGTTGCTCTGTAGGATCATTCAGTATGTCCGCTAAACCCATTACAAATTCAGCACCGGCAGCCTTTAATTGAGCGATACTTTGTTCCCTTGTGTGTATATCACAAGCAATGACATTTTTTGTGTAATCAAGTATTTTGCGACAATCATTTGCAAAAATAATTTTACATTCAGCACCTGCTTCTTCAACAATATCGCGATAGATACTTATATAATCCACCCCTGTAAATGGATGTTTAGTTTTCCCAAAAGCTTTTAAAAATTGTTCTTCATCTAAAACTTCATGCCAAGGATTAATGCCGCTTCCGATCATTAAGTAATCATCAAATAATCTGTTGCCGACCTCATCTGCCGGAAAGCTGAGTTGAATAATTACTTTTTCAGTTGCTGCTGCAATTCCCTTTAACAAAATAGAGAATCTGTTGCGGGAAAGAATTGGTAGGGTAAGACCTATTTCCGTGCGGCCTTCCAATTTTTTGATAACATCATTTTTGATATCTTCAACTGTTGCATAGTTACCTTGCGTTCTGGCTACAATTGACTCTGTAAGTGCTATTACATCACGGTTTCTGATTGAATATCCTTCAGCATTTGCAGCATTGATAATCAATTGGGGTACCATTTCGGCTAAATTATCTCCGTCTTTGAAGATCGGTGCTCGTATTCCTCGTGCGACAGTTCCTATATAACGTGTCATTTTTCGCTCCTTAATATAGATTAAGATTATAAAGCAAAGACATTATACCCTTTATTATTGAAAATAAACAAGTTGAACGAAGAGAAAAATTTTGTTATATCAATTTGTCTCAACTATTAGATGATTTACTTGCAACAAAAATTTACAAGTTGTAGAGTAAGACTACATTTTAATCTTAATCTGAATTTTGAATATATTAATTATTTTCTAATTATGATTTATTTAAAGGGGAGGTACAAATGACATTTAATAAAAAATTGGGTGAAACATTAAAAGGTGGCGTCATTATGGATGTCATTAATAAAGAACAGGCAATAATTGCTGAAGATGCAGGTGCTGCCGCAGTGATGGCTTTAGAAAGAGTTCCTGCAGATATAAGAGTTGCAGGTGGTATTTCTCGCATGAGCGATCCTGCAATGATCAAAGAAATTATGAGTGCGGTAAAAATTCCTGTAATGGCCAAAGTAAGAATAGGACATATTGTTGAAGCTCAAATTTTGCAGGCAATCGGTGTAGATATGGTTGATGAGTCTGAAGTTCTTTCTCCAGCTGACAATGATTACCATATAGATAAAAGTAAATTTGAAGTACCATTTGTCTGTGGTGCCAGAGATCTGGGTGAAGCTTTACGCCGTATCCAAGAAGGTGCTGTATTAATCAGAACAAAAGGTGAGCCAGGTACAGGTGATGTTGTCCAAGCTGTAACTCATATGAGACAGATAATGGGTGATATAAAAGCTGTTCAAAGTTTGCGTGAAGATGAATTATCAGTAGCTGCCAGAGATTTGCAAGTATCTTATGAAGCCTTGCAATATGTTCACCACAACGGCAAATTACCGGTTCTGAATTTTTCTGCCGGTGGTGTTGCAACTCCTGCAGATGCTGCACTAATGGTTCAGCTTGGTGCAGATGGAGTCTTTGTCGGGTCAGGCATATTTAAATCAGGAGATCCTGCAAAGAGGGCAAGAGCAATTGTTGAAGCTGTTGCCAATTTTGATGATCCGGAGCGTTTAGCTAAGATTAGTGAAAATCTTGGCGAGGCAATGGTCGGAATAAATGAAGATGAAATTGAAATAATGCTAAGTGAACGCGGACGTTAATTTTATCTAACTAAATTTCATTTAAGTGATGTTTACTGAGGCTCTTTTTGATTAGGTTTAATCTTAATAAAGACAAATTGTTAAAACATCACTTTTTTTATTCTCAAAACTGTTTTTTGTAATCAATAAATAACCAAGTCAGGATTACAATTGTGTTATTATATTGATGATGTATTTTTAGAGGAGAAATTAATGTCAGAGCTGTCACAAGTTGATATATATACTGATGGTGCTTGTTCCGGCAATCCCGGACCCGGAGGTTGGGCTGCGATTCTCAAAGTTGGTCCGTATGAAAAGGAGCTTTCCGGATTTGTTCCTGATACAACTAATAATCGAATGGAATTAACAGCAGCTATCAAGGGTTTGTCAGAGCTAAATCGACCATGTTCTGTAAATTTATACAGTGATTCTGCCTATCTAGTTCGGGCTTTTAATGAAAAGTGGATTGAAAATTGGCAAAAAAATGGTTGGCGTAATTCTGCCAAGCAACCTGTGAGTAATAGTGATTTATGGAAAGAATTGATTGATTTAACCAAACAACACGAAATTAGGTGGATCTGGGTTAAAGGTCATGCGGATAATCCCTATAATAATCGTTGTGATGAACTGGCTGTACAAGAAATTAAACAAAACAGTTAATTATTGAGCTGCAGAGTAGTTGATATCAGAAGAGGATATATTAAATGTCAAGAAACTTTGATTTTAGGGAAAAGATAATTGATTCTCAAAATAAATTTTCCGGGAATATTTTTGAAGTAAGAGTAGATCAAGTTGAGTTGCCGGATGGAAATAAGTCATTCAGAGAAATTGTAAAACATCATGGGGGAGCCTCTATAGTTGCATTAACGGATGATCAATCAATCTTCTTGGTTGAACAATATCGAATTTCTGTAGGCCAAACGGTTCTTGAAATACCCGCCGGAAAAATAGAAGAGGGTGAAGAACATCTATTCTGTGCTCAACGGGAATTGAAAGAAGAAATAGGTGCTACCGCTACAAATTGGGAATTGTTAACTGATTTTTATCCTACGCCCGGATATTGTAGTGAAGTTATTCATATTTTCTTAGCCAGAGATTTAGTCCTTGGCCAGCCTGAGCTGGATCAGGGGGAATTCTTAAGAGTTAAAAAGATCAAGTTGGAGCAAGCTTTGAAGATGGTTTATCAAAATAAAATAAAAGATAGCAAATCAATAATCGGCCTCTTATTAACTGCTCAAAGATTACAGGAGGAGTTAAATGGCTGAACAAGTCACAAAAAAAGTTAATAAAACTGATGAAATTATTTCCGTATTTATCATAGCGGCAGCAATTTTATTAAGCTTTATGTTTTGGGCTCCGAGTAGTATGACCGGTCTTTTAGGTAAATATTTTAAACAAGTTGGTCACGGTTTTTTCGGAACACTTGCGGTGGTGTTTCCGGTTATTTTATTTGTAATAGGTTTAGATAGAATCATATCTAAGACTAGAAAGGTTTCTCAAGCTAGAAAAAATTGCACTGTGCTTTTGTTTTTGTGTGCAGTTGTTTTGATTTCGACAGTTTATTTGGAACCGAATACAGTTTTTTTAGCGACCAGGTCAAGTGGTAAATCGTCTGTCTTGAAAGCAATATCTTTATTCTGGCAGTCAGGATTAAAACCTGAACTGGTTTCACAATCAACAATTTGGAGTGGTGGTTTAATTGGCGGAATCTGTGGTTTATCTTTAAATGTACTGACCGGTAAAACCGGTTCGATTATTATTATTTCAACAATGATTTTGGCTTTAATTGTGGTTGTTTTTAATGTTTCTTATACTCATTATTTGCAAAAATCGGCAGAGGTCTTACAACAATCAAGATTAAGATACGAAGAGAAACGAAGATTAAAAGCTGAACGAATTGCCCAAGCTGAAGCTGAACAGGCAGAAAATATGGACGAGTTTGAGACTGAATCAAGCTATGATGTAAACGCTACAGTTTTAGCTGAATCTGAAGAAGAACAAGCCGAATTCGGTTTTGATTTATCAAAGAATACTTCAGATAAAGATCCTCATGAAGTATCCAGTGAATGGATTAAACGGGAACTAGCAAAAGAAAAAAATCAACCTTATGAGGAGCCGCATCAAATTACATATGATTTACCGGATGGCTCTTGGACGGTTGATTCTACAGAGGAGGATTTTCCGACAGATGACCAAAGTATAGATTTCAATCTGCCTTCATTCGAGATCCAAGATGAGGGAAATAATGCAATAAGTACTAGCGAGCCGGAGTTTCAATTTGATCAATCTAATTTGAGATCCAATAAAACTGATGATTTTAATACTGATTCTAGTTCTAGTTCTGACACAGATCAGTCTGAACTAGAAAAATCTGAAAGGCACATTGTTTCTGAGCAGGATCCTACTGAAGAAAGGGCGGATCAGATTGAGCATGCCGATGTAGAAGACATTGAAGATAAAGGCAGGGCTCATTGGGAAGATCGGGCAGAGGACGCTGTAGGAGCTGAAATTCCTCAAATGAAAAAGCAGACTAAACGGAAACAGATAGCTTTAACAGATAAGTATATTACACCTCCTCTGGATTTATTGAATTCAGATCCCAAAAACAAAAAGGATTTAATAGATACTGCTGAGATTCAAAGTCTAGGTCAAAGATTGGAACAAACCTTAACTGATTTTGGAGTTGATGCTAAAGTTGTTAATTATACAACGGGTCCTACAATTACTCGTTTTGAATTGTCTCCGGGTCCCGGGGTAAAAGTATCACGAATTACAAATTTATCAGATGATATTGCTCTATCCTTGGCTGCAATCGGTGTAAGAATAGAAGCACCGATACCGGGTAAGCCTGCAATCGGGATTGAGATTCCGAATAAAGAAACAGAACCAGTTTTGTTGAGAGGAATCATCGAGTCTGAGGCATTTAAAAAAGCTGAATCAAATTTAACTGCCGGTATTGGACGTGATATTCAAGGGAATGAAATACTTTGTGATTTAGAAAAAATGCCACATTTGCTAATAGCAGGAGCCACCGGATCAGGGAAATCAGTTTGTATTAATGCAATCATTATTTCTTTAATCTATCGAACAGGTCCTGCAGATCTCAAAATGATCATGATAGACCCTAAAGTTGTAGAATTGAATGTTTATAATGGAATACCACATTTACTTCAACCTGTAGTTACAGATCCTAAGAAAGCATTCGGAGCCTTAAATTGGGCAGTTACAGAAATGGAAGAACGTTATGAAAAATTTGCTGAGAATTCTGTCCGAGATTTTTCTGCATACAATTCATTGATATCTTCCGGTCAGATTGAAGGAGAAAAATTACCGTCGATCTTGATTATTATCGATGAGCTGAGTGATCTGATGGCTACGACACCGACTGAAGTTGAAGATGCAATTGCCAGGTTAACGGCGATGGCTAGAGCTGCGGGAATTCACTTGATCATTGCTACGCAAAGACCATCGGTAGATGTAATTACAGGAGTAATCAAGGCTAATATTCCATCCAGAATTGCATTTACAGTCGCTTCTCAAGTCGATTCACGGACTATTCTGGATATGGGTGGTGCAGAAAAATTACTTGGAAAAGGCGATATGCTTTATTATCCTCAAAGTGCTTCTAAACCTAAACGAGGTCAAGGTGGATTTGTGACCGATGCTGAAGTTGAGCGGGTGATTCGTTACCTTAAAGGAATTTATGAAACAGATTATGATGAATCGGTGGCTAAAGCGATTGAGAACGTTGGCAGTGGAGGATCAGGTCCGCTTGGTTCAATGAACAGAGACAGCGAAGAAGATGAATTGTTGGCAGATGCGATCAAAATGGTAATTGAATCAGAGTATGCTTCGATTTCTTTATTACAAAGACGTTTAAGTATAGGTTATCCGCGAGCTGCTCGTTTAGTTGATAGATTATATGATTTGAATATCATTGGGCCTTTTGAAGGCAGTAAACCCCGAAAAGTTTTAATGACTCCGGAGGAGTATTTGGCTTCGCAAGAAGAAGAATCAGATTAATATTTAAACAAAAACGAAAATATATGAGGATGATATGGCACAAATAATAGATGGTAGCTTGATAGCAAAAGAAATACGTCAAGAAATCGCGAAACAAGTAGAACAATATATTGCACAAGGTTATAGAAGACCGGGCTTATCCGTAATTTTAATCGGTAATGATCCGGCATCTGAAATCTATGTCAGAAATAAACAAAAAGCTTGTGTTGAAGTTGGTTTTGAATCCACAATTCACAAACTGGAATCGGACATTTCTCAATCAGAAATATCCCGGATAATTCATCAGCTGAATCAAGATGAAAAGGTTGATGGCATTCTTTGTCAACTACCGATCCCAGAACATTTGTCCGAACAAAAAATAATTGAAGCAATTGATCCCAAGAAAGATGTAGATGGTTTTCATCCGATTAATGCTGGACGTTTATTTTCAGGAATGGATTCATTGTTGCCTTGTACTGCTGCCGGAATCATTCAGATGTTAAAGAGAATTGATTATGATTTCATCGGTAAAAATGCATTGGTCATTGGCAGAAGTAATATCGTAGGAAAACCCACAGCAATATTATTGTTAAATGAAAACTGTACCGTTACAATAGCTCATTCTAAAACAGAGAATCTAGCCCAGCTTTGTCAAAAAGCTGATTTACTCGTTACGTCTGCCGGTAAAGAGAACTTCATCCGTGCCGAATATACAAATCCGGATCAAGTTATTATTGATGTTTCGATTAATCGCAATCAATTTGGTAAGGTTGTAGGCGATGTAGATTTTAAAGAAGTGAGCCCGCTGGTCAAAGCAATCACACCTGTTCCTGGGGGGGTTGGACCTATGACAATTGCTATGCTGCTTGAAAACACACTCACTGCATACCTGAAATTTGTAAAAAACAATTTCAAGGAACAACAAGAAAGTAATATATGAAAGATATTGTAATAGAATCTGCAGAAATAGTTGCGATCGGTACTGAATTATTAATTGGTCAAACTTTAAATACAAATAGCTACTATCTGGCAAATCAATTAACTTTGCTTGGTATAAGCTCTTATCATCAATCTGTTGTGGGAGATAATCCTGATCGAATAATAAATACAATAAGAGCTGCATTAAAGAGGGCAGATCTAGTTATTACCAGTGGAGGTTTAGGTCCGACTGCAGATGATCTGACTATGGAACTGGTAGCAAAAGCTGCCGACAAAGAACTTGTAATGGATCGAGCAAGTAAACAAAGAATTTCCGATTATTTTACTTCTATTGGCAGAACAGTTTCTGATAACAATTGGAAACAAGCTATGAAGCCAGAAGGGGCATTGGTGATGCCTAATACAAACGGTACAGCCCCGGGGGCAATTCTTGTTTTTGAATATGAAGGTGCTACTAAAGCTATTGTTTGTTTTCCCGGTCCTCCGAGTGAACTCCGACCTATGTTTGAATTATCATTAAAACCCTGGTTGGAAGAAAGGGTTGCTTATCAGTTTGAACATAGATTCTTGCATATGATGGGCATCGGCGAATCTAGTGCTGAATTAGAGCTGCAAGACTTAATAAAAAGTCAAACAAATCCAACGATTGCACCTTATGCTTCACCGGGAGAAGTCTGCTTTCGTATTACGCAAAGAATAAAAAGGAATCAAGCTGAACCTGACCTGATTTCACCCGTTGTGAAAGAAATCAAAAAACGTTTAGGTCAATACATATATGAGGACGGAGAACGGACACTTCCTGAGATTGTTTTACAATTGTTGCAAGCAAAGCAGCAGACAGTCGGTTTCGCTGAATCATGCACAGCAGGCATGATTTCTTCAGAATTCGGTAATCTTCCTGGTGTTTCGGATGTCTTTAAAGGTTCTATTATTTCTTATAGCAATCAAATCAAACGCAATGTTCTCGGTGTATCTTCTAAGATTTTAGAAAATCAGGGTGCGGTCAGCAGAGAGTGTGCTGAAGCAATGGCAAGAGGAGCAAGAAAAACCTTGCTGACGGATCTAGCAATTTCTGTGACAGGTATTGCCGGACCAAGCGGCGGCACAAAAGATAAACCTGTAGGTCTTGTCTATCTAGGCGCAGACTATCAAGGGCAAATCACAACTGAAAAGCATTTGATAAGAGGTAATCGTGAAAGAGTACGGACAGTAGCTTCACTGAGGGCTTTTCATCTTGCTTGGCGCTGCCTCAAAGAAAAATCAGATGCCTAATTTATCAAATTTTATTAATTTTTACTAAAAAGGTTAAGTAATTCCGGCGAAAACAGCTTGACCTGCCTTTTGCATTTGATATAATGGAAAACAAACAATTGTTCTATTAGGAGGACTATATGGCAAGACGTCGTAGAAAATCAAAAAGTAAACAAATTTCCAATCCTCAATCTGAGACGGAACGCCAAGAAGCCTTAAAAATGGCTTTAGGTAAAATTGAGAAAGAGATGGGGAAAGGTGCAGTCATGCTGTTGGGCGATGACGATTATGAATTGGAAATTGACACTATTCCCACAGGCGCTTTGTCTTTGGATTTAGCACTAGGTATTGGCGGTTTGCCAAAAGGCAGAGTAGTTGAAATATTCGGTCCTGAGTCATCAGGTAAAACTACTGTAGCCTTGCATGTTATTGCTGAAGCTCAAAAAGATGGCGGAATAGCAGCTTTTGTTGATGCTGAACACGCTTTAGATCCGGGCTATGCCGAAAAAATAGGCGTGGATATTGATCACTTGATAATCTCCCAACCCGATAATGGTGAAGAGGCATTAGAAGTCGCAGAGGCATTGGCACGCAGCGGTGCGGTAGATATTATTGTAGTTGACTCAGTAGCTGCTTTAGTTCCGCGTTCGGAAATCGAAGGGGAAATGGGCGATGCAACCATGGGCGTACAGGCTAGATTGATGTCGCAAGCATTGCGTAAACTCTCCGGTGTATTACATAAGTCTAATACGATGATTATTTTTATCAATCAATTAAGAGAAAAAATAGGTATCATGTTTGGTAATCCTGAAACTACTACAGGCGGTAGAGCACTTAAGTTTTATTCATCAGTTCGTTTAGACATTAGAAGAATAGAAACCTTACGCGACGGTAATGATGTTATCGGTTCGAGAACCAGAGCAAAAGTTGTCAAAAATAAAGTTGCTCCTCCCTTCAAAGAGGCTGAATTCGATATCATTTACGGAGAAGGAATCTCTAATGAAGGCTGCATCCTGGACTTAGCTGCTGATTTGGATATTATTAACAAAAGTGGTTCTTGGTACTCTTATGGTGAAATCAGGATTGGGCAGGGCAGAGATAATGCACGTCAATGGCTCAAAGATAATCCGGAGCTTATGACTGAAATAGATAATAAAGTACGCGAATATTATGAACCGGAAGAAGATGATGATGAAGAAGAAATGACAACAGAAGAAAAAACAGATAATAAGGCTCAAGATGACTTAGATGCATTGTTGAATCTGGATGCCGAATAAGTTTATTAATCATAGTCAAGAATATGAATCAAGAAAAATCTTATGCAGAACGCTTATCAAAAGCGCAAGAACTTGTTTCACAACTCCATAAAAGCTTTCCTGAACAAGGAAAAACTAATCAAGCCTCTGATGTCTCCACCAAGCATCAAGAGGCTTATTCTAAACTGCGCACAAGAGCTCTGAAATATATAGGGATTGATCGGGGTAGGTCTTTTGGGCAAGTGAAAAGAATTCTTATGAGAGACTTGCCTGAAATATCTGAAGCTAATTCCCAATTGGTAGACATGGTTATCCAGGATCTGATTAATGATCAGTATTTGGATGAATATCTTTGCGGTCGTAGAATCATTAAACGACATTCAGGACGTGCTCAAAAATCTAAAGAATACATCAGACAACTTATGTATAAACAGGGCATCAGTCCTGCTGTGATTAAGGATACTGTCCTAGAAATAGATGATGATTATCAAACGGCTGAAAGATACAGACTGGTAAAACAAGCAGAATGGGATATTTCTAATCCGGGAAGAGTAATGCGTCATCTTGCTGCACGTGGATATTCTGCTGGTATTAGCCGAAAGATTGTGCAAAAATGGTTAGATGATGTCGCAACAAAATAATAACACTTTTTATATTTTATCTTTAGGTTGTCCTAAGAACGAAGTTGATGCAGAATGTATGAGTTATGCTCTAAGCAATGCAGATTATAACTTTGTAGATGATCCGTTTAAAGCTAATTATTTAATAGTTAATACTTGCGGATTTATTCAATCTGCGAAAGAAGAAGCAATTTCTGCAATATTGGACTTGGCTGAGATTAAGCAAAAAAACTTGGAGCATAATCTTGTGTCTCATTTAATTGTGACCGGTTGCTTAAGTCAACGCTATGCAAAACAAATTTACAGTGAATTTCCGGAAGTAGATTTAGTATTAGGAACAGCTCAATATGATCAAATTGTAGAATCTGTGTATAAATTAAAAGAAAACCAGAATTTACGAAAATCTTTGCCGGAAAAACCTGGCAGTCTGGATCATTTATTTCACGGAGAACAGGCAGCAACAGATCGCTCATATGCGTATTTGAAAATTGCAGAAGGGTGTTCTAATCACTGTGCCTTCTGTGCGATACCCGGAATAAGAGGCCCATTACTTTCAAGAAAACTTGAAGATGTGGTTGCTGAGGCAAAAATACTAACTGAACGTGGTTTTAAAGAAGTTATACTAATAGCACAAGATACTACTCGCTATGGCTTAGATATCTATGGTAAACCCTACTTGATTGAACTGCTAAAAGAGCTGATCGGAATACCGAATATCGGTTTGATACGCTTAATGTATGTTTATGGCGATGTGTTTTCTGATGAGTTAATTGATTTTATGGCAGAACATGAACAGATAGCAGCTTATATCGATTTACCGATTCAGCATGCATCTGATAAAATTCTCAAATCGATGGGTAGAAGGGATACTAATCAACAATTAAGACAATTAATTGCTAAATTGCGTTCAAAGATCCATAATCTAATACTAAGAACGACTGTTTTGGTCGGATTTCCGGGTGAGACAGATCAAGACTTTATAGAATTGAAAAATTTTATTGAGGATATTAAATTTGATCGCTTAGGTTGTTTTGTTTTTTCGCCTGAAGAAGGAACCAGAGCTTATAAAATGTCAGATCTGCCACCGGCTGAGATAGCTGAAAGCAGGTATCATGAGATCATGACTTTGCAGCGAAAGATCTCTTTGGAAAAAAACAAAGCAAGAATTGGCCAGATTTATCAAGTGTTATTGGAAGATATCAGTGAGGATGGAATATTTTTTGTTGGTCGCAGTTACGGTGAAGCGCCGAACATAGATCCTTCGATTTTTGTTCTGGCTCAACAAGCCGACTTGAAAATCGGTGACGTGGCTGCAGTAAAAATCATTGATGCAGACGATTATGAATTAATAGGAGTAAGTACTGATGAACATACCTAATCGCTTAACGATACTACGCATGATTCTTGTACCGTTTATTATTTTATTTATGTTACCTGTAATGAATTGGACTTTCTGGAATGAGTTTGTAACAACTCAGACAGCCCAAATTATTGCCCTAGTTTTATTTGCCATAGCTTCCTTGACAGACTTTCTAGACGGCTATATTTCTCGTAAGTATGATTTGGTAACTAATATGGGAAAATTTTTGGATCCGATAGCCGATAAATTACTTGTGATTTCTGTATTTGTTGCTTTAGTTGAATTAAACAGAATTCATACCTATGTTGTATTGATAGTTTTAGCTCGTGAGTTCTTGGTAACCGGCTTACGTCTTTTAGCTGTAGAACAGGGAAGTGTGATTGCTGCGGGTCCTTGGGGAAAAGCAAAAACAACTCTACAGATTGTTGCAATCCTTTGGCTAATGCTGGAACCGATTATTTTCCATGCATCAAATTTTAATGCCTTAACGGGCACTGGTAGAACGTTGACAATTGTGGGTGATGTGTTGGTTGCTATTTCTCTAGTACTGACTATTGTTAGCGGCATGGATTATTTACTAAAAAACAAACATTTTTTAACAAATGCCTAAATACTTGACATTTCAGTTTTGTTTGTTTACAAATATATGCGTACTATAAATAAAATTTGTGGAGGTTATTATGTCTGCTGAAGATATTTTTGAACAGGTTAAAGAATTATTAGTCGATCAATTAGGTGTGGATGAAGAAGCAATCACAATGGATTCCGATTTCATTGATGATCTCAATGCCGATTCTCTTGATATTGTAGATTTAATCATAACTCTTGAAACAGAATATGATATTTCTATCCCTGATGAAGATGCCCAACGTTTGAAAACAGTTGGCGATGCGGTAGATTTTATCGTTGAGAACGCTGACTAAAAGTATACTGATTGACAAAGCATTATAAATGTTTAAATGAAATTAGGGATACTTTGGTATCCCTTTTTTTCTTTGATTTTCGGAGATAGATAATGAACAGCTCTAAGAAGTTTTGTCAGAAAAATCAGATTAAGTTTGATAATCTTGAATTAATCAAATCAGCTTTGACTCATTCAACTTATGCTTATGAGAATCAAGGAGAAGTAAAATACGATAATGAGCGTTTAGAATTTTTAGGTGACGCTGTGTTACAATTAACAATCAGTGATGTTTTGTTTCGACTTAAACCTGAGATTAATGAGGGTTTGATGACAAAATATCGTGCCTTGGTTGTTTGTGAAGATACATTAACTCAAGTTGCATATGATCTTAATCTGGGAAAACATCTTTATCTGGGTAAAGGTGAAGAAATGACCGGAGGTCGTGAAAAGGCTTCTAATCTATCAAATGCATTGGAAGCCGTATTTGGAGCAATATATTTAGATCAAGGTTTTGCCTATGTAAAAGAAATTATCATGCAATACTTGGGGAAATATGTTGAACTGGCTATTGCAGGTAAAATGATTTACGATTTTAAGAGCAGATTATTAGAATTGGTACAAAGTACTAAGGGCAATAGCACAATGAGCTTTGAAATAATAAATGAAGAAGGGCCTGTGCATGATCGCATTTTTACTGCTGCAGTCATCTTAGATGAGAAAAAGATTTCAACAGGTAAAGGATCAAGCAAAAAAGAAGCTGAACAGAAAGCTGCGAAAATCGCTTTGCAAATTTTATCATGTGATATAAACGGATGTCAGATTTCTCTCGACTCCGTAATAATAAATAATAATAATTAATAAATAAACATTAAGGACCTCTGAAAAGTGTATCTAAAGTCTCTTAGAATGCAAGGATTTAAATCCTTTCCCGACCAGACTGTAATTGAATTCCATCAAGGAATAACAGCTATAGTCGGACCTAATGGCTCGGGGAAATCAAATATTACAGATGCCATACGTTGGGTTTTGGGTGAACAAAGTGCCAAGACTTTACGTGGTTCGCGTATGGAAGATGTTATTTTCAGCGGCACTGAGACTAGGCGTCAATTAGGTTTTGCCGAGGTTACGATAACTTTTGATAATAAGGATCACCATATTCCCCTAGATTATGAAACGGTTGAAGTTACCAGACGCTATTATAGATCCGGGGATAGTGAATATCTGATAAATAAAGTTCAATGTAGATTAAAAGACATCCGTGAATTATTTCTGGATACAGGAATTGGCCGTGACGGTTATTCCATTATCGGTCAGGGTAGAATCGATCAGATTCTAAGTGATAATTCTGAAGATAGACGTAAGGTTTTTGATGAAGCAGCCGGTATAGTTAAGTACAAGATGCGTAAAAGAGAAGCTGAGCGTAAATTAGAAAGGACCGAACAGAATTTACTCAGGATTGATGATATTGTTCGGGAATTAGAACAACGTTTAGACCCTTTAGCGGAACAAGCAGAGAAAGCAAAAATTTATCAACAATTATCTCACGAGATGAGATCTACTGATATTGGCTTATCTTTATACGATATCAAACGAAATCAGTCTGAATTAGAAAAAAGCCAGCAAGCTTCCAACGATCTCTCTCTCGATTTGAATTCGGCCAGAGAATTATCTCGCAAATTAAAAACAGATTATCAGGAATCTGAAAAAAAGATCAGTTTAATTGATCAAGAAATTGAAACACAACGTTTAAGCGAATCTTCCAAAAATGCAGATTTAGCAGAAATTCGTGAAAAAAGAGCAATAGCAAAAGAAAGACAACGTTCTTTAGATTTGCAGATAGATTCAGCAAAAGAACAGCAAACAGAGCTTAAAATAGAAGAACGTTTATTAGATGGTGATTTAGAACAAAAGCAAAGTCGCAGAAAAAGCTTAGAAACAGAAGTTGAACAATTAACAAAAGAATTTACAGCAGAAACAGAGATTCTGGACAAAAGAAATCATCAATTAATTGAACTCAGTTCAAAAATTGTTGACTTGAATGCTGAATTACAAAATAAGCGAGATGAGCTGTTCACCTTGCAAAAATCTACCACTTCTTTTAGCCAAGAAGTGTCATTTGTAGCAGAGCAAATTTCTCTGATTAAGAATGAGCTTGAGCAATTAGAAGTTGAACATAAGCAAGTTTATGCTAAATATACTGAACAACAAATCCTACACGAACGAGAAAAATCAGAATTTGAGGCAACAAGTTCTGATCTTGCTGAAGCACGTAAAGTTGTTGATCAAATTAGAACAGAACTTGATCAACTTGATCGGAAAAAACAGAGTTTAGCAAATGAGTATCATAATTCCAGATACCGTTTAAATACTTTGCAAGAGCTTGAAGCTAGTCGAGAAGGCTTTCATCAGGCTGTAAAATCCTTAATGCGACAGATTGAGCTGGATAAAGATTTTGGACAAGGAATTCATGGTCCTTTAGCAGAATTAATCAGGGTTCCTCTGCAATATGAGAAAGCAATTGAAATTGCATTGGGAGCGGCTTTACATAATATAGTAACTACAACTAAAGCTGATGCTTCTCGGATGATTGAGTGGCTAAAACAAACCAAATCAGGACGCGAGACATTTCTGCCTTTAGATACAATTAGATCAAGATATATTTCGGAATCTGATTTTAAACAGCTCGAATCATTGCACGGTTTTCTTGGAATTGCTTCCGGAGTTGTGGATTTTTCAGAAGAATATAAAGACATAATAGGGCACTTGTTGGGCAGAGTGATTATTGCCGATGATCTTGAACATGCTCTGCAAATCTCTTCAGCCTTGCAACGAAAATATCGGATTGTAACTCTAGCCGGTGATATTGTACAAATAGGAGGTTCAATGACCGGTGGAGAAAATAAAAAACAGTCTGCTGGCTTATTGCGCAGAAATCGAGAAATCTCTGAATACCAAGAAAAAATTGAAATCTTAAAACAAAATATCCAAGATCTTAACCAAGCAATAGAGAATCAAACCCAAAGTTTGCTGAAAAAAGGTCAAATTCAAACTGATTTAGAAAATCAATATGTTAACCAGGAAAAACATATTTTTCAAATTGAAACCAGTACCGAACAGACAAAACATGATCTGGAGCAATTAATAGAAGAAATTAAAGTAAAATCTGAAAATTTAATCAATTATCAAACCAGAACAGAAGTAGTAGAACAAAAAAGACTACAAGCCGAAGAAAATCTAGTCCGGACAGAGCAAAAAAAACATGATTGTGAAGCAAGTCTAAAACTATTACAACAAGAGCAAGTTTCTGAAAATAAAATTATTAAGGATCTTCAAGAACAAGTGATGCAATTGAATATTTCACTTGAAACAAAGAGGGAATCTTTAGCAAACTTTTCTGAGTTGACCGAACAAGCTGAACAAGATTTTGTTGCACAGAGAGCAAGACAAGAAGCAGTAGCTGAACAAATTGTAAATGCTCAAAACGAACTTAAAAAGCTGGCCGAACAAAAGGCAGAATATGAAGAAGCATATCGTATGCTTGAACAAGAGCTTGCACAATTGGCACTAGACATTCAAAATAAACAGCAGGAAAGAATTGCTATCGAAAAAAGACAACATAGTTTGTTTACAGAAGTAGAATTGCAGGCAGAACAAGTTTCAAAGCTTCAAATCCAGTTGGAGCGTTCCGGACAACGTACTGAAAGACTGGAGCAGAGTATAGTCTCCTCCAAAAATCATATTTGGGAAAATTATGATATTACTTATATAGAGCTTGATCCTGAACAATATCCGATTACTAATTTAACTAAATCCAGAGAGATATTAAAAGAAATAAAACAGAAAATTAGAGATCTAGGTCCGGTAAATCCAAATGCGATAGAGGAATATGATCAAGTTTTTGAAAGACATGACTTCATGTTAACTCAAAAAGAAGACATTGAATTATCCAAGGAAAAATTGATAGAAGTAATTGATGAACTGGAAACTGCAATGTCTGAACAATTTATTGAAAATTTTGCCCAGATAAATCAAAATTTTAAAGAAGTATTTTCCGCATTATTTGTGGGTGGTGAGGCTGAACTTGATCTTGAAACTGATGATCCTCTGACAGCAGGAATTATCATAAAAGCCCAACCTCCCGGAAAAAGATTGCAAAATATGAGTTTGTTATCCGGTGGTGAAAGATCCTTAACTGCAATTGCACTATTGCTTGCGATCTTCAGATTAAGGCCGGCCCCGTTTTGTGTTCTAGACGAAGTAGAGTCTGCTTTGGATGAAACTAATATAATTAGATTCACCGAGTATTTAAGAAAGTACACTGATGAATCACAATTTGTATTGGTTACGCATCGTAAGGGTACGATGGAGGCTTCTGAACGTTTATATGGTATAACTATGAAAGAACGTGGTGTTTCAAAAGTACTTTCATTAGGCTTGACAGATCATGATACAGTAGATGACGATAGATATATCGCAATCTAAAATATTAAGCTTAAAATAATAAGAGCTGAAAGAGGATTTATGAGTATTTTTAATAAATTTAAACAAGGTCTACAAAAAACCCGTGATTTTGTTACTGAAAGCTTTAATCGAATTGCTGCTAACCTCGGTTATTTTGATGAAGACATGCTGGATGAGTTGGAAATGGTTTTAGTTCAAGCAGATTGCGGCATAGAGTTTGCAACTGAACTAACGGAAGCTATTCGAGAAAATATTCGGCAAACCGGAGATTCATCTGTAGAAAATGTACTCAGTATTTTGCGTAAGGGCATGCTTGATCTATTAAAAGATGTAAAATCGCTTGAATTACAACCCGGTAAATTAAATATTCTTTTAATGGTGGGTGTTAACGGTACAGGTAAAACTACAACTTCCGGTAAATTGGCCAAACAATTTCAGGATCAGGGGAAAAAAGTTTTAATGGCTGCAGCAGATACTTTTAGAGCAGCTGCTATTGAACAGATAAAAGTTTGGGGAGAGCGAACCAATACATCGGTCATAGCACATAAAATAGGTTCAGATCCTTCGGCAGTAGTATTTGATGCAATAGATGCGGCAAAAGCCAGAAATACGGATGTTTTAATCATAGATACTGCGGGTCGTTTACATACAAAACAAAACTTAATGGATGAATTGTCAAAAATTCGCCGAATTATCAGCCGTGAGGCTCCCGATGCATATCTTGAGACATTATTGGTTATTGATGCGACAACCGGTCAAAATGCAATAGTTCAGGCTAATGCTTTTGCTGAAGCAACAGAAGTTACAGGATTGATTATGACCAAACTTGACGGAAATGCTAAAGGCGGAGTTGCTTTAGCAGTTGTTAAAGAAACTGATTTGCCTGTAAAATTGGCAGGACTTGGTGAAGGTGTCGATGATTTACAGGACTTTAATCCTGAGATATTTGTTGACTCTTTATTACCTGATCCCGAATCTCTTAAATCATAATTGTAGAAAAAGCTGTCAAGTGAAAAAGCTTGACAGGTGAAATATTTCTGTTATTCTATATTTCATGTCGGAAAATAAATTAGTCAGACAACATAATCGTATTTGTATGCTTTTAGATTATTATGGAGATCTGTTGACTTCAAGAAGGCAACAGATCTTAAATATGTCGATTGAAAATGATCTATCACTATCTGAGATTGCGGAAAAATTAGAGATTTCGCGTCAAGCAGTACACGATAATATTCAAAAGGCTATTGATCAATTAGAACAATATGAGATTGTTCTGGGCATGGCGACTAAAGACAGGGCATTACTGAATAAGTTGGATCAAATAATGAGCAATAACCAACCTGAAAAAAATCGGGAAGTTATACTCCAATTAAAAGAACTAAAGGCAATGATTTTATAATCATTTTATCAATTTAACTTTTAACTCCACATAATGAGAGGAAATATATGGCACTATTCAGCAGTTTATCTGATAAATTAAAATCAATCACAGATCGTATGCAAGGTAAAACTCGCGTTACGGAAAAAGATATTAAAGAAATGATGCGCGAAATTAGGCTTGCTCTTTTAGAAGCAGATGTTCATTTCAAGGTCGTAAAAGAGTTGATTGATGATATCTCAGAAAAAGTAAAAGGCGCTGATGTAATGGAAAGCCTAACCCCCGGTCAACAGGTGGTTAAAGTTGTTCATGAAGCATTGATTGATATCTTCGGTACAGAAAATACGAAAATTGAAGTTTCTCCGGATAATTTTACCGTAATAATGTTATATGGTTTACAAGGTTCAGGTAAAACAACTACGGCGGCAAAATTAGCACGTCTTTATAAGAATAACGGTAAAAAGCCTTTCTTAACTTCGGTTGATGTACATCGGCCGGCTGCTCAAGAACAGTTAGTTGTTTTGGCCGAACAAATTGATGTACCTTACCATATTAATCCTGAAGAAAAATCTGCCCCGGCAATTGCTCGTCGTGCAGTTGAAAGAGCAAAGTATTTAATGTGTGACACATTGATTGTCGATACAGCGGGTCGAATGACTGTTGATCCAGAATTGATGCAGGAATTAAAAGAAATCAATCAAACAGTTAATCCGACGGAGAGATTATTGATTGTCGATGCTATGATTGGACAAGAAGCGGTCAATATTGCATTAGAGTTTGAAGAACAAATTGGTATTGACGGTTTTATTATGACCAAACTTGACGGTGATGCCAGAGGTGGTGCGGCTTTATCGATTCGCCATATGACAGGAAAACCGATCAAAATGATAGCTACCGGTGAAAAGCTGGATGCTTTGGAAGAATTCCATCCGGAACGTATGGCTTCAAGAATACTTGGCATGGGTGATGTACTGACCTTAATTGAAAAAGCTACTGAAGCAATCGATGAAAAGAAAGCTCAAGAAGCTTATGAAAGAATGCGTAAGAATCAGTTCACATTGGATGATATGCTAGACCAATTTGAACAGATGAACAAAATGGGTGGTGTACAAAGCATTCTCTCAATGCTTCCCGGTATGGGTAATAAAATATCTCCTGATGCGATTGATGATAATAAAATGGCAAGAACCGCAGCGATTATTAAATCAATGACCCCACAGGAAAGAGAAACACCCAGAGTGTTAAATGCGAGTAGACGTAAAAGAATTGCTGCAGGAAGCGGCGTTCAGGTCTCTGATGTAAATCAGTTGATCAAACAATATAATGAAATGCAAAAAATGATGAAACAGTTTACCCGAATGGGAAGAGGTAAGCAACGTCGCTTGATGCAACAATTTGGCGGCGGTAATCTTCCGTTCTGAGAAATAAATATATTGTAAATATGGAGGAAATACAATGGCAGTAAAAATTCGTTTAAAACGTATCGGAGCAAAAAAACAACCTTCTTATCGAGTGGTTGTAGCAGATTCAAGATCACCAAGAGATGGCCGCTTTATTGAAGAGATTGGTTTTTACAATCCTTTGATAGAACCGGTGGATATCAGAATTGATTTAGAAAAAGTAGATCACTGGATGAAAAACGGTGCTCAACCTACCGATACAGTCAGAGCTTTAATAAATAAAGCCAAAAAAGCTGAAACGGCTGAAGTATCTGATGAAAATACAGAAGCAGGTGAATAATACATGGTAGATCTGCTAAAAACGTTGTTAGAACCTTTGGTTGATAATATAGATGAAGCGCGGATTGATGAAATCGATCGTGGAAACACTGTAGTTTTTGAAATCAGAGTAAAACCTGAAGACATGGGTAGAGTAATCGGACGTCGCGGAAGAAGAGCTCAAGCAATTCGTTCGGTTATGCGTGCTAAAGCTAAGAATGAAAACAAAAGAGTAATCGTGGATATTGTTGATCCCGAATAATTTCATAATAGGTACTATGACAAATTTAACTGAACGTTTTGTAGTTGGACGGATAGGAAAACCCCGCGGTTTAAAAGGTGAATTGCGGGTTTTTCCTTTAACTGACAATATACAAAGATTCAAAGACATAAAGGTCTGTTATGTTGAAGACCAAGCCGGCAAAATTAAACAGCAGCTTCAAATTGAAAAGTGTAGCATTGTTCATACACAAGTGTTTATTAAGTTTAAAGATATTTCAAATAGAAATTCTGCTGAAAAAATAAAAAATCTTTTTTTAAGTGTAGATCGAGCGGAAGCAATTGAATTAAGCGCAGATTCATATTTTATTGCAGATTTAATTGGTTGTTCTGTTTTTGATCAAGAAAAGGGATATTTAGGTGATATTGCTCAAATTGATAAGAACATTAGTAATGATGTGGTTATTGTCAAAAAAGCAGGTGAGAAAGACCTACTTTATCCTAACTTAAAGTCAATTGTAAAAAATGTTGATCTAAGCAGTCGTAGAGTTGATGTTGTATTACCAGATGGTTTGTATGAGATATATCGATGAATAAATATTCTGTACTAACTTTATTTCCGGATATTGTTAATCAAGGCTTAAACTACAGTATTGTTGGTCGAGCTATTAAAGAAGGATTAATTGATCTAAATCTAATTAATATTAGAGATTTTGCTATAAATGACTATGGCCAAGTAGACGACAAATTATATGGCGGTGGAACCGGGATGTTAATGATGGCTGAACCGATATTGAAAGCTTGGTTGAGCATCTTTAAACCTGATCCTGAACAGTACTTAGCAGAATTGCCGGCAGAACTTACACTTACTGAATGGCAAAATAATCTGCAACAAGTGAGCGAAGCTCGTACATTTTTTCTTTCTCCTAAGGGACAAAAATTTGATCAAAATTTGGCAGCTGAGCTTGCCCAAGAAGATCATTTAGTATTTCTTTGTGGCCACTACGAAGGCATTGATCAAAGAATCCTTGATACTTTACAAGTAGAAGAGCTTTCTTTAGGAGACTTTGTTTTAACAGGTGGAGAATCTGCAATAGTAGTCATGCTTGATGCTATTACCAGATTAATACCGGGTGTCTTACCGGAAGCTGAAGCTCATCAAGCTGATTCATTTGCTCAAGGTTTATTGGAAGAACCCCAATATACAAGACCTGCTAATTGGCGCGGTCTAGAAGTACCGGATATATTACTTTCAGGTCATCAGGCAAAAATTGAAAAATATCGTAAAAGCAAAAGTTTACTTGAAACTTTTCTTAAAAGATCTGATTTGTTAGAAAACAAAAAATTATCAGAATCAGAATGGTTGCTATTAATTGACAGTTTGAATAACAATTGATACAATCTTTTAGGTTAAAGATTGGTGGTCCGCTGCAATTGCGTGCAAGAACACCTGTAAAGAGAGGAGGAACGCAATATGGACTTGGTAAAAGCTGTTGAACAACAACAATTGAAAAAAGGTCATAAGCATGTTTCAGTCGGTGATCATGTTAAGATACATCTCCAGATAAAAGAAGGCGCACGTGAGCGTATTCAAATCTTTGAAGGTACAATCATTGCCCGTAAAGGCAAGGGATTGAGCGAGACCATTACTGTTCGCCGTATTTCATACGGTGTAGGTGTGGAACGTGTATTCCCTTTACATTCACCACGTGTTGAAAGAGTTGAAATTGTGCGCAAAGGTAGAGTCAGAAGAGCAAAACTCTACTATCTGCGTGAGCGCGTTGGTAAGTCTGCCAGAGTCAGAGAGAGACTGATGAGCAAAGAAGAACGTGCGATGCAAGAAGAATAAACAAATCAAATGTGAGCCGCTCAGCAAAACAAGAGCGGCCTTTTTATGTTTATAAACTTTTAGTTCTTCTTTTCTGTATTTACTAGAATTTGTTAAAATTCTATTTATAATCTGTTCCGAAAAACAACTAGGCCAAATAATGGTTTGTCCCACTTGAAAAATGGAACACGAAATAGCTAAAATGAGTAATATTCTGTTCCGAAAATCAACCAGGCCAGATTGTGGTTTGTCCTACTTGAAAAACGGAACACGAAATAACACGAAATAGCTAAAATGAGTAATATTCTGTTCCGAAAAACAACCAGGCCAAATTGTGGTTTGTGCTACTTGAAAAACGGAACAAAATACAGCTAAATATTTTTTAAAAGGCAATTTATGGCGAAAATCAACTGGTTTCCCGGACATATGGCAAAAAGTCTCAAAGAGCTAAGAAACAATGTTTCGAAATGCGATTATATTATCGAAACATGTGATTCACGTTTGCCTCTATCTTCCAGAAATCCTCAATTCAATAAATTATTAAAACAAAAAAAATATATGTTGCTCATGACTAAAAGTGATTTGGCAGATCCGGCAGCAACTCAAAAATGGCTTAATTATTTTCAGGAATTGTTTCAAAAGAAAAATGAAATTTCAACTGAATCAGCATCTGTAATGGCCATTAACGTATTAGATAAATCTGATATTAAGCAAATCAGAGCAAGAATATTGGCAGATAATCAAGATGTAATTGAGCGGGCACAATCAAGAGGACGTCGAATCAGACCGATTAGAGTTATGATTAACGGAATACCCAATACCGGCAAATCAACCTTAATTAATAGTTTGATCGGCAAAAAATCTACACAGGTTTCTAATCGACCAGGTGTGACCAGATCGATTAATTGGTTGAGAGCGAGTACAGATTTTGAATTAATGGACACTCCGGGAATACTTTGGCCAAAATTTGAAACAGTCCAGGAACAATTAAATTTAGCTATTAGCGGGGCTATCAAGGATGATCTGTTGCCTTTTATTGAGATAGCCTGTGGTTTAATCTTAATTCTAGTCCAATCTTATCCGGAAGAGTTTTCTAATTTATTTAATCTTGATCTTGAAGCTACTGCTGATTACTCCAATTGGTTGACTTCATATGAATTTTTAGAAAAGATTGCTTTTAAATTAAATTTAATCCAAAGTGGCGGTAAACCGGGTTTGGATCGTACCTCTCGTCGCTTAATTACAGAATACCGTCAAGGGAAGCTGGGACGTTTCAGTCTCGAGTTTCCCGATCGTAAGCTGATATATCCTGTTTCAATTTAAAAGTAAGAGGTTAACTATGGCAAGAAAATATAAGTTTCGTTTGAGCGATAGAGACTATGATCGGTTCACTCAAATGTCTGAGCTGGAAAACAGTTATCGAGTTGAAGGATATGATCTCATTGCCGGTGTAGACGAAGCGGGTAGAGGACCTTTAGCAGGTCCTGTTTTTGCTGCTGCTTGTATTCTCAATCCTCATAAACCAATTTATGGTTTGAATGATTCGAAAAAATTGACGGTAAAAAGAAGAGATTACTTATTTGACGTGATTAAAGAACAAGCTTTAGCTTATCAAATTATTTCTATTCCGGTAGAGGAAATTGAAAATAGCAATATTTTGGCAGCTACTAAAAAAGGGATGATAGAAGCAGTACTGGGGCTTGAGTTAAGACCGGATTTAGTCTTAATTGATGCGGAACGTTTGCAATCTGAAGATTTACCTGCTCAGCGCAGTATCAAACAAGGTGATGCAGTTTCGAACAGTATTGCAGCAGCTTCTATTTTAGCAAAAGTTAGTCGAGATAGATTTATGCAAGCCATGGCAGAAATCTATCCTGAATATAAATTTGAAAAACATAAAGGTTATGCTACAGCAGACCATTATACAGCGATTGAACAAAATGGTGTTTGTCCGCTGCATCGTTTAAGTTTTTTACATAAATTAAAATTAGGTGAAACAAGGTTTCCAGATAATACAACTGGGATCGGTAAAGTAGCAGAAAGCCAGGTCGCACAGAATTTGTCTAATCAAGGCTATCACTTATTGGAACAAAATTATTGGTTAAGACCTTTCGGTGAAATTGATTTAATTTTACAAAAAAAAGATCGATTATTAATCGTTGAGGTAAAAGCTAGCCAGGATAAAGAATATATTGATTCGGGAATTAGAGCTCTTGATCCAAAAAAGCAATATCGCATCAAAAAATTAGCTGAGTATTATGCTGTTTCACGAAATCTTGATTTTGAAGAGATAATTTTTCTCTTAGCTGCTTGCAAACTGAATCAAAACAATCAAGTCGAAAAGATCAAGTACAATGAATTTTGATTATTAATAAAAATAGAGCAGAAAATGAGTTCTCTACATTTCGGATGTTAGTTAAACAATAGTAATGACCAAAAAACTACCCGCCAGTGCGGGTAGTTGAGCAAGTACTTTGGTTATCTAGCATCTAGTCGTCAAAATCAATTATAATATTGTCCGAGTCAAAGAGGTGAGATCCCATATCGTCTTCATACATTGAAAATTTGAATTCAAGATTCTCACTGCACTCAATCTTGGTGTTTTCAATTTCGTTTAAATAGAAGTTAATAGACTGAAAACACTTCTTACCACTTGGCAAGACGACATGGAAGATATCTTCAAAGGTTGTGCCGTTTAATATGCCTTCATGAATAAAAACCTTAACCTCATGGTCTGAATTGTTTTCAATCATTACATTGAGCTTGGGGTATTCTGGACTGCTATCATCATACGATTCAAATTTAAGATCAATATCTTTGTCATCGAACATTACGTTACTATCGACGACTTGATCCTTTTCATCTAATTGAATGATGACCGGTTCTGCCGGTCTTTCTATTGCATTTTCATCCTGGTATTCTGTTGATAAATCTTCAGCAAGATTTTCTGGAATGTTTATATTATCTTCAGCTTGTCTGTTATTGTTTTTCTCAGAACAGCCACTGAGAAACATGGATATTACAAGTGCGATAACGATTAATATTGAGAATAATCTCTTCATTTCTTTGTTTCTTCCTAAATTTTGCTTTACCTTATACATAAACAAAAAATCTTGAAATTCCTATTATTTAGATAACTAAAATAAGAACAAGGCGAAACCTAAATGATTCACAAGTTAAACAAGACATTTTACCAGATCGGCAGAATACTTATTTACTAAAATATATTACGTCAATCAAATATTAATATTTATGGGGATTAATATAATTTCCTTGATAATGCAATTAGGCCTGACTTATAAGGCTTTTCATTACGTTGTAATTACAAGCTTGCAAATTATTAAAAAATGTTTTAACTTATTGATACGATGTAATAACAACCGTGAGATTTTCAAGGAGAATAAGCATGAGATTAGATAGACATAGCAGTATACCACTTTATGCACAGTTGAGAGAATTGCTGGTTGAACAGATTCAAGATGGATTTTATAAACCTGGAGATCGAGTCCCTTCTGAATTAACTTTATGTGAAGAACATGATTTAAGCCGTCCTACGGTACGTCAAGCAATTTCTGATTTGGTTGCTGACGGAATATTAGTGATCGAGAAAGGAAAAGGTACTTTTGTAGCCAAAGAGCCCGAAAGAATTGTGATCGAACACTTTAATGCTTTAACCTTTTCATTTTTGAATTTTGATACTTATGAAGGAGTAGGTTTAAAACCGATTAAACTTATGGAACCCGAACCTGAGTTGGATCGTTTATTTAAATTTTTAGCAGATAAGCCTCATCCGGGATATTGGTTAGCCGAATGGCCTTTACAAGTAGATAAAGAAATATTAGGTGTTTGTACATCTTACATTCCTGTTCAGATTTTCCCGGAATTAGGTCAAAGCATTTCTGCAGGCAAAAGAATGGTTGATATTAAGTCAAATAAATATGCGATGTTGCCTCAAAAGGGCAGCCTGAATGTTATTTCAAGACCGGCTAAGAATAAAGAAGCAAAAGCTCTGAACATTCCAAGGAGATCATTTATTCTGGCAGTTGAAGGTCCTTTATTCTCGAGAAGCGGACATGTCTGTGAGGTTTTGCGTGTTGCACTCAGACCTGACTTGGTTCAACTTGAATTAAATTAAAAATTGTAGAGGTAACATGACAGTTTATTTTGATCATGCAGCAACCAATTTTATTGATCAGGATGTGATAGACTTTTTAGCGAAAGAATTGGTGAATAATAACTATAATCCGGCTGCCCGATATACTTCAGGTATTGAGGCAGCTTTTTCAATTGAGAGATCAGTTTCAAAGATTGCATCTACTTTAGGGGCAAAAACAGAAGAAGTTATTATTACATCAGGAGCAACTGAATCCATCAATACAGCACTAAAAGGAATAGTTTTTGCACCGAATCCAAAACATAAAAGAATTTTGTCTAGTAGCGGTGAACATCCTGCGACAACCGAAACTTTGAAATTTATTGAAAAACAACTCGGATATACAATTGATTATTGTCCCTTAAATAATCAAGGTGTAGTTGAATTGAATCAATTAGAAGAATTTTTAATTGCGCATGATTATGATTTATTGACTTTGATTCAAGTCAACAATGTCTTGGGTAGTGTTAATCCAGTTGAAAAGATTGTTAAACTGCGCAATCAACTTAGGCCTAATTTGCCTATTCATCTTGATGCAGTTCAGTCTTTAGCTAAAATACCTTTTGATTTCGAGAATTTAGGCATTCAATTAGCTTCGTTTTCTTTGCATAAAATTGGAGGTCCTAAAGGTAGTGGTATTTTGTTAAAAAGTGAAGATACGAGAATTGAACCTTTAATCCATGGCGGAGGACAGCAGAATAATTTACGTTCCGGAACAGAAAATCCTGCTTTCGTTGCTACCATGGCGTATGTTCTGGAAAAAATGCAGAGAGATTTTAGTCGGAACAATTCTCATGTTGTTGAACTCAAACAACATTTGATCTCTCAATTAGAACAAGCAAGGATCAATTATCAAATTATTTCTCCACAAGATGCAGTTCCTCAAATAGTTTCAATTTGTTTCCCGGAGCTTCGAGCCGAAACCTTGCTCAATATCTTAAATAAAGAGCAGATTGAAGTGTCAATTGGTTCAGCCTGTTCAAGTAAAAAATCTGAGCGTAATCAAGTTTTAAAACAACTTAACTTACTGAATAATCTTGATCAATATGTAATCAGGATCAGCCTAGATAAAAATAATACCAAGACTGAAATAAATAATTTAGTCAAAAACGTGAAAATAGCACTTGATAAGTATGCCGTATAATCGGTAAACTAAAGCTTGTTCATTTTTTAAATAATAGAAGAGAGTGATGAAAATAGATTATCAAGAGCTGATTTTAGTTCGTTTAGGTGAGATAACACTTAAAGGCCTAAACAGACGTAGGTTTGAAGCACGTCTGATTCAGAATATGCGTTATCGTTTGCGTGATCTGGGCAAATTTAAAATATACCAGGATCAATCAAGAGTATATATAGAAAAACGTCCCCAAGATGAAATTGAATTTCCTACTCGAGAGATTCTGAAAAGAATTAAAGAAGTTTTCGGTTATACTTCTGCCAGTCCGGTGAGACGCTTTAGCAATGATAAAGATCTACTTTATGAGCAAGTAAAAGCTTATGTTGCTCAATTATTTTCCGACGGTAAACGACACACTTTTAAATTTGAAACTCGGCGTGTCGATAAAAAATTCCCGTTAAATTCTTATGAATTAAACAGTGATCTGGGAGCTTTAGTTTTAGAAAGATATCCGGATCAAGCTACAGTAGATGTGCATCAACCGGAATTATTAATTCAAATCGAGATTCGCAAAGATATCTATCTTTATCATGAAATACAACCTGCCTATAGTGGTTTGCCCGTGGGTACGAGCGGCAAAGGAATGCTTTTGTTATCGGGTGGTATAGATAGCCCTGTAGCAGGATTTCAAATGGCCTCAAGAGGTCTCCTATTAGAGTCGATCTATTTTCATACTTTTCCTTATACCGGTGATCAAGTGAAACAAAAAGTAATTGATTTGGCTACCCGAATAAGTGATTTTAGTGGGAAAATGCCATTACATATAGTTGATTTTACCGAAATTCAACTCGAACTGAATGAATATGTTCCGCCGGAAATGATGACGATAGTAATGCGCAGAATGATGATGCGTATAGCTGATAAATTAGCCGACCAGAAAAAAATTAACTGTATCATTACTGGCGAAAGTTTAGGTCAGGTGGCAAGTCAAACTGTAGATGCATTGCGGGCTACCAATATAGTGGTTAATCGACCGGTTTTCAGACCTTTAATCAGTAATGACAAAAATGATACAATCAATTTGGCTCGAGAGATCGGAACATACGAAACTTCGATTTTACCCTATGAAGATTGTTGTACGGTTTTCGTGGCAAAACATCCCAAGATCAATCCGAGTTTAGCAGATTGTGAATTTGCAGAACAAGACCTTGATATACCTGATTTGGTTAAACAAGGTCTGAATAATATTGAAACTATTATTATCTGAATACAAAATAGATGGCGGAGGAATTACTATGCCCTATGAAATTATCAAAGAACAAGACCCGGAGCTTTATGATGCTCTCAATGCTGAATTACAAAGACAAAAAGACCATCTTGAATTAATAGCATCGGAAAATTTTGTCAGCGAAGCGGTTTTAGCAGCTCAAGGATCAGTCTTAACAAATAAATATGCCGAAGGTTATCCGGGACGTCGCTACTATGGTGGTTGTGAATTTGTAGATATAGCTGAAGAATTGGCAATTTCCAGAGCCAAAGAATTATTCGGTGCTGAACATGTAAATGTCCAACCACATTCCGGTGCACAAGCAAATACAGCAGTTTATTTTAAAATGTTAACTCCCGGCGATAAGATCTTAGGCATGGATTTAGATCAAGGTGGCCATCTAACTCATGGTATGAAAATAAATTTTTCAGGCAAGTATTTTGAGTCACACGGCTATCAAGTTGATCCTGAGACTCATCAGATTGATTACGATCTTGTCAGGCAAAAGGCGAAACAGGTTAAACCTAAAATGATCATCGCCGGAGCAAGTGCATACCCGAGAAAAATTGATTTTGCTAAATTTCGTGAGATAGCAGACGAAGTCGGAGCATATTTATTAGTTGATATGGCTCATATTGCCGGCTTGGTTGCAGCCGGACTTCATATGAATCCGGTGCCTTATGCTGATTTTGTCACAACTACTACCCATAAGACTTTACGTGGTCCTAGAGGCGGCGTGATTATTTGTAAAGAAGAATATGCTAAGATGATCGATTCAGCTGTGTTTCCGGGTATGCAAGGTGGACCTTTAATGCATGTAATTGCTGCTAAAGCTGTTGCTTTTGCAGAAGCTTTACTACCAGAATTCAAAGAATATTCTAAACAAGTAATTAATAATGCCAAGGCACTTGCCAAGAGCTTGTTGGAACATAAGGTGCAACTCGTTTCAGGCGGTACAGATAATCATTTAATGCTGATAAATTTACGTAATACCGGAATTACAGGTAGTGAATTAGAAAAATGTTTAGAGGAAGTCAATATTACGACAAATAAGAACACAATTCCCTACGATACTGAAAAACCTACAGTAACCAGTGGACTTAGGATAGGTACGCCGGCACTGACAACCAGAGGTTTTATGGAACAAGATATGCAAGAAGTTGCTGAATTGATTGCCTTAGCAATTTTTGATTTTGAGAATAATAAAACTCAAATACTGAAACGAGTAGAAGTACTATGTGATCAATATCCGTTGTATCCGGGGATGTAATCTTCACTGAAGGGTAATTGATGGATTTAGAAAAAAAATTGAACCAACATAAAGAACCATTGGCTTATAGAATGGTTCCTCAAAACTTATCAGATTTTGTAGGACAAGAGCACATTCTGGCTAAAGGAAAGATGTTGAGAAGAATGATTGAAGCGGATCGCCTGAGTTCAATCATTCTTTTTGGTCCGCCGGGAACAGGAAAAACTAGTTTAGCTAGAGTCATTGCTACCACAACCGAAATCGGATTCAAACAGCTTAATGCTGTTACTTCGGGAGTCAAAGATATAAAACAGATTATCAGTGATACTCAAAATCAAATACTTACTCCTCAGGGCAGAACAGTGCTATTTATTGATGAAATTCATCGTTTTAATAAAGCCCAGCAAGATGCGCTATTGCCTCAAGTTGAAGACGGAACCTTGATTTTAATCGGTGCGACAACTGAAAATCCTTACTTTGAAGTAAATAAAGCTTTGATTTCAAGGTCGACCGTTTTTCAGTTAAAACCTTTAACTGAAGACAATATTGCTCAAATTATTCATAATGCTCTGCAGGATAAGGTATATGGTTACGGAGATTTAAATATTGAACTTGAGCAGCAAGCTGAAGATTTCATTAAGGATTTGTCAAATGGAGATGCACGTATTGCATTAAATGGCTTAGAACTTGCTGTCTTAACAACTTTGCCGGACCAAGACGGAAAAATAAAAATTGATTTGCCTACAATTAAAGATTGTATGCAAAAGCGTAGTCCTGTTTTTGATAAAGGAGGAGAAGCTCATTATGACACGATCAGTGCCTTCATCAAATCTATGCGGGGTAGTAATCCCGATGCAACGTTACTTTATTTAGCAAAAGCCTTACAGGGCGGGGAAGATATAGAATTTTTGGCCAGAAGAATTGTGATCTGTGCTGCAGAAGATGTAGGGTTGGCTAATCCTCAAATGCTTTCTATTGCGGTTTCTGCATATCAAGCTGTAAAAATGATCGGCATGCCGGAAGCAAGAATTATTTTAGCGGAAGCTGCTGTTTTAGTTGCAACTTCGCCTAAATCTAATACTGCATACTTAGGAATTGATCAGGCTTTGGCTGATGTAAAAAATAGACGTACGGGCGATATTCCTTATCATTTACGCAATGCACCAATTGAAGATATGCAAGACCTCGGTTATGGTGAGGGTTACAAATATGCACATGATTATCCGAATCATTATGTAAAAATGCAATTTTTGCCGGATGAACTAACAGGTAACAAATATTATGAACCGACTGAACAGGGCTATGAAGCAAAGATAAAAGCTTGGCTTGAGTTTTTGGATAAGTCAGCAGAAAAATTAAATAATTAACACTTTTCATTTTAAAATAATTAAGTAAAAAGGAGACTTTATGTCAGATAAAAGTAAAGCAGAAAAATTAAAAAACGAATTATTCTTAGATAAACCTAATCAATGGGATTTAGCAGATGATAATCTGAGCAAAAAAGTTTATGATTTTTCTGAAGAATACAAAAAAGCCTTGGACCAAGGTAAAACTGAACGTAGATTTATTGAATATTCGATCCAACGTTTGGAAAAAGCCGGTTTCAAAAATGCTGAACAGATCGACCAAGCAACACCTGGAACTAAGTTATATTTTAATATGCGTGATAAAGCATTGGTTGCTGCTATTGTAGGTAATGATCAGCCTGCTCAAGGTATTAATATTGTGGCTTCGCATGTTGATTCGCCACGTCTGGATCTAAAACCTAATCCTCTGTTTGAAGAGAATGAGTTGGTTTATTTTAAAACTCATTACTATGGTGGAATTAAAAAATACCATTGGTTATCTACTCAACTTTCATTACATGGGGTAATTTATTTAAGCGACGGGACAAAAGTTGATCTTAATATCGGGGATGATATTGAGGATCCTGTGTTTACTGTAACGGATTTGCTTCCACATTTGGATTATCACAGAGCAAATAAAAAAATAACCGAGTATGTTGAGGGCGAAAAATTACAAGTCTTGATTGGTAGTATTCCTTATCCGGATAAAGAAATCAGTGAACGTTTTAAACTTGGTGTCTTACAGTTATTAAATGAAAAATATGGTATCAAAGAAGCAGATTTTAATCGTGCGGAAATTGAAGTTGTGCCGGCACATTCTGCCAGAGATGTCGGTTTCGATCGTTCGATGATCGGTGCATATGGACAAGATGACAGAGTTTGTGCTTATACTTCATTACAAGCATTAATTGATAGTGAGGTTGCAAAACGCACATCGGCAATTCTTTTTACCGATAAGGAAGAAATAGGCAGTGAAGGTAGAGCCGGGGCTCAATCTCAAGCATTTCAATATACTTTGAATTCCTTACATAAAAAAATATTGGGTAGAGAACCGAGTTTGAGTGAAATGCAAGATTTTTACTTGAATACAAATTTACTGTCTTCAGATGTCACAAATGCTTTTGACCCTATTTATGAAGAAGTTTCTGACAAAACAAACAGTGCATATCTCTCAAAAGGGATCGCCATGAACAAATATACCGGCAGTGGAGGAAAATACAGTACCAATGATGCTGATGCCGAGTTTTTGGCTTATCTTACCAATCTGTTTGATACAAATAATATTCCTTATCAAATTTCAGAATTAGGAAAAGTTGATGCAGGTGGTGGCGGAACGATCGCGAAGTTTTTTGCTAAAACAGGAATGAATGTTATAGATTGCGGTGTAGCAATGTTCGCAATGCATTCTTGTTTTGAAGTTACTTCGAAAATGGATGTGTACAATACTTATCGCGCTTACAAAGTATTTATGAATAAAGGCTGAGTATGATTCTATAACAGGATTTTCCCTAATTAGGGAAAATGAAAATCGGCTACAATTTAATTAGAAATAATAATAGCTTCCAACCATAATGATTGGAAGCTATTTATATTAATTATTAATTTTAAAAACCTATTTTATTATTAAACGGAAAAAATTTTTCTTGCCTCGGCGAATAATTGCTTCACCATTTGAAAAATCATCTGCAGATAAAACATAATTGAATTCAGAAATAGCAAAATCATTCAAATAAATTCCACCTTGTTTAATCAAACGTCTACCTTCACTCTTTGAAGGCACCATTTTATGATCAGCTAGAATGTCTAAGAGCGGAGTAGCAAAAGCTATTTCTTCTGCTAATTCTGTTGTCGGCATATCATCAGATCTTCCGGAACCTGAGAACAACTGTTGTGCTTGTTTTTGAGCAGATAGAGCAGCTTGTTCACCATGGACGATCTTTGTGACCTCAAAGGCCAAGACTTCTTTAGCTTTGTTAATGTCCTGACCTTCCAGTTTGGCATACTGATTAATTTCTTCCAGCGGTAAGAAGGTGAGAATCTTCATTGTATTAATAATTGAAGCATCATCCAGATTTCTAAAATATTGATAAAAATCAAAAGGAGATAGCTTCTCAGCATCAAGCCACAAAGCTCCTTTAGCAGTTTTACCCATTTTCTCACCATCAGCATTCGTTAGCAAATTAAAAGTCATACCGTAGGCATCTGCTTTTTCTTTACGTCGAATTAAGTCTGCACCGGAAATAATATTTGCCCATTGATCATTACCGCCTAATTGTAGACGACAATTGTAATCGCGAAACAACTTAAGAAAGTCATAGGACTGAAGCAAAATATAACTGAATTCAAAATAAGTCAGACCTTCTTCCAGTCGGTTTTTATAGATATCGGTTGCCAACATTTTATTAACAGTAAAATTAACGCCGATTTCACGCAAGAAATCTATATAATTTATGTTGAGCAACCAGTCTGCATTGTTGACCATGATTGCTTTGTTTTCTGAAAAATCGATCAAACGAGACATTTGTTCTTTGAATTTTTCAACATGATGTTCAATGGTTTCAGGTGTCATAAGTTGTCGCATATCCGAACGGCCGGACGGATCGCCTATCATGCCGGTACCACCGCCCATCAGTGCGATTGGGATGTGTCCTGCTTTTTGTAAATGCGCCATGATCATCATTTGCGTTAAGTGTCCAATGTGTAAGCTATCTGCAGTAGGATCAAAACCTATATAAAAAACAGCACCCGGTTTTGCTAAATACTCGCGGATTTCCTCCGGATGTGTTGCCTGGGCAAAGTAACCACGCTCAACAAGCGTGTCATATATGTTAGTCATTAATAGCCTCCTTATATAAGTCTGAATCCTGACAAGTCAATTTCCTAATTCAGAATTTTTTACTTGTTTCTTTTAATACGTGTCAAATTTTAGCTAATTAACCGGATACTGTCAAAACAACTGTTGGACTTAAATTGAACTATACATAAAAAGATTACTGAATCAAATATTAACATCTTTATTTGGACTGTAGATAATGATTGAAAAATGAAAAATTCATTCGAGAAAGGAGTTGATAATCATACCTCAAATATAGTTTAGAAGCTTTAAGAAAAAGAGTCTATTTCCAAGGACAAGGCCTGTAATTGCTGATCACATAATAAATGAAGCAAAATTATTTTTTAAAATAATAGTTTATATCCATGTTATAATATTATTCCACTCAAGAAAGGAGGTTATACATGGATTTTTCGAAAATTCTTTCATTGTTTTCTGAAATTAATATTTACACAATAGCTTTGCGTCTAGCTCTGTCAGCTTTTTTAAGTGGATTGTTAGGTTTGGATAGAGGAAGAAAAAATAGACCGGCAGGATTTAGAACTTATATGTTGGTCAGTATTGGTGCGACGATGATTATGATGACAAATCAATTTGTTCATGAACAATTCGGCACATCAGATCCGGTGAGAATGGGCGCTCAAGTTGTTAGCGGCATCGGTTTTCTTGGTGCAGGTACAATTCTTTCTGTGGGTAGGGGGGAAGTAAAGGGTATGACCACGGCAGCCGGATTATGGGCTGCGGGTTGCATAGGACTTAGTGTAGGAATAGGCTTCTATGGGGGCGCTATATTAGGGGGTGTTTTAGTCTATATGATTTTGCATTCAGCTAAAAACATTGATTCGCGCATCAAAAGTGATACCGGGATCATTAGGCTATATATTGAGTTTGATCGAGAGCAACGTTTCAGTACATTCATTGAGACAGCCAGAGAATATGGATTTGATATATACGATCTGGACATTGAGAAATCCAAGAACCGAGAAAACGCAATTACCATAATTATGCTAACGGCAAAAAGTCGGATCAAACGTTCAGATGAACAAATTATTGATATCCTAAGCGAAATCAACGGTGTCTTATTTATTCACGAGATTTAATTCTAGCTCTGTGTTAAACGTTTATCGGACTTTCGAAAATTTCATTTAGCGGTTGATCCAGGTTCTGCAGCCAAATTCTAGCTGCTCTTAATTCAAGTTTTTCTTGCCATGAATTCTCCGAATTCAAAGCAGATTGTAATTGACTAAAATTTGAAATGATCGGCAGTTTTGCAGATTTTGTCATTCTTCTGATTAAGTATCTACCCAACTTATTAAATCCCAAAACTCTGATGAAACTTGGTTCAAAGGTTGGTTTTTCTTTAATATTTAACAATAGATTGATTAATGCCCTTCTGACTCTGGTTGCCGGTAGTTGTTTAGTCATTGTGCTATTCACAAGCTGATTTATCGATAAATATTGATCATCTGTATAACGAGTTTCAGATTGTAGGCGATTAATAAGTGGCTCACTTAAATAGCGGGTAGATGGAGTTACTTCTGTTTCTAAATTATAATAAATTAAATCGGATAACATTTCCAAACTCATCCCTTGATGTAAACTTAAATCTTTTAATAAGATGGCAAGCGCTTTTGGGGGCATAAATGGCATCAAGGTTTGTAAAATATTTGCAGGAAATCCCGGGAGATCTGAAAATTCTTCAATTTTATTTCGAATTGCCAAAGCTGAAGTTAAGTTTTCAATTATTTCAGGATGAATTTTAGAACTTTTTAGAGAAGAAGAGAGATGTGAATTTCCTTTTCTTGGAATTAACCAAGGTTTCAAATTTAAATTGTGTTTTTTTATTGCTTTGAGATATTCAATAGCCAAGATTTGATTTGATCCACGAAGAAGTGAGGCTGGATCAGAACCGATCTTATTTGAAATAAACTGTTCTCTTGCCTTAGCATATGAAATTCCGGACTTTAATTGCTCCTTTGTAAATAACCAGAGTTTATCTTCCTGATCAACTAATGTTTCGGCAATTAGATTTAAGTCGTCCAAACGGTCTTGTTCAGCACCAAAAACCAAATATTCACAAATTCCTGTCGAGTCAAGTATACGTATTGAACCGCTGGCAAAATCCTCTGCAGAACCGACCGCTGAATAGGTGGGTATCTGCAACACTAAATCCACACCGTTAAGCAATGCCATTTTAGCCCGACTGCGCGGTGAGACAATAGCCGGTTCGCCTCTTTGACAGAAGTACCCCGACATAACAGCTACTATAGCCGGCCTTGAACTTAGTTTTTTTATTTGTTCGATTTGATAGAGATGTCCATTGTGAAATGGATTGTATTCGGCAACGATTCCTATAATATTCATCTGACACTCACTTTAATAAATCTTGTCTTTCTTTTATGATAATACCATATTGCTAAATTTTTAATATGATTATCCATGATAATAACGAGGTTATAAAATGCGTGATTGGACATTACCTAAAATCTTGAAAATTGGTCTTCCTGTTTTGATAATTGTGACGACTCTTATTTTACTTTTTATTTTTCCGGGATTTCTACTTGATTCGTATGGAGTTGAACCTCTTGCAAATAAACGATTTTCAATCTGGGATGATAAAGACATTATTGAAAAACTTAAACCGGCAGATCGTTTAGTGGAAACGGCTTTTCAGAAAAATTTTTTAATGGATTTTGAGAATGAGCAGATAAAAGAGAAGTTCCAAGGAGTAGTTTCAAGCATCGAGGTCAAGCGCAATAATCAGATTGAACTAAGCAATATTTATTATTTGGAAGATCAGTTGCAATGGGGGAAATATTTAGCTTTAGCTGGTGAAAAAAAAGATTTTGAGAAGTGGCTAAATATGATAGAACAATTATATCTGCATGAAGATGCTTGGGTTACTAAATTAAACAAGCAAACAGATATCTTGGAAAAAACCGAAATAACCTGGGCATATGATCTTGAATATGCGGAAATTCTTTTGACTTCATATAACCGCAATCCCGGTAAAAGTCTACTCAAGAAGATAGATACTATAATGCAAAGAGCATGGCCATTCTTTTCAGCCAAAGAATTGGCTCCAAACTATTCTTCCAAGATAGAAAGAATATTTTATCCCGAACCTTCATCTGAAGCAGCACCAACAGCAAATCCGGAATTGATAGATCCATATGTAGATGCCGAATATTCACGTTTAGCAGATATCAATTTGTACGTGCTTGAATCTTTCAGTTTGTTGGATTCTAAATGGGAAGTAATATATTCTGATTGGAGTAAACTTATTGCAGGTTCAGTTTCTGAAGAACAAATATTTTATCCTTTCGGTATTTGGCCGGATCAAAAAAATTATGTAGCAACTTCAGGTGTTGCTTTAGAAGCATTTACTCTGGATACGGTAAAGATTGTTTTTCAACTTAATCAAGATCAACAAAATTCGAATACCGAAGGATTTTTAGCTAGACAAATTCTTCAAACCAATAATTTGTTTAAATCTTATAATATGGCATCACAGCAAAATATGAGCGAAGAAACTGATATTTGTGCACTTGCTCTTTTTGCGGAACATACAGTAAGTGAGATTACTGATCCTCTTGATTACCAAACCTCCGAAATAATTACTGCAATTCGTTTAGGTTTGTCTACAAGGCAATTGAAAGATGATTTTAGTCCGCTCAATTATTTGTTTTATTCACAGTTAGCAGACAAGAAATTACATTTTTCTGCTTCTGATCAATTATTTGTTTTAACAAGTGGTGTAATAAAATGATTTAATTAAATGTCAAAAATGATAAAGTCCCTATAGTTGGTGTAAATTCAAAATAAAAAAAGATGAGTCACATCTCACCTTTCGGTACAATGGTTTTTTAACCAAATAAATCATGTAAGAGAGGTAAAAATATGACTCAACTTAATA
>FZPS01000190.1_pt44 | contig 44618 bp, 46 predicted proteins | sample 1817821 | NCBI WGS metagenome assembly FZPS01 (sample SAMEA104158645, study PRJEB21678) | metagenome | place: Germany | collected 2015-04-21 | reverse complement strand
AGTATTTTCTAAAGTTAACGCCTTAGCTACACCGTCAACTGTAAATGTATCTACTTCTTTATTAGCTGGAACAGTAACAGTAATGTTTACTGTTGCTCCTGCTAATAGATCAGTAAGTGGATCTCCTGAAGATAAACCTTCACCTAAAGTTACACTGTATTTAGGAACTGAAGTATCCTCGCTATAGAATGAAATAGTCTTAATATCAGTACCACGGTTACTATTACCTGTACTTCCTCTTTCAAATACGAATCTAATATAAGAGCCAGCTGCGATATCAAGTCCATCAAATGCTAAATCTCCGATAAGAGTTTTCTTATTAGCGATTGTTGTCCAAGTAGTGCCATCAAGAGAAGTTTGAAGATAAATTACTTCATCTCCTTCGGCAGTATCTAATCCAACAATATTAATAAAGATTCTATTAATTACTTTTTCAAACGTGAAGTTTGTTTTTAAATAAACTGTTGCAGGATCTAGTACAGCTGCTGCTTTACCGCCCATTCTAATGTAATCCCAACTTGTATAGTTAACATTACCGCCCATAACATCCCATTTAGTTGATCCGTCTGGGTTAGCATCAGCCGCACCATTTTCAATTACAGCATCCGCTTGTAGTGAATATGAACCCCAACCATTAGTTTTTCCGAAATCACTTTGCAGTAGTAAAACTCCAGTTGGAACTGGGATATATGTAGCAGCTAATACGTGATTAGCTGATACAGTTAATGCGTATGTATTTTCAGCAGTTAACGCTGTTTCTACTCCGTCAACTGTAAATTTTTCAATTTCATAACCAGCAGGAGCTGTAACTTTAACATTAACGATGGCACCTGCTTCAAGATTAGTTAGTGGATCTGTTGAAGAGATTCCTTCGCCTAATGTTACTGTAAATGTTTGAACTCCGGCGATTACTGTAACGTTGGCAACGTAAGTGTCACTTGCCTGGCCAATTGTAATTGTTGCAGTTGCAACAACTTGAGTATTAACTCCACCAACTGCAACCCATTTACCAGCAACTACTGCTTCAGATGGGTTATATGACCAAGCAATTACTGAGTTGTATTGTGCGTCAGTTGTTGGAAGTGCTACTTCAGTGTCATGATAGAATTCTTCGCCTTCAAAGTTTAAAGTTGCTTTAACTTTAGCTACTTTTTCAGCGTCACTAAAATCAATTAAATCGATTTGATTAACATCTTCAACTAATAATTGTGAAGTATTATTAAATGAATCAACTAATACTGCTGTTAAATTAATTGATTTATATTGTAGTGCTGATGCAACTTTATCAAATACATCACCAGTGCTTGCATTTGATCTAACTACAATTTCAACTTCTCCTAATTTAACTGTTAAATTTCTACTATCTGCTGATAATGAAATTGGAGTTAAACCAGAAATTGTAATAAGTTGTGATTGGTGAGTAACAATATTTTCTAATGTATCAATTGAAACTACTGGAACTTCATGTCCTTGTGATAAGACAGTAACTGTTCCTTGAGTAATTTGTTCTAAACCTTTATATGCAGATCTAGTACCAGTAACTAAAACTTTATCACCAACTATCGCAGTGTGAGTTGCTTTATATAAATTAATTGCCGCTGTTGAGTCTGCTACTTGAACGTTATCTCCATCGATTCTTGTAACAATACCTTCAAATGTAACTTCACCAGTAGTTTGTGCTCTAACAGTTAGAATAGTTGGTAACCATTCAACTACTACTGCGTGATCTCCAGTTACAACTAATGTATATGTATTTCCAGTAACTTCTACTTCAGTTCCGTCTACTATAACTTTAGATAATAAATATCCTTCATTAGCAAAAGTAAATACGACATTACTATTTGGAAGTAAACCAGTTAATACCGCTGGATCTGTAGTTACACCATCACCAGTAACTGTTACATCATGAGTAATTAAAGTAAACTTAGCAGTTAACTCTTTATCTCCTGTTGAACCTAAAGTAATTTCAGTAACTTCAGTTTCACCAATAAACCAACCATCAAAAGTGTGACCATCTTTTGATGCTGGTGTCAATGTAATAGTAGGTGTTTCAATTGTATATGTTTCAGGGTTACCTGTATGAGTTCCACCATTTAATACATAAGTAATGTTATATGTAATTGGTGTAAATGCTCCGTTAACCACTAGATTTTCTGCTGGCATTGTTTCTGGTAAATTTTCAGTATTCCAAGCAAATGTATATCCTTCTTTAACTAAACCAGCTTTAATTTGAATAGCTTCACCGAATTGAACTGTTACTACATCGTCTTCAAATCCCGCTACTTTATAAGTAATAGTATAGTTATTTGGTGTATAAGCACCGTTAATTACGATATTTTGTGCTGGAACAGTTTGTGGAATTTGATCAACCCATGCAAATGAATGTCCAACTTTATCGGCTACTTGTGGTGCTACAATTTCAGAACCATAATCTAATGTTTGAACTACATCATCTAATCCAGGAACTTTGAAAGTAACTGTGTATTGATTAATTTGATATTGTGCTTTAACAGTTAAATCTGATGTAATATAGTTAAATGGTTTATCCCAACCAGTAAATGTATATCCAACACGTGTTGGATTAGCTGGAGCTGATGCTGCAGTCTTTTCATATACTTGTTGTTGAGTTAAAAGTGAGTCGTCATGGTCAACAAACTTAACAACATATGATGGAATTGGAGTTAGGATAGCGTGAATGTCAGTATTATCAATGATAATTAAACTTTGACGATCCCAACCCATGAAGTATTTACCATCAACTACTGGGTCTTCTGGTAATACAGCACTGTCTCCAAATTTAACATATTGTGGTGAACCATATAAAACTCCATCAACGAAGAATCTTACTTGATATCCACCTTGTTCGAATTTACCATAAACATCAATATCTTTAGTAATCGGTAAGCTAACATCAAATTCATGAGCGAAGTTTGGATCTAAGAACCACCCCATAAAACGGTGGTCTTCTTTAAATGGTTTCATTGGTAATAATGCATTATCACCATCTAATACCATTTGAACTTCACCATATAAAACATCGTCAACAAAGAATCTAACACGGTGACGTACTTCTTCAGGTGGAATTTGAGTATCCCCCTTGACGATTACTTCAAATGTCTTATATTGATAAAATCCTCTATTACCAATTTTCGCAGTTAAATAAACTACGACATCTTCATTCGAACGAGTAACTACAGCTTGTCCCTGAACAATCGCGATTGCATCTTCATTAGATGAAATCCATTGAATTGGAACGCCTTCAATCGTTCTTGTTAATTGAAAATCTTTCGTTACACTTATCTTAGTATCACCATCTTCAAAAGTAATTTGAACTTGTTCATAAGCAAGTCTAACGTCTTCTTTATTAACTTGGCCAGTTTCAGTACAGCCAGTTAATAAAACAAAAAAGAGTCCTACTATAAAAAACAGAACTCCCAATCTAAATTTTCTAAATTTCGTCTGATTCATATTCTACCTCCTCGAGTTTATATGATTATCAAAAATAAAATATAATCTCTATTAAATAATATTTAATAGCCAAATCTATGTTAACATATAATTTTATAAAATTCAATATGATTTTGGTTATTTACCAAATTATCACATTTATTTATCTTTAAATAAATGAATTTAAATAATAAAAAATGCGACAGTAGTCGCATTTTCTATTGTTATTTAAAAATCATTTGAATTTTTAGATTTTTACGTCAATTAAAGTTCCGTCCTCATTTGGATGGTCCTTTAAATAAGCGATAATAGGGTTATAGTTTTTATCAGGGTTACCTGGACGGCAACGTGATAAATTTTTAATTTCACCCTTAACTACTCCTTCAGCAAATGCGCGGCATCCTGGGAATCCACAAGCCCCACAATTTACTCCCGGTAACATCGCTTCAATATCATCAATTCTTGTATCTTCTTTTACTTTTAAAAATTTATCAGCTAAGGTTAATGCTACTGCTAGTATTATACCCATTGCTGTTAATATGATAATAGGCCATAAAATATCCATTATACAGTCACCTCTTCTTTTTTTCTTTCACATGTTTTCGATAAACAAGCACCGCAAGCTGCTTCTAAATGTGCAAACTCGCAACCTGCAGGAACTTTAGTTTTCTTATTTAGTATTGTTACTAGAATATAAATTCCAACAAATGCTAAAACTAATGCTAGGATAATTATAATTTGAAGTAAATCCATTTTAGATTAACCCCTGTAACCCCATAAATGCAAATGCCATTAATCCTGCTGTAATTAAAGCAATTGGTACACCTTGGAAAGCTTTAGGAACGTTTGCTCTTTCTAATCTTTCTCTAAATGCACTAAATAAGATCATTGCAATTGCATATCCGATTGCTGTACCTAATGTTGATGCAATAACATCAGTAAAGTTAGTATATTCTGTCGCTTTAATAGCTTGACCTAAAATAACACAGTTTGTAGTAATTAAAGGTAAGAAGATTCCTAATCCTTTATATAATCCAGGACTAGCTTTTTTAATAAACATTTCAATAATTTGAACTACTGAAGCAATTACTAAAATGAATGCGATTGTTTGAATGTAAGTAATACCAGCAGGTTTTAAAACAAACTCGTATAATGGCCATGTAATTAAAACTGATACTAGTAATACTACAAATACTGCTGCTGACATACCAACAGCGTTTTTTGTTTTAGTAGAAACGCCTAAGAATGAACAAATTCCTAAGAACCCCATTAAAACAATATTATTAATTAACATTGAATCAACAAATAACTTTAAAAAATCAATCATTTCTTAGCACCTCTCTTATTTCCAATAAATACAATTAACGCTAATAATAATCCCATTACGATGAATGCTCCAGGAGCTGTCGTTAAAACACTAATAAAGTAATTAGGAACATTTGAATCTTCTGGATAAGGAATTAATGAAAACTCTGGAATGAAAGTAAATACTTTACCAATAACAATTGTGCCTGTACCAAAGAACTCTCTAATAATTCCGATAATTACAATTGCTAAACCAGAACCAAGTCCCATTCCAAGACCATCGAAAATTGACTTAACTACGCTATTTTTACTAGCAAATGCTTCAGCTCTGCCAAGTATAATACAGTTAACTGTAATTAATGCGATAAATACTCCTAATGTTGAATATAATGCTGGTACAAATGCTTGAACTAGCATTTGGATTACAGTAACTACTGTCGCAATTACGACAATGTATACTGGAATTCTAATTTCATTTGGAATGAATTTTCTAATAGCCGAAATAATGATGTTAGTAATTGTTAGAATAATGATTACTAGAAGTGCCATTCCGAATGCACCTTCAAATGAAGTGGTTACCGCAAGTGCTGGACATAAACCTAATAATGAAACGAAAATTTGGTTTTCTTTTAAAATCCCTTTTTTGAAAATTGCTCCTAATGAATCGGGATTTTCAACTTTAGCTTCTTTTATTTTCTTTTCTTTTCTCATGGTTTTTTCACCTCTACTTCAATTGCTAATAAGATAACTGCTACAGTGTTTGATGCTGTTTCGGTAGCTCCTGTATATAATGCTTTATTAGCGACAACTGTATTAGTAATATCAGTTGCGTTAGTTCCAATAAATTCATCTAAGAATGCTTCTACTTTAACTCTGTAGTTCCCTTTAGAGTGATTGTATTCTAAGATTTCAATACCAACGATAGTGAAATCTGATTTCATTACAACTTCAATCTTAACGTTACCATCTACCGTACTGTATCCAGTATCAAATGAGCGTTGTTTATTACCAACAAAACTAAATCCTTTAACAACTCCGTCTACTGTATAAACATATTTTTCAAGTATTGTATCAGTTGGAGTAAATGTTTCATCTTTAGTCTTAACGTATTCACCACCAAATGCTTTATATAATGGATCAGTTTCTTTATGTGAATCTCTAACTGCTAATAAAATTTGGTTAACTGCATCTTTTAATGCTTGATCTAAATCAGAGGTTACTCCTGAAATAGTTGTCTCAACGTCTTTAATATGAGTATCATTAAATGATTTTAGATATGCTTCTACATTTTCTTTTTGATCTTCAGATCCGATTTCTTCAACTTTAGATACCCTAATTAATCCGTCTAAATCAATAAATACTTTAACTTTAGTCGTTCCTGATTTAGCTACGTATGAATAACCATTAGCTTTGGTACCTTCTAAGTTATTTCTTTCTAATACGATTTCGTTTGCTGTAAAATCTGGATCTAATGCTTCAGTGATTTCACCAAAGATTAAATCAACTGGATCTAATACAATTTCTTTTAATTCAACTATTTTTTCAATAATTGATTTATTAGCTTTATAACCTGCAACAACTTCGCTAATAATTGATTTAAGTGCTTTACTTGAAACAGTTGCTCCAGCTGAGTTTTCAGCTTCATATTCAAGTGGTACATTGTTATATTCTGTTTCATATTTTCTTAAAGCACCATCACCAATACCTGTTGTTTCTTTAAATTCAACTGCTTTAATTGATTCAATTAAATCACCGCGGTTAATCGCAACAGCGATTTCCATTTCACCGCCGTAACCATTAGCTCTACCTAATGCAAGTAATCCTAAATATTCTTTATTTTCATTAAATGCGAATATATAGTCAGCTAACTTTTCTTCTTCGGCGCTTGTTAGTGATTCTGCGCCTTGTTTCTTGTAGTCATTTGGAATGTCAGCGGCACGGAAGAAATTATCTCCTTCAACATATACTGACTCGCCAATTTGAATAATTTTTTTATCTCTATTTCGCTTAATAATTGGTGCTGTAACAAAATGTGTTAGTCCAATTAATAATCCCATTAATAATGCTGTAAGGGATAATACTAAGACATTTTTTAACATTTGTTTTTTCATTAGAATGTACCTCCTTGACCGAAGAAGATAATTAAAATCATAATAATCATCGTTACACCGTAAGTAACAATAAATTGCCAGTTGATGCGATTTCTAAAGATTTTAATTCTATCAAAAAGCGGAACAAACATATTAGCAAATAAAATACCGAATACTACACCTTCAGGCATTGATCCAAAAAATCTATTTAACATTGTTACTATTGCGATTATTAATCCGTATAGCATCTTACTTGTTGTATGAAGTGGAGATGATACTGGGTCAGTTGCCATAAACACAGCCCCAAACATTAAACCTCCAGATAATAAATGGAATAATCCAAATTGGAAAGTATTAACTTGTAATCCAGCTCCTGCTACTAAAGCGAAAATGAAACTTGGAACTAATACTGATAGCATAATTTTCCAATCAGCAGCTCTTCTAGCAACTAAATAAATCGCTCCAATTAAAATTGCTATTTTACTAATTTCACCCATTGGGCCAGGAACGCATCCAACAAATAACTCCCATATTTCATAACTTTGAAGAACTTCGCCAAATGATGCATCTCTTACATAAGTTAATGGAGTTGTTCCTGCAATAGCATCTAATCCTGGATAAGCTCCTACGAAAAATGATCCAAAGGCTAAAGAAACAAAGACTCTACCTACTGCTGCAGGGTTGAAGATATTGTGTCCAGTTCCACCATACACCATTTTTCCAATTGCAATCCCGAAGATTGCACCCATAATAATTACATAAAAACTAATACCTGCTGGTAAAGTTAGTGCAAATATTAATCCGGTTAATGCTGAAGTTAAGATGTTTAATGAGTTAAATTCTTTATATCTAGATAAAAATCTTTTGAATTTACCTTCAACTTTTCTATCTTCTTTTTGTGATAGTGGGAAGATTATTGCTTCTGTTAGAATTGCTACTAGTACACTAGTAAAGATTCTACAAAATGAAGCAAATCCCCATCTATATACAGAAAATAAAACAACTGGTATTAAAGCAATCAAAACATCTAACATTATTCTTTTTGAGTCCCATTTTTTATTAATAAATGGACTTTGAGATCTAACAAGTTTTACATCTTTTTGCATAATATCACCTACTTAATTGTCCTTTTTGCTTTTTTAATTTCTTCTGTTAGAGGTATCTTAGATGGACAAATATATGAACACAATCCACATTCGATACACTGATTAACATTTAGAGTAAGCAATTCTTCTTTATCTCTTTTACGTTGTGCTCTCATGATTAGAACAGGGTCTAATCCTGTTGGACAACGTTCAATACAATTAGAACACATAATACATGGATCTTCTTTTACAACTTCCTCATTAAAAACTAGTAAGCTTGTTGTTGTATCAGTAATAACGATATCATCGTTAGTAGTATTAGTACCCATCATTGGCCCACCTAAAACTAATACTTTAGGAATTTCTGGATTTAAATATCCACCAGCTCTTTGGATTAATTCACGAACTGGAGTTCCTAGTCTAATTTTAAATGTCATGTTTTTAATTCCGTCACCAGCAATAGTGAAAAATCTATGTAATAATGGTCTGCCATACTTAACCGCTTCATAGAATGATCCTAAGGTAGTTGAGTTAAAGTTTAAAACACCTGATTTAGCCATAATAGTTCCTTGAGGAACTTTAATTCCAGTTGCTAATTTAACAGTTAAGATTTCCCATCCCGCTGGATAGAAATCTTTAATTTTAGCAATTCTAATGTTTAACTCTGGAAACTTTTTAAGCTCTTCTTCCATTTTTAGAATTAAAGCCTTATGCTTTCTTTTAATTGCGATAACCCCTTCAGGAGCGTTAACAGCTTGCATAACATAACTTAATCCTAAGATTACTTTTTCTGGATATTCATCCATAAATTTGTAATCGCTAATTAAATATGGTTCACACTCAGCACCATTAGCCACTACCACTTTAATTTCTTCGGTTGTATCAAGTTTGATATAAGAAGGGAATGCTGCCCCACCTAATCCAACTAATCCTGCATCATGTGCGATACTTACGAAATCCTTATGAGTAAGTTTTTTGATTTCTTCATCGGTTCTTTCAAAATCTGCATCATACTCTTCATACTTGAAGTCGTTTTGAACTACCATACAGTCAACTAATCTTCCGCTTTGATCAACTTTCTTTTCGTTTTTCAAAACGACACCACTGACAGTTGCATGTACCTCTTGATCAAAAAACGATCCTTCTCTAACACCAATTAATTGTCCAACTAGAACGCGTTCTCCTACTTCTACACATGGTCTACCTACTGGACAACGTCCACTAGTTACCGGATAGTATAGTTTTTCAGGTTCACATACTGCTTCTGTTGGTAACTCAATTAATTTTGTTTTGTTGTCTACAATTTTCGTCTTAACTAATTGCATTAATAACTACCTCTTTTCATATAACGGATATTTTTTTAAAAGTTGTAAGACTTCTTTTTTAATTAATGATAACTCATTTTGATTATCTTTATTTTTTAACGCTCTATCAATTAGATGAGCGATTAATATCATATCTTTTTCTTTTAATCCCCTTGTTGTCATTGCTGGAGTTCCTAGTCTAATACCACTACCATATTTTGGTCTTTGCGGGTCAAATGGAACACCATTTTTATTACAAGTGATATTCACAGTATCAAGTAGTGTTTCAGCATCTAAACCAGTGATGCCTAGTGTTTTATAAACATCAACCATAAATAAATGATTATCTGTTCCTCCACTAACTACTTTATATCCAAGTTTAATAAATTCTTCTGACATAGCTTTAGCATTTTTAATAACTTGTTGTTGGTATTCTTTAAACTCTGGTTCTAAAGCTTCACCGAATGCAACAGCTTTAGCTGCAATCACATGCATTAGTGGTCCACCTTGATGTCCTGGGAATACCGCTTTATCAATTTTCTTAGCAATCTCTAGATCATTTGATAAAATAATTCCGCCTCTTGGACCACGAAGTGTTTTATGAGTGGTTGATGTTACTACATGGGCATATGGGATTGGTGATGGATGTAATCCAGCAGCAACAAGCCCAGCGATATGCGCCATATCAACTAGTAAGTATGCTCCAACTTCATCAGCAATTTCTCTAAACTTTTTAAAATCAATTATTTTTGAATATGCACTTGCTCCAGCGACTATTAATTGTGGTTTTTCCGCTTTTGCAATTTTTAATACTTCATCATAATCGATTAATTCAGTTTCTTTATCAACACCGTAAGTAACACCTTTGTAATAATGTCCTGAAGATGAAATTTTATACCCATGAGTTAAATGCCCTCCAGCATTTAAATCCATTCCTAAAATTTTATCTCCCGGATTTAATAGTGCTAAATACACCGAAGCATTAGCTTGAGAACCTGAATGCGGTTGAACGTTAGCATAGTTACAACCAAATAGTTTTTTTAATCTTTCGATTGCTTCAATTTCCACAATATCAACAAACTCACAGCCACCATAATATCTCTTATTTGGATATCCTTCAGCATACTTGTTTGTTAGAATTGAGCCTTGAGCCTTTAAAACATCACTTGATACAAAGTTTTCACTTGCAATTAACTCAATATGTTCTTCTTGTCTGTTAGCTTCTTTTTCAATTGTGTCAAAAATTATTTGATTAATTTTCGTCATATTTTACCAAACACTCCCTTTATAATACAAAAATAATTATATCATAAGAATATGATATATTGTCTAAATACTATAAATTATGGGACTTAATTTAAAATATTTATAAATGCTTCATAAAAGCCTTTATTAAGGTTTAAGTTGTATTTCTTTATTTTTTAATTAAAAAGTAAAAAATACGTTCTACTTTAGTTCTAGATCCAATGATAGTAGCTTTTAGCTTTACAGTTGTATCAGAATTAGGATAACTAATTATTTTCCCTAATTCTGATACAATATCTGGATGACTAGATTCCCAAGTAATAACGTATTCGTCTAGCGTTATAGGAAGAGAAATATCACTTTCTCCGGTATATGGAATTTCAAGATTTTCTAATTTATCTTTTAGCGTTCGCTTTTCATTATTGTTTTTAACTAAAGGTATTGTAATTAAAGTTGCGACTATGCCAAAAATAAGTATGATTAATGCAATTATCAAAATGCGTTTTTGTTTTTTTCGCAAATTCCACACCACCTTTATTATTGTAAGCTTGCGCCCGCATATATTTAAACATATTTGTATATAACATTCAATAGGATTTACCAGTTTTTTTATAATCTTTAAATATCATTTAAAATCGTTTTAAAATAATAAAAAAAACTTGATTTCTGCGTGGTGCAGAATCAAGCTTTTTCTTTACATTTTTACTCTAAATTGTGTGAAATAGATTGAACGTCATCTAAGTCTTCTAACATCGCTGTTAACTTATCAAATACTTCTTGATCTTCATCATTAAGTTTTAAATAAGTAAACGGAATCCATGTTATTTCATCAATAATAAATTCAATATCTTCTTTGAATTTTTGAAGTGATGATTTAACTTTCGCGTAATTATTAACATCAGTATAGATAGTTGCTTCATCGCCTTCAATTTCTAAATTTAAAATATCTAAATCATCTTCAACTGCAATAAGTAAAATATCATCCTCAGTTAAATCTTTAACAACAAACACTGCTTGGTGAGAAAACATATGCAAGACAGAACCTGTTACACCTAACTTAGAATTTGTCTTGGTAAAGCAATTTCTAACTTCGCTGTAAGTTCTATTAACGTTATCTGTTAAACATTCAACAATAACCATTGAATTACCTGGACCAAAACCCTCATATCTAACTTGAGTATAGTTTTCTTCTGATCCACCAGCCGCTTTTTCAATTGCGCGGTTGATAATATCATTTGGTACTTGATCTTTTTTAGCGCGTTCAATAACTCGTTTTAATTCTTGGTTTAATTCTGGATCAGGTTGTCCGTTTTTAGCTGCAACATAAATTTCTTTTCCGTACTTAGAATAAACTTTAGTTTTAGCTGCGGCCGTTTTTTCTTTAGCGTATTTTCTTACTTCAAAAGCTCTTCCCATTATTTCTTCTTTTTCTCCCCGAATATTCTTTGATATCTTTCCATTGATTGCATAATGATTTCTTGAGCCGCTTTTGGTCCTTCAATATCTAAAATATAAGTTCTCTTTCCTTCAAGTGCTTTATACACTTCAAAGAAATGTCCCATTTCAGTTAGTAAGTGACCTGGTAACTCACTAATATCACTGTATTGTGTAAGTGATGGATCGCCAAATGGAATTGCGATAATTTTTTCGTCAACTTCATCTGAGTCAATCATTTTTAATACGCCAATTGGATATACTTCTACCATTGATAATGGTTCTAAGTCTTCTTGACATAAGACTAATACGTCTAGTGGGTCATTATCACCAGCATAAGTTCTAGGGATAAATCCATAGTTTGCTGGATAGTGAGTTGACGTATATAAGATTCTGTCAAGAATCAACATACCTGTCTCTTTATCAAGTTCATATTTTTTCTTACTGCCCTTTTGAATTTCAATTACTGCTAGAAATCTTTGAGGCTTAATTCTTTCTTCCGCTACATCGTGCCATATATTCATAATATCGCTCCAATCTCTTTATTATACTAATTAATAATATCAAAATATTAATTATAAGTCAAAAATATCTTATTTAATTTGAAACTTTTTTGAAAACACTTCATAAACATTTTCAAGAAGCGCTGAAATCGTCATTGGCCCAACTCCACCAGGAACTGGTGTGATGTAGCTTGCGACTTCTTTAACATTTTCATAATCAACATCACCGTAAATCTTATTTCCTTCACGGTTAATACCAACATCAATTATAATTACTCCTTCTTTGACCATGTCTTTTTTGATTAAATGTTTTTGCCCAGTTGCGACAACAATCAAATCAGCATTTTTAGTGTGTTCTACTAAGTTTTTAGTGTATCTGTGACATGTAGTAACGGTAGCGTTACGGTTAAGTAGTAATTTAGCCATTGGCATTCCAACAATTAAACTACGACCGATAACGGTAGCGTTAATTCCTTCAAGTTCAATTTTATAATGATCAATTAAGTTAATTATCCCTTTTGGAGTTGCTGATAAAATTGAATCTCTATTTTGGAATAACTTTCCTTGGTTTAAAACGCTAAATCCATCAACGTCTTTATTTGGATCAACTAAGTCTAACATATCGCCTTCTTTTATATGTTTAGGTAATGGTAATTGAATTAAAATACCGTCTACATTATCATCATCATTTAATTTTTTTATTAGATCAGCTAATTCTTTTGATGATGTAGATTCAGGAAGTTTAATATCAGTAGAATTAATTCCTACTTCTTTAGCTTGTCTTACTTTTGAATTAACATAGATGTGACTAGCTGGATCATCTCCAACTAAAATAACTGCCAAAGAAGGAGCTCTTCCTACTTTCTTGATTGAAGCATCTATTTTCTGTTTTAATTCTTCATTGCGTAATTTGGATACTTCTTTCCCATTCATAATTACCATAATATCTCTCCTTTTATTTTAAAAAAAATCTTTAACTTGGATTGTTTGTTCTCTAGCTGGTCCAACTGAGAAAATACCAATTTCTACTCCTACTAATTCTGCGATTTTTTCTAAATATTTTTGTGCATTAACTGGAAGTTCAGAAAATGATTTAACATGTGAAATATCTTCTTTCCATCCAGGTAATGTAATAAAGTTTGGTGTTACTTTTTCATATTCCTTAATATCAGCAGGAACATAGTCAATAACCTTACCATTTAAGTTGTAAGATGTACAAATCTTTAATTCATCTAATCCAGATAAAATGTCTAATACTGTTACTGCTAGGTAAGATAGTCCGCTTACTCTTTTAGCATGTCTTAAAATTACAGTATCTAACCATCCACATCTACGATATGTACCAGTTCTTGGTTCATATTCAACTTTTGTTTTATGGAAGTGCGCTTGAATTTTATCGTCTGAAATTAAAGTTGGCATTGGGCCCGCACCTTCTCTTGTTGCGTATGCTTTAACAACCCCAACTGCTCCTTCTAATAACCAAGGTGCAATCCCAGCATAAAGCGGTACTGCAGCTGCAGTTGGTGATGAAGATGTAACAAATGGATATGTTCCATTTTCAATACATAACATTACACCTTGAGCACCTTCAAATAATACTTTTTTGCCAGCTGCGATTTGTTCGTTTAAGTATACTGATGTATCAATTACCATTGGTCTTAAGCGGTTAGCGTATTCTTTATATTCTTCATAAATTTTATCAGCGTCAAAATGAGGAATTCCTAATTTATCAGCTTCTAAGTTTTTAAGTTCAATAATTGTTTCTAATTGTTTTTTAAAGTTAGGGCCAACAAATTGATCCATTCTTAAACCAATACGATTAGCTTTATCACTATAAGTTGGTCCAATTCCATGTCCAGTAGTATTTAACCTATTTTTTCCTTTTCTTCTTTCGTTAGCTGCTTCAATTGCTAAATGATAAGGCATAACTACGTGAGCACGGTTAGAAATAAATAATTTAATATCTTTTTTCCCTAAGTCATCTATTTCTTCTAAAATTCCTTTTGGATCAATAACCATTCCATTAGTTAAAAGGTTAGTTGTTCCTTTATTAACAACTCCTGATGGAAGTAATTGAAATAGGTGATGTTTACCATCAACTATTACTGTGTGTCCAGCATTATTGCCGCCTTGAAATCTTGCTACTACGTCAGCTTTTGAAGCTAAAAAGTCTGTAATTTTACCTTTTCCTTCATCTCCCCAAGCTGTACCAATTACTACTATAGTTTTCATACGTTACCCACTCTTTTAATAATTTCTCTTGCGACCCAAACTCCGTTGGCGCCAGCTTGTGCAAGTCCTCTAGTAATACCTGCACCATCTCCCCCAATAAATAAATTTTCAATTTTAGTTTCAAAATATTTATTTACTTCAATTCTTGCAGAATAAAATTTAGTTTCAACTCCGTATAATAGTGTATGATCACTAGCGATACCTGGAGTAACGTGGTTTAATGCTTCAATCATCTCAACAACTGATTTCATCGTATTATAAGGTAATACTAATCCTAAATCACCAGGTACAGCTTCCTTTAAACTTGGAACTACAAAGTTATGTTTTAAATCATTTTCAGTAGTCGCTCTACCTCTTAAGAAGTCACCATATCTTTGAATAATTACTGTTCCACCAGTTAATTGGTTAGCGATACCACCAATTGCGTGTCCGTATTTATGTGGGTTAGAAAATGGCTCCTCAAATTGATGTGAGACTAATAAAGCAAAGTTAGTATTAGTTGATCCTAACTCCGGACTATTATAGGCATGTCCATTAGCAAGTACCGTTCCACCATGATTTTCAACTACAACGTGACCACTAGGGTTTGAACAAAATGTTCTAACGCTAGTGCCGACAGTGGTGTTGAAAACAAACTTACCTTCATATAGATTTTCATTTATTTCTTCCATAATTAAGTCGTTAGTTTCAACTCTTACACCAATATCAATTTGGTTATTAGTAATTTTTAGTTTATGAGCTTTAGCAATTTGGTGTAACCAACTTGCTCCTTCTCTTCCGGCTGCAACAAATACATATTTTGAATTTAATTTTGTTCCATCTTTTAAAACGACTCCGGTTACTTTTTTATTTTCAACTAAAACTTCTTTAACTTCAGTTCTAAATCTCATTTCGATTTTGCCTTTTAGCTCATCGTAAATTGATTTCATAATTTCTAAATTTTGTTCAGTTCCTAAATGTCTAACTTGAGCACGTAATAGTTTTAGTCCTGTTGCTAAACCTTTACGTTCGATTTCTTTAATTTTAGGTGTTGTAGGGTCTGTAATTACCGTAGTAGCACCATGTTTTAAGTTAATGTCATCAACATATTTAATTAATTTTAAAACTGTGTCTTTACTTAAATAATCAGTCATCCAGCCACCAAATTCAGAGGTAATATTAAATTTTCCATCTGAATATGCTCCAGATCCACCAAAGCCGGTTGTAATTGAACAAGCTGGATAGCATCCTACATATCCTTCGCGATTAACTGGACATTTTTCCAGTTGACCTAAAAGAATTGGACATTTCCTATTATAGATGTCTAACCCCTTATCAATTAATAATACTTTTAGATGTGGCGCCTTTAACATAAACTCATAAGCATTATAAATTCCTGCCGGTCCCGCTCCAACTATAATTACATCATACACATTCTTCACCCTATTCCTACCTTATAATTATACATTAATATTAGATACATTTCTATTCTAAATAATTACTTAAAAAAACATTTACGATAAATAACCAATGTTTCTTTTCTTTTGAGATATCAAACTTAATTCCCACCTTTTCCTTTAGGTAACTAAGTGATACTGGAGTTTGAAAGTGAGAAGCTAACTTAAATAACTTATTCCCGTCAACTTCCTTACTTTTTTCTCTAGAGATTGTAATCTCTACTTTATTTTGAGTAACATCAGTTTTTTCAATTCCAAACTTGTAGGCTTGTTTTTTATATAATTTTTCATACATATATAAAATTAGTTCTTGATCGATTTCACCAAATCTATCAACAAGTTCTAATTTTAAATTTTCTACATCTTGAAAATTATTAATTTTTGAAACTGATTTATGAATTTCAATTCTGACTAAATCATTATCAATATACTCAGGAGCAACGTGTTGTGAAACATATACTTCGTTATTAGTAACTATTTCTCGTTCTTTTCCGGTAATTACCTCTTTTAATAACTCACTATACATTTCAATACCAACTGAATCAATAAATCCTGATTGTTCACTACCTAATAAATCTCCTGCGCCTCTAATTGTTAAATCTTCAACTGCAACTTTAAATCCAGAACCTAATTCAGTGTATCTTTCGATGGCACTTAATCTTTTTTTAGTTGCTTCAGTAAGTATTTTATTCTTATCATACATTAAATATGCATAAGCGATCTTATCTGACCGGCCAACTCTTCCTCTTACTTGATAAAGTTGGGCTAATCCTAATTGATCCGCATCATGAATAATAATCGTATTAGTATTAGGAATATCAATTCCTGTTTCAATAATTGTTGTTGCGACTAGCACATTATATTCATGACTAATAAAATCAGTTAATACTTCCTCAATCTCATTACGGTTCATTTTCCCATGAGCAAAAGTGATTTTAGCTTCTGGTACTAATTTAGATAACTTTTCAACAACTCTCGGAATTGATTGAACTCTGTTGTGTAAATAAAAAACTTGACCACCACGAGCAATTTCTCTTTCAATTGCTTCTTTAATTATTGTATCGTTACGTTCCATTACATAAGTTTGAATTGGATACCTGTTTCGTGGTGGAGTATCTATCATTGACATATCCTTAAGTCCTGATAGCGACATTTGAAGAGTCCTTGGAATTGGTGTTGCGGTTAAGGTAAGAGTATCAACGTTTACCTTTAACTCTTTAATTCTTTCTTTATGTTCAACACCAAATCGTTGTTCCTCATCAATAATAAATAAACCTAAATCTTTAAAACCTATATCATTAGAAAGTAATCTATGTGTCCCAATAACAACATCAATTAATCCTCTTTTAAGTCTATCGATAATTTCTTTTTGTTCCTTTTGAGTTTGAAAACGACTTAATAAAGCGATATTTGCGCCGTACTTATCAAATCGTTCAGTAAACGTATAATAGTGTTGTCTTGCTAAAATTGTAGTAGGTACTAAGTAAGCTACTTGCTTACCATCAAGTACCGCTTTAAAAGCTGCCCTTAAGGCAACTTCAGTTTTACCAAATCCAACATCACCAATAACCAGTCTATCCATCAATTTAGGACTAGACATATCATATAGCGTTTCTTCAATTGCTTTTTGTTGGTCTTTTGTTTCTTCATAAACGAAGTCTTGAGCAAACTCAGTTTCAGCTTGTTTATGAACTCCAAATTCATAAGCATCAGAAACTTCTCTTTGTGCATATAAATTTAAAAGTTTATCTGATAAGTCTTTAATACGTTTTTTAACTCTTGCTTTAGTATTACTCCAAGTCTTACCACCTAAGCGTGATAATTTGGGCTCAGTTCCTTCCTTAGCACCGTATTTTAAGATCATATCAATTTGATCAACTGGAATATACATACTTTCATTATTGGCGTATTCCAACTGAAGATAGTCTCTTTTAACTCCGGTAATATCCATTGTAACTAATCCTAAATATTTAGCGATTCCGTGTTCATAATGAACTACGAAATCTCCTGGTGAAAGTTCACTAACATGTCTAATCTTACTTGATTCATTTAAAACGCTACGATATCTAATTTTAGGTTTAATTTTATTTGATATTAAATGACTATCAGAAATAATTAATATTTTATTATTATTATCAATAAAATTATAAAAATGTTCCTCGTTAATAACATTAATTTCATTTTGAACTATTTTATTTTCATTAAAGAAAAAGCGTTTTTCATTTAAATAGATTTTAAATTTATTAAAAAAGTCTTTATTCTTAATAGTAACTATGGTTGTGTAATTATTAAAATATTCTTTATTATCTAAATAAAATAGTTCAAAATTATTTGAATAATAATTAATATCTTTAATATTTAATGATTCATATTTGTTATACTCGTCAATTCCATAATTGTTAATTTCGATATACTTACCTTTTACTGATTCTTCTAATGATAAATAAAATGGTATTTCTAAATAAGCTTTAGAGTTCCCTAGGCTCATAGAAAAAGATTTAATATCATCTGCGATATTTTTTTCATCAATTACCATTAAATGTTTGTCAATTAAATATATTTCTTTATCTTTAGAGAAGTCTAAAATATTGGTAGGTTTATTATTAAAAAATGAGGTATATATCGAAAGTGTTGAAAAATTTCTTCTATTATAAATATTTTCTAAATCAGTAAATAGTTTTTCTTTTTCTCTTTCATTGAGAGTATAATCTTCAAAATATTTATTAATTTTAGATATAGCCGCATCTTTAATTTCCTCTGTAAAGAAAATCTCATTAAGCGGCATAATATCAATTTGACTTACTGTATCAAAAGATCGTTGATCATCAACATCAAACATTTTGATAACTTCAATTTCATCACCAAAGAAATCTAAACGATACGGAAATTGATTTTCTTTAGTGAAAATATCAACGATATTTCCTCTAACACTAAACTCTCCCGGCCTTTCAACAATATAATTTCTTTCATAACCATTAGCTTGAAGAATATTGGTTAATCTTTCGATAGATATTACATCATTAGTTTTTAATGTTTTAACCGATCTTTTATAATCATCAACTGATAATGTTCTACGTTTTAACCCGATATGAGTCGTTACTACAATGTATGTTTTATCAGTTAATAAAGCCCTTATTGTATATAATCTTTCATTTAAAAAATCAGAAGAACCTAATGCCATTAAAGTAGTTAATGTTGGATCACTTGGATAAAATAATACATTTTCTTCTCCAGCAATAGTTGATAAGTTATCATAATACTTTTGAGCTTCAAATAAATTTGGTAATACGACAAAAACAGTTTTATTTTTTAAAACAAAACTGTTCTTGATTGTTAGCATATTAAAGTATATGTTAGAGTGCTTAAATTTTAAACCAGGCTTTATTTTTTCAAATAAACTTTGGTATTTATTAAGTAAATAAGTTTCGATAATAATATACCTTCTTTACTTATTTTGAGTATTGTACTGAGTCATAATATCTAAATATGGTTTATTTTCAATGAAATATTTTAACGCATCTACCGTATCTAAAATTGATTCTTTAATTAACTTTTCTTCAGACTTAGAAAAGTTACCTAAAACATAATGATCTACTTCCGGTAAATTTGATTGTCCAATTCCAATTCTGATTCTTTTATATTTAGCATTAGATAGATGTTTATCAATATTTTTAAGTCCATTATGACCACCATCACTACCAAATTCTCTTAATCTAATTCTGCCAACATCTAATGCTAAATCATCAACTACAACAATCATGTCATCTATATCTACTTTGTAGTAGTTAACTATTTTTAAGACGGCTTCACCGGATAAATTCATATAGGTAAGTGGTTTAGCAATAATAACTTTTTCATCACCAATTAAAGCTTCAACTATTTCAGCTTTAAAATTAATATTATATTTAAACTTTAGATTTAATTGATTAGCTAATTCGTCAACTACCATAAAACCTAAATTATGTCTCGTATTTTTATATTTTTCTCCTGGATTTCCTAATCCAACAATTAACTTCATTAATCCTCTTCCATTCGGTTAAATATTTGTGAGATAGCTTCATCTTTCATTAAATGAATGATGGTTTCCCCTAATAATGGTCCAACTGATAGTTGGGTAATCTTTGGATTTCTTTTTTCTTCTGGAAGTTCAATTGTATTAGTTACAACAACTTCTTTAATACATGAATTATCAATTCTTTCAATCGCCGGATGTGAAAGAATAGGATGGGTTGCTGCTGCATACACTTCTAGCGCTCCCGCTTTTAATAGTGCAGTTGATGCCGCAATTAATGTTCCTGCAGTATCAATGATATCATCAACGATAATCGCAGTTTTCCCTCTAACTTCCCCAATAATATTAACTACTTCAGCAACATTTGGTTCTGGTCTTCGCTTATCAATAATTGCAAGAGGAACACCACCTAATAAACGTGAAAATTTTCTTGCTCTAGTTGCCCCTCCATGGTCTGGTGATACAATAACAAGATCTTTAATTCTCTTTTTCTTAAAATAACTAGCAAGCAGCGGTGCTGCTGGGAAGTTATCAATTGGAATGTCAAAGAACCCTTGAATCTGTCCAGCGTGTAAATCCATACAAATTACACGTGTTGCTCCAGCTGTTTGTAGCATATCAGCAATTAATTTAGCGGTAATTGGTTCTCTAGATTTAGATTTTCTATCTTGTCTTGAGTAACCATAATACGGCATAATTACGTTTATTGATGCTGCAGATGCTCTTTTTAACGCATCAATCATAATAAATAATTCCATGTAATGTTCATTAACTGGTGAAGATGTTGCTTGAACAATAAAAACGTGACAACCTCTAACACTTTCCTCAATTGAAACTGTCATTTCTTCATCAGCAAACTTTACTACATTTGCATTTGATAGTGGTATGTTAGTACATTTAGCAATTTCTTCAGCTAGTGGTCTATTTCCACTTAACGCAAACAATTTAACTTTTTTTCCATCGATTTCTACCATTTTAATACGCCCCCTATTATAGTATACACTTTCCAAGTGTAAAAAGTAAGAAATAAGTGAAAAAAAGGCGTGGTTTTCACACCTTTTTCATAATCATTTTTTTATTTTAAATAGCGTTAGTTTTATTTTTTCAACACTAATTAAATTAGGATTCCAGTCACTTGTATTTTCGTTTCCGGCACTGACATAATTAATAATATCTGGATACTGATTAGCAAGATCAATTACTTGTCTTAAGACTGCTTCGTTTTTCGGAATATTTTTATCCAGTTCGTGTTGCGGGATTGGCATCCCCCAACCAACATGTTCGTTGTATTCCTCGCCACCAAGCCCTAATCCAAGCATCACCTTAAGAGGCAATTTATCTTCTTTAATTATCTCTAAAGCTCTTATTGCATGGACATTGGGATCATACATTCTAATTTGACGATATCCATCTCTAACTAAAATATGTAAGTCTTCTCTTATCTCTTCATAACTTGGATATACGCCCCATCCTGGGTGTTGATTTTCACGAAAACCAGAATAACAAATACTTTTAATATATTTCATATTTTATCCTCCTTTATAAACAACCATATACCTTTATTATATTGTTTTTTATTAAATAAAAAAAGGAATAAAAATAACACAATTAATATTTATGTAAAAATCATGTAAAGACATCATAGTTTATTTCATAAACTTTGTAAATATGTGATATTATCACTTTTGAGAAGGATATACTTAAAATTACAATTTCAATAGTTAGGTATATATCAATTTATGGCAGATAATTTAGTAATTGAAGTAAAAGGGCTTAGTAAAACTTATAAAAAAGGAGCTAAAGCTGTAGATAATTTAAATTTGATTGTTAAAGAAGGGGAAATCATATTATTTAACAATAAATTTAAAAATAAAATAGATGTTAAGCGTAACATTGGTTTAGTTACTCAAGAAGTCTGTGTTTTTGAACAATTGAACGTAATCGAAAACGTTACGTTTTTCTGTGGTCTTTATATTAATGATAAAGCTACTCGCGATCAGTCTGTTAAAGAAGCAATCGAGTTAGTTCAAACTCAAGATTATATTAAATATAAACCCTCAAAATTAAGTGGTGGTTTATTAAGAAGACTTCATATTGCTTGTGGGATTGCCCACAAACTTAAACTAATCTTCTTTGACTAACCAACTGTCGGTATTGACCCTCAAAGTAGAAACCATATTTTATAGCAAATTAAACGTTTAAATAAAGATGGGGCAACTATTGTTTATACGTCGCATTATATGGAAGAAATTGAGTATTTATGCGACTATATTGTGATTATGGATAAAGGGGAAATTATTGCTAATGGTACATATGATGAATTAATCAATAAAATTGATTTAGTTGAGTTTATCGAAATTGAATATAATAACGAATTTAATGATGATGTTGTTAACGAAATCAAAAAAAACGAAAGAGGTTGTTGAGGTTAACAAAAACAACCCTTACTATAACTGGAGTCTATTATTTATTAAACTTATTATTATATGTTCTTCCACTTACTAGATTATCTGTATTTTTAGGATTAATTATTGATAAAAAAGAAATTGTTTCTATGTTAAGTACTGTCTTTGCTTTAGCACAAGCTTTCTTTACTGGAGCCTTCATACCATCAGAAGTATTATCAGATGGAATTTTAATGTTAGGAAAAGTTTTCCTGGCTGCATATACTATAAAAATTAATGATTTGATGGTTGAGCAAGCTAATGCTGATTTAGGGCTTATCTTCCTCAACGGAGGAATCTTAATCGCATATGCAGTTATATTTGTTGTACTATCTTTAATTATCTTTAAAAAGCGTGTTAAAAAAGAATAGATTTAATATAAAAAGGACTGCAATAATTGCAGTCCTAAAAAAACAAACTAAAATACTTATTACAAAAAATAAGCTATATTAACCAATCTTACTCGTCTTCGTCTTCTACAGCAGGTGGGTTTGATAGAACATTTTCATATTCAGCAATGATTGCGTCTTCAAGTACTTTTCTTGTTTCTGAGTTGATTGGGTGGGCGATATCTCGGTATGATCCATTTGGCATTTTCTTGCTAGGCATTGCAATAAACACGCCTGATTCACCTTCGATAATCTTGATGTCGTGAACAACGAAACTATTGTTGAAAGTAATTGTTGCTACTCCCTTAAGTCTGCTTTCAGATCCGATGACTCTTACCCTAACATCTGTAATCTTCATAATGATCCTCCTAATGCCTTTGCTTATTAATCACATTATAGCACTATTTTCGGCGTTTGTATATACTATTTTTTCATTTTTAGGTCGAATAATTGAATATTTTCGACTTTTTTTAACATTTCTTTAGTTTTTTTACTAGGATTTATTAAATATAACGTTGGACCGGATCCTGTCATTTTAACATTTGAATCAATAACTTTAATCCTTTCATAATAATTATGAAAGATATTATTGGTTGTTAGTGCTGATTTTAATAAATCATTACGAATGCCTTTTTGATATTCTTTAATATTATTGCTCAAATATAGTGATAATTGGTGATCAAAATTATATAAATTATTAGAGATTGTTAAATTTTTGAAGATTTCAGCTGTACTATTAAAAGTTGGTAATACTATTAAAGTAATTAAGTCAAATTTTGGGTAAGAAATAAACTCTAAGCTATCTCCTCTACCAGAAATTATTGCCGGTTTATTATATAAACAAAATAAAATATCACTACCTAATGAATTAGCAATATCTTCTAATTCTTTATTAGGTAAATTTAAGTCAAATAATCTATCAATTCCGCGAATGGTTGCAGCTGCATCTGCGCTGCCTCCTCCAAGGCCGGAAGCCAGTGGAATTTTCTTATACAAAGTTGCTTTAACTTTATCGTTAATATGACCTCTGTCTTGAAACTCTTCGATCACCTTTAATATTAAGTTATTCTTAATTGGAACATTTGATATCACTTCATTTTCATGATGAATTTCTAGGTATATTTCATCATAAAAATCAAGAGGTATAACGATAGATTTCAGTTCGTGAAACCCATCATTTCTCTTACTTAAAACATGAAGATCAAGATTTAATTTTGCATAGGCTTTTTCTTTAATTAAATTCATATTATCTGATTAAATAAATTAATAAAATCATTAAGCGATAATTGTTCGGCTCTTACGCTTTCGATAAATTGATTTACTCTTAATAAAGCGTTTATCGCTTCTTTATTTTGGTTATAATACTCTGTTAAATTATTAGCTAAAGTCTTTCTTTTTTGAGTGAAACACGCTTTAACAAATCTTAAAAAATCTTGTTCTTTTTCTAACGGAATTTCTCTGTTATTTTTCTTTTCCAAACGAATAACAACACTATCAACTTTTGGTACTGGAAAGAATAATTTTTTAGATACATTTGCTACTCTTTCAACATTTGTTAGATATTGAACTATAACTGATAAGGCATTATATTTTTTGGAATTCGGTTTAGATATTAATCTTTCTCCAACTTCTTTTTGCACCATAATTGTAGCGCTATTATAAACATTATTTTCTAGAAATTTAAAAAGAATTGGAGTGGTAATATAGTATGGCAAATTACCTATTAATTCCCACTTTTTATCACTTTTAAAATCAATAGATAAAAAGTCTTTGTAAATGACTTCTAAATTATCATTATTCCTTACTAATTCATCAAGATATATCGTTAAATCTTTATCAATTTCATAAGCGATAACCATCTTAGCTCTTTTAGCTAATTCTTTAGTTAAGGCACCTCTTCCTGGCCCCACTTCAATAACATTTTTATCGTCTATTTTTGATGAAGATACAATCTTATTAATTAAATTAGTATCAGTTATAAAATTTTGTCCAAATTTCTTTTTAGGATCCATTTAATACCTCTTCTATTTCTTTTTTTGAAATATTCATTTTATTTAAATAGTTCAACAGTCTTTTAGCGTTACATTTAGGAAGATTATAATAATTTGATAATTTCTCTCTTTTTGCCTCTGAATTACCACTTCCTGTAAGTCCCAATTCTAGTAAATCGCTAGATTTTAAATCTCCTTGCAGATTTTTTTCAAATGTGATTTCATTTTTTAAGATTTTTTCTAAATCTTCTAACGAGACATGTTCTAATCCAATTTTTTTATTATTTTTAGAAATTGCTTTATCTCTTGGGATATAGATATTTACTGGATTAGACAATTTTTCTGATAATTCTCTTCTAATTTTCTCACCTGGATAATCAGGATCTAATATTAAAATTATTTGATAATTCTTTTCTAATTCAATAAGCTTATTTATCAGTTCATCATCAAATGAAAAACCATTAGTTTTTATTGTCATGATATTTGGATTTAGTTTTTTCAATATTTCTTCGTCTCTAATTCCTTCAACGACATAGATTTTTTTCATTTTGACATCCTTTACTAACTAATAATTGATAATAACTATATGATATAATTATTTTAAGAGGTGATATTATGAAAACTATCTTTACTAAAATAGTTGAAAGGGAAATACCAGCCCACATTATATATGAAGATGATTTGGTTATCGCTTTTTTAGATATTTCACAAGCTACACCAGGTCATACTTTAGTAGTTCCTAAAAAAGAATACAAAAATATTTACGAATTAGATGAAAAAATTGCTAATCATCTATTTGGTGTTGTCGTAAAATTAGCTAAAGCAATCAATACTTCATTAAAACCAAAAGGATTAAATATTTTAAATAACAATGAAGCAGTCGCAGGACAAACTGTTTTCCATTATCACATCCATTTAATACCTAGATATGATGCAGAAGATGTTATATTTAAATTAAATGATCATTCTAAACAGTTAGATCACGACGTGCTATCAAAAAGAGCAGATTTAATTAAATCGGCTCTATAACAAACATAACTCCTTTTCTAACGTTTTTAACTGATATTGATAAGTTAAAGAACGCTAGGGTTTGTTGGGCAATACTCATTCCTAATCCAAACTCACCTTTGTGACCTTTTTCATAAGGTTTAAATATTTTTTCAATAAAATCTTCGTTTATTTGCTCACCGTCATTATAGATGGTGAGTTTTTTATTTTTTAAAACTATTACAATTTTAGTTTTAGCGTAACGCATTGCGTTATCGATAATATTACCAATAGCAATCTCTAAGCTATCTGGAGTTGCAAGATAAGTAGAATTATCTAGATCAGTAACAAACTCTTTATCAAATTTATATTTATTTTTATTAATAATATTTTTAATAATTTCTTTAACAAATATTTCTTCAGGAACTTGATCATTAGTTAAATAGTTAATTTTATTAAGTTGTAATAACTGAACTACTTTATGATTAAGTGTATCTGCTTGTTTGATAATAACGTCGATTTCACTAGCGTCAGTGATTCCGTCTTTAATGGCTTCACCATAGGTTTTTATAACGGAAATAGGTGTCTTGAAATCGTGTGAAATATTTTGCATAATTTCACGTTTTGTTTGTTCGTGTTCTAAAATTTCTAGACGCATTTTTTCAACTGATTTAGCTAAGCTTGATATCTCGTCACGTCCTGACGTATCAATAGGACGCTCATAATTTGTCTTAACTAAAAGTGATACTTCCTCCTCAAGATAGTTAATTCTACCAACAACTAATCTTGACCAAAGAAGAAGTGAAATATTACCTAAAACAATTAATGCAAGAGTGGTAAATCTTAAAGTTTGAGTGAACTCTTCGTTTTGGGCTTTTACGTATCTATCATCAGTAAATGCTAATACATAAAAACCATTTTCTGTTTCTGGATTATGTTTAACTCCTCTTACGTTGTATGTTTTATTTCCGATTTTTCGTTGTGTTTCAAAAGTTTCATTGTTTTCTTCTAATACTAATTCTTGAATATAGTCTTTTAAATCTACGTTTCTAAAAAAATCATCTACTATAGGTGTTGAGTAATAAGGATTTACATCTATTTTATATTCACCTGTATCAGGATCTTGTTTCCATTTATGAATAGTAATCCCAATATAATCATCAGTTCTAAAGTGTTGATTTTCTTTAAATTTGTTAACTACATCTTGAGAATAAATAGTTAACTCATAAATAATTTCTTTGGAATAGATTCTTTGAAACCCAAACTCAAAAATCAATACGAAAACCAGCGATATCATCACTGTAACTATCGTGAATATTACTGAAATCTGAGTTAAGAGTTTCCAACGTTTCATAATAATCTATATCCGTGACCGTAAATTGTTTCAATTCTTAGATTTGGCATTTTTTGACGAAGTCTTCTTAATAAATCGTCAACAACACGGCTGTTTCCTGTATATTCAGGACCCCAAACGTGTTTTAAAATGGCGTCTCTATGGAATGATTCTCCTTTATTATTTAAAAAGAATGCTAATAATTCATATTCTTTATTAGTAAGTGTAATAACTTTATCTTTTTCTTTAATTTCTCGTTTTTCTGTATTAATTTCATATGTTTCATAAATAATTGAAGAAGATTGCTGATGGGCATTTCTTCTTAATACAGCTTTAACTCTTAAAACTAGCTCTCTTGGAGCAAAAGGTTTAGCGATATAATCATCACTACCTAATTCTAATCCTTCAACCTTATCCATAGCTTGATCTCTAGCAGAAGTAAATATTACTGATGTTTGAGGTTGAGCTTCTTTAATTTTAGTAATCAAATCAAATCCATTAATTTTACCAGGTAGCATAATATCTAAAATCCATAAGTCTACTGGATCATTAATGTGTTTCATTGCGCTTTCACCGTCATGAAAAACTGTTACTTCATAACCCTCTCTTACTAAGTAACGTTTTATCATATCGGCGATATTTAATTCGTCTTCAACATAATAAATTTTCATCATATTATATTTTCCTTTCTATTATCATTTGATAATATCAGTTTTTAAATAAGGAACTAGCACCTTAGGTACAGTGATTGTTCCATCAGCATTTTGATAGTTTTCTAATATAGCAATAACTGTTCTACCGACTGCAATTCCCGAACCATTTAATGTATGAACATATTCAGTTTTAGATTCTTTAGAACGCTTAAATCTAATGTTAGCACGTCTTGCTTGATAGTCTTCAGCATTGCTTATAGAAGCGATTTCTCGGTATTTGTCTTGCCCAGGAAGCCACACTTCAATATCATAAGTCTTAGCCATTGAAAATCCCATGTCTCCTGTTGATAATACTACAACACGATAAGGTAATTCAAGTTTTTGTAAGATTGATTCAGCACTCGCTAACATAAAGTCTAATTCTTTATAAGAATCTTCTGGTGTGCTAAATTTAATTAATTCTACTTTATTAAATTGATGTTGTCTTAACATACCCTTTGTATCTCTACCTGCAGATCCTGCCTCAGAACGAAATGCCATTGTATATGCACAATATTTAAGTGGAAGAATATCAGCATCAATTATTTCATCACGATACATATTAATCATTGGAACTTCAGCTGTTGGGTTTAAAAACCAATCAAACTTTTCAAGTTTAAATGACTCTTCCTTAAATTTAGGAAACTGTCCTGTTCCGTACATACTATCTTCATTTACGATATACGGAGGAATACATTCAGTATAACCACCTTCTTGAGAGTGTACGTCCATCATAAATTGAATTAAAGCACGTTCTAATCTAGCACCAAGACCAACTTCGTAAACAAATCTAGGTCCAGTAACTTTAGCTGCTCTTTGAAAATCTAAAATTCCAAGACCAACTCCAAGCTCAACGTGATCTTTAATAGGAAAATCAAATTTTCTTGGAGTACCCCACTTCTTAATTTCTTTATTTGCGCCTTCATCAGTACCAACTGGACTTTCTTTAGAAGGTAAATTAGGTGTAATTAATAAAATATCTCTAATTTTAGTTTCTAATGCATTAATATCTTCGTCAATTTGTTTAATCTTATCACCGAAGTCTGCAACGCTAGCTAAAACCTCAGATGCATCTTTTCCTTGTCTTTTATATTCTCCAATTAGTTTAGAAGTTTGGTTTCTTTTAGCTTTTAAATCATCACCTTCGATAATAAGGTCACGTCTTTTGTCAACCAAAAGAGGGACTTCTTTTAAATAAGAGAAGTCGCCACCTCTAGTTTCTAATCTTTTTATAACTTCATTAGTGTTTTCACAAATTAATTTTAAATCTAACATTTTTACGCCCCCTATTACTCGTCAAAAATGCTTTCTTTAGTTATTGTTGGTTCTTCATCTTCCTCATCAACAATTGGTTTTAATTCAACAACTTCAATTTCAGTTTCTTGGTTATTGTTAAGTTCTAATTGTTTTTGAGTAAATTCAATGGTTTCAACATTTTCTTCTTCACTTTCAATGTGATCAACAACAGCAGTAGTAGATACTAAATGATCTTGACGTAATTTAATTATTTTAACTCCTTGAGTAACTCTGCTTGTTCTTGAGATTTGAGAAATAGGAGTTCTAATTACCATACCACGATTTGAAATAACAATTAAATCATTATCTTCACTAACTACTCTTAAGGCTGATAATTTACCATTACGTTCTGTAACATTTAGTGTTAATACCCCTTTACCTCCACGATTTTGTTGACGATACTCATCAACACTTGTTCTCTTGCCATAGCCTTTTTCCGAAATTACAAGGACATCGTGTTCACTACTTGGAATAACGCCACCACCAACGATATATTCTCCTTCCTCTAGTCTCATACCGATAACACCTGAAGTGTTTCTTCCGGTAGGTCTAACATCAGATTCAGCAAATCTAATTGATTTACCGCTAACTGATCCTAGAATAATATCTTTTTGTCCATTTGTTACATTTACAGCTAGTAATTCGTCATCTTCTTTTAATGCGATTGCGATAATACCGTTAGTTCTAATGTTTTTGAAATCTGTAACAGGAGTACGTTTAACGATCCCGTTTTTAGTAGTAAAGAATAAATATGATTCTTCACACTCAAAATCTTTAACACTTGTTGCTGCTGCTAAAGTTTCATCTTTATCGAAATTTAATAAGTTAACGATTGGTAATCCCTTAGCCGTTCTTCCAAGATCAGGAATTTCATAACCTTTCATCTTATAAACTCTACCTTTATTAGTAAAGAATAAGTGATAGTCGTGAGTAGAAGTAAGTCCCATATGTTCAACGAAGTCATCATCGTGAACTTTCATTCCTGTAACTCCGACTCCACCACGGTTTTGAATCTTATAATCTTCAACTGGCATACGTTTAATATATCCTTGATTAGTAACAGTGATAATTACATCTTCAACTGGGATTAAATCCTCGTTTTCAATACTTAAATCTGCATGTAAGTTAATTCGAGACATTCTTGGAGTTTGAAATCTTTGTTTGATTTTTAACAACTCTTCAGAAATAATATCAAATTTACGTTCTTTACAAGCTAAAATTTCTTTGTATTCTTGGATCTTTAACCCTAAATCATGATGTTCAATTCTGATCTTTTCAATTTCTAATCCTGTTAAACGTTGCAGGCGCATATCAAGGATTGCTCTTGCTTGTGTATCAGTTAATTCATACGCATCAATTAATTTTTCTCTAGCTTCATCACCAGTCTTAGATTCTTTAATCATTTCAATTGCTCTATCAATATCATTTAAAGCAATAATTAAACCTTCTAAGATATGTTGTCTAGCTTCAGCTTTTTCTAAATCAAATTGTGTTCTTCTTTGAATTACTTCAACTTGATGATCAACATAATGAGCAATCATTTCTTTTAAGTTTAAAGTTTTTGGTTGACCATTAACTAAAGCAATCATATTTAAGCTATATGATGTTTGTAGTTGAGTATATTTGTATAAGTTATTTAACATTACTTCAGGAATAATGTCTTTTCTTAACTCAATAACAACTCTCATACCTTTACGGTTTGATTCATCACGTAAATCAGTAATTCCTTCGATTACTTTATCTTTAACGATTTCAGCGATCTTGTCGATTAGTCTAGTTTTATTAACTTGATATGGAATTTCAGTAATAATAATTGCTGATTTATTCTTATAATGAACAATTTCAGTAGTAGCTCTAATCGCTATTTTACCATTACCTGTTTCATATCCTTCTCTTAAACCTGTTAATCCTAAGATTTGGCCTCCTGTTGGGAAATCTGGCCCTTTGATGTGCTCCATTAATTCAGGAATAGTTATCTCTTTATTTTGAATATAAGCTAGTGTTCCATCAATAACTTCACCTAAGTTATGTGGTGGAATTTCAGTAGCCATACCAACAGCGATTCCGCTAGCTCCGTTTACTAATAAGTTAGGATATCTTGCTGGAAATACGCCTGGTTCTTTTTCACTATTATCATAGTTATCAACGAAGTCAACTGTGTTTTTATCTAGATCACGAACTAACTCCATTGCCATTTTTGACATTCTTGCTTCAGTATAACGCATTGCTGCCGCTGAGTCACCATCAATTGATCCAAAGTTACCGTGACCATCAACTAGTGGTTCACGGTAGTTAAATGGTTGCGCCATTCTAACCATTGCATCATAAACGCTTGAATCTCCATGTGGGTGATACTTACCGATAACTTCCCCAACGATTCTTGCTGATTTTTTATGTGGACGATCAGCATACATTCCTAAATCATTCATTGCGTAAATGATTCTACGTTGCACTGGTTTCATACCATCTCTAACATCTGGTAATGCTCTTGAAACGATAACACTCATTGCATAACTTAAAAATGAGGTTTTCATTTCAGATGAAATGTTAACTTCTTTTATTTTACCGTGATTATGTTCATCATCATTATATCCATCTTCATGTTCTAATTCATCTTGTTCTTCGATGTCATCTATTTTTTTAATGTCTTCCATCTTCAAAACCTCCTATTAAGCATCAATATTCTTAGCGAAAACTGCATTTTCGTTAATAAAATCTTTTCTTGGTTCAACTTCTTCACCCATTAACATAGTAAATACGTTATCTGCATCAATTGCATCTTTTAATGAAACTTGAAGTAATGTTCTCGTTTCTGGGTTCATCGTTGTGTCCCATAATTGTTCTGGGTTCATTTCCCCAAGACCTTTATATCTTTGAAGTTGTGGGCGTCCTCCCAACTCATTAAGTAATTTTTCTAATGTTTCATCGTCATAAACATATTCAGCTCGTCTACCTGAAGTAACTTTATATAAAGGTGGTTGAGCGATATAAATATATCCTAAATCGATTAATCCCTTCATATAACGATAGAAGAATGTAAGAAGAAGTGTTCTAATGTGAGCACCATCAACGTCAGCATCCGTCATAATAACAATTTTATGATATCTAGCTTTTGATGCATCAAATTCTTCACCAATTCCAGTACCGATCGCTTGAATCATTGAAATAATTTCTTTGTTAGATAAAATACGATCTAATCTAGCTTTTTCAACATTTAAGATCTTACCTCTAAGTGATAAGATAGCTTGGAATTCTGATTCTCTACCTTGTTTTGCAGATCCACCAGCTGAATCCCCTTCCACGATGTATAATTCAGAAATTTCAGGGTTTTTGCTGCGGCAATCTGCTAATTTAGAAGCGAATCCTAATGACTCTAGTGGTGATTTTCTTCTAGTAGCTTCTCTTGCTTTTCTAGCAGCAATTCTAGCACGAGATGCCGTTAATGATTTTTCAACAATCGCTTTAGCATCTTGTGGATTTTCAAGTAAGAATCTTTCTAATCCTTCTTGAGTTACTTGAGAAGCAATTTGTCTAACTTCTGGGTTACCTAATTTAGTCTTAGTTTGTCCTTCAAATTGCGGATTAGGATGTTTAACTGAAATAACACAGATTAACCCTTCTCTTGTATCTTCACCAATGAAAGAATCGTCTTTTTTAAGTAAATTAGCTTCAGTAGCATATTTATTAAGCACTCTTGTTAAAGCCATCTTAAAGCCATCTTCATGCATCCCTCCTTCATGAGTTGCGATATTATTAACGAAAGAAATTAAGTTGGTTGAATATGAATCATTATATTGAAGAGCTACTTCAATAGAGATATCATCGACAACTTTTTCAATCGCAATAATATCTTCGTTAACTTTAGCTCTGTTTCCATTTAAGAAACGAACATATTCAACAATACCACCGTCATATTGATAATTCTTTTCAATAGGAATTTCACCGCGAGCATCAATTAAAGTTATCTTTAATCCTTTATTTAAGAATGCTAACTGTTGAATTCTATTACGTAAGATTTCATAATCATATTCTTGAGTTTCAACAAAGACGGTTTTATCAAACTTAAATAAGATTTTAGTTCCTGTCTGATCACTTTCACCCAATGTTTGAAGTTCACCAACTGGTTCACCATATGCAAAATCTTGACGATATGAAAAACCATCTCTTTGGATGAATACGATAAATGATTCTGATAGTGCGTTTACAACCGAAGCACCTACTCCGTGTAACCCACCTGACACCTTGTATGACTTACCGTCAAACTTACCACCAGCATGAAGTGTCGTTAAAATGGTCTCGACAGCTGGTCTACCGGTCTTAGGATGTAAGTCAACAGGAATACCACGTCCGTTATCAGTAACTTGGATATAACCATCTTTTAAAATTTCAACTAAAATGTGGTCAGCATAACCACCTAAAACTTCGTCGATACCATTATCAACGATTTCCCATACTAAATGGTGTAACCCTCTTGATCCGGTACTACCAATATACATTCCCGGTCTTAATCTGACCGCTTCTAGTCCTTCTAATATTTGAATATTCTCGGCACTATAATTACTGTTATTATTTTTGTTATCCAAGTTCGATCTCTCCTTCTATTTTAATAGTTTGAATCTTGTCTGTTGGTTTTATTTCTTTAACACTTGTCATTATTATTTGATTATCCTTTGGTAAATTATTCAAAAATATTTTTTGATTTTTTTCATCTAATTCACTTAGAATATCATCAAGTAATAAGATTGGTTTTTGTTTACTTATTTTAGTTATTAATTGTAGTAGTGCGATTTTTATCGCAATCACAATCAACCTTTGTTCACCTTGTGAAGCATAAACTTTGCTATCTTGACCACCGATATTAATAATAAAATCATCTTTATGTGGTCCTGCATTGGTACTTTCATACACAACATCACGATCTTGCTTAGTTTCAAACCAGTTTTTTAATCCTTTTACTGTTTGATCTGGTTTATAAACTATTTCAATTTCACCAATATCAAATTTTTGTGGTTGATTTTTTAATTCTTCATTTAATAAGTTGATAACTTCCGTTCGTTTTTCAATTATTTTAGTAGCAACTTCTAAAAGTTGTTTTCCTAAAATATTTAAAAACGTATAATCATCACCAATTTGGATATTTTTAAGTAACGCATTTCTCTGTTTTAGAATCTTACGATACTTATTAAGAGAAGCTAGATATTCTTTATCAAGTAACATCCACTCTAAATCTATAAAATTGCGCTTATCCATTGGTGTTCCTTTAATCAGGAGTATATCCTCAGAAGTAAACATTACTACGTTAAAACTGCCGATATAATCACTTATGCGCCTTTTTTCAACGCCATTAGCGCTTAATCTTTTTCCTGTTTTGGAAATTACAACTTCGTTTCTTTTGTTATTATCAAAGAGAATTTTAATTTTTGCAAAGTTTTCATCATTCTTAATTAAGTCTTTATCATTGTTGGTTCTCATTGATTTAGTAGTAGAAGCGAAATAGATAGCTTCTAAGATTGCTGTTTTACCTACACCGTTATTTCCATAGATATAGGATTTAATATTATCAAAATCTAGCGAAATATATTCATGATTTCTAAAATTGGTTAATTCAATTTTTTTAATCATTTGGATATCACGAACCTCAAATTATTAATTTTGATCTTATCTCCAGGATATATTTTTTTACCCCGACGATCTTCAAGTACATCATTTAAATATACTTTATTTTCTAATAAAAAATACTTGGCCTCACCGCCAGTATTTATAAGATCGGTTAATTTTAATAATTGGACTAAAGTGATATATTCAGTATCGATTTTGATAATTTCCATTTTGCAACTCCTATTTTATATTCATATTATAACATAATATGATTAAAATAGCAAAATTTGAGAGTTTTTCGCTGTGTTCACTTTAGGTGTTGCCGACTTTTTCATTGAATTAATCCTTCTTTCCTTAATTCTTCATAAATTCCGTATACATCAATTGGAAAATCAGCGTTATATATTTCTGTGATACTTAAATTATATTTAAGATCCATAATTGATTCAAATATATAGTTAGGAATCTCTTTCAATTCTAATATCTGTTTCAGGCTTTGTTGAATTAAATACAAATTGATATATCCTTTCAATCTTTTTGTCGAAACACCTCTATATTTTTTCATGAAAAATTTAAAATTAGAGTGCGCATTATTTATAAGATTTAAGTTATATCCATTTCTACTATAACTGTTTCCTGGCATTACTGGTTCGTGATATGAATCTCTTTCAATAGCAAACTCCATATAGGCCCTTTCACCATCAGTTACAATAGTTGAACCACTTAATATTAATGGCTTTAAAAATGAGTCTAGCTTAGAATGAGATAATCTTCCAACGCCATTAATATTAAATAAACTTCTTTTATTTTCATCAATAACAGTTTGAATACAAACAAGTTCCCGGAGGCCAACAGCAGAAGTTTTTCTAACATATGATTTTCTAGGCATCTTATCTTTTTTAGTTCCCTTTAGATTGATTTTTATAAAGGTTTCATCTGAATATAAAACCTTGGCTAAGGGATTTTCTTTATCAATAAACTCATCCAACAAAGCAATAATCTTAGTTCTCCATTCCCATATCGTTTTAATAGGAATATCTAGCTTACTGGAAATATTTCTAATAGATAACCCATCAAGAGTATATTCGATCATTTGATATAAATAATCACCAAACTTTCGAGTGCCTTTTAAATAACTATTAGTGTTAGATGAAAAACTCTTTCTACATTTGGAGTTTAAGCATAAATATCTTTGAGTTCCGTTTTTCATCTTGCCGTTTTTCTTAGTAATTTTTGAATGGCAGTGAGGACAACTTGGAAATGGTTCTGAATCAACTTGATAAATTAATTTTTTTGATTTAATTAAGCTCGTAACGAAGTTTTTCACCTGAAATAATTCTGGTATATCAAAGACTTTAATTTCATTAGTAACTAACTCATAACTATTCATATCAAGGACCTCCTAAAATATAAATAGACCCTATGGCTAGCCAATCCGATAGATAATTAATCGCTAAATAAATTACACGTCTGATTGGCTAGACACAAGGTCTAATTTTTAAAAATATATTTATTTTTGACGTGTATTTATTTAGCAATTTCATTTTATCACATATTTTTATCGTCAGCAACACTTAACGTTAACACAGCTGATAGAAGTTATAATAAGTATACGCTTACTCCCATAATTTCTATCTTTTAATATTTCAATATTGAAATTAGATAAATCTAAATCTAAGGTTTTACTTATTTCAATTATTATTACTCCAGTTTCATTTAATCTAGGTAAAATAAGTTTAATAACATTTTCATATATCCCCTTAAAATATGGTGGATCGATAAAGATTAAGTCAAATTTCAAGTTATTATTTTCATAATGATTAATAGCTTTTTCATAGTCAAGATTATGAACTGTAGCATTCAACTCTTCATTTAAAGATTTGATATTTTCTTTAATGAGTTTAACGTTTTTACGATCAATATCATTAAAATATACATGCTTTGCACCTCTTGATAAAGCCTCTAAACCATACTGGCCACTTCCTGCAAATAAATCTAAAACGGTAAAATCAGTAATATCTGAAAGCATATTAAAAACTCCTTCTCTAACCATATTAGAGGTAGGTCTTGTCGTTTCGGATTTATGATATTTTATTATTCTTGAGCGGTGCTTTCCAGAAATTATTTTCATATTATCAAAAATATAAGGGGGATTATTCCCCTTCTTTTGTTTCAGATTGAACTTGACTTGGTTTAGCTGGTTTTGTTGGGAAAATTTTCTTTGGCTTTTGTGATACCCAAAAGAGTAATATGTGAAGTCCTTGAAGACCGTAAATAAAAAATAACTGATTAAAGAAATCTTGGGCATTTTGCAGTACAGCTACTCGCCAAATTGTTAAAAATAAAGTGAAAAATGCGATAAACCAGTGGATTATTAACCCAACAACTGGGAAACTAATTGATATTTTTTCAAAATTTACAATACTCTTTTTGAAAAGATATAAGATGTGTAATACGCTAATCGCTATTACACCAATAAACATTGGGATTGTAAAAATTAATCCTAATACTGATAAAGTTCTAATATTTCCACCAAAGCCTCGCCAGTTATCATAATTAATGATGTTAACTAGTAAGAAATAAAATAATAAAAATAAAGGAATTAAACCAATTAGCATTAATTTATTGCTATCAGTTAAAAACTCTTCTTTTGTTACTTTATCAGGTAAAACTTGATCAGCTAATTTAGTTCCACATACTGCGCATTCTTTAGCGCCTTCTACCACAACGTTACCGCACACATTACATTTCATATAGATACTCCTTTATTTATATATAAAATTAATAAAATAAAATTACATAATAAAAATCTAGAGGTTGGTTGAACACGTATGTTCAAAAGTAGGATCCCTTAACCAACTTGATATATTGGGAATCTAAATTAATGGATTGCACGCCTATATCTTGGAAGGTTCCAAAAAAATATGGTTTGGGTTCGACGAGTACCTCTAGACACCTTTATCATAACACTTTGATTACCATATTTCAAGGCTATATTACAAATTATCCTTTAATATTTCATTCATTTTATCTTTTAAATCATCTCTTCTTAAAGCGTACTCAACAATTGCTTTTAAATATCCGTCTTTTGAACCAATATCATAACGTTTAGCTTTAATATCATAAGAGTATAATTTAGTTTCTTTAGTACTATTTAAAATGGCATCAGTTAATTGAATTTCCCCACCAACACCTTTAGTTTGAGTTTCTAAATATTTAAAGATAACAGGTTTTAGGATATATCTACCGCAAGCGGCACTTCTTGAAGGTGCATCTTCGGTTTTTGGTTTTTCAACAAAGCCTTTTAATTCATAAACTGGTCCTTTTTGATTTGAAATTGGATCAGCAATTCCATATTTAATAGTTTCTTCATCACGAACTGTCATTGTTCCTAAAATATGTCCGTCATATTTTTCAAATACTTCAATTAATTCGCCGATTGCAGGCATGTCTTTGCCATAAAATAAATCATCACCTAATAAAACGGCAAATGGTTCGTTGCCAACGAATTCTTTAGCTTGTAATACAGCATGGCCAAGGCCAAGCTGTTCATGTTGAATTACATATTCAACATTTAAGTGATCATATTCTCTAATTAGTCTTAATCCTTCTTGATTATTTTTTTCAATTAAGAAATTTTCTAATACTTCATTGGTCTTGAAGAAGTTTAATATTTCTTTTTTATGAGGACTAATAATAAGTAAAATTTCTTTAATTCCTGCTTCATAAGCTTCTCTTACAACATATTCAATTGCTGGTCTATCGATAATTGGTAGTAATTCTTTGGAAACTACTTTCGTAATTGGTAAAAATCTCGTTCCAAAGCCAGCGGCTGGAATAACTGCTTTTTTAATTTTCAAATTCTTCACCTCTTGTACCGGCCGTAATTCTAATATAATGGCCATCATTGATTAATACGTTTAATAATATTTCTCTAACTTTTAAATCAATTAAATAGTCAACATTAGCAATTTCAAATTGAGTTTTAATAGTAATTACATTTTCTTTAAATGATACTAAATCTACCGAATATAAATTAATAAACTCTCTTAAACCTTGAGTACTAGTAAAATAAAAATACATTGTGATAATTAATGGTTTATTAATTTCTAAATTTTTCATCAGTTTACCAAATGAGACAGCACGCGCAACAATGTAGTCATCGGTTTTGAAAAATTTATTTTCAAATATTTCATGAGTTGGATCTTGTGTAATGGTAGTAAGAGCGTTTGTTTTATATTTTTTCTCTAAAAAATTAGAAAATAACTCCGGTGAGTTTAAATGATTCTTATGAAATTGAGTATAAATAATTACGCTTGTACCAGTATCAATATATGCGGTAATAAAAAATAATCTAAAGTTAGCATAAGCTAAAACGTCACTTAATTTTTCGTTAAATGATTCAATATCTAAGTTTAATTCATATTTGCCAACGGTTGTAAAATAGTCATTATACATATATGGTTCATATAATAAGTTTGCATAAACATAATAGTTATTATTAGTATCTAAATAACTACTTGCGTGATAAGTGACTCTTCTAAAATATGAATATATTTCGTATATCACTAGTAATAATCCGACTAAACCAGATACTGAAGCGATAATAATTTTCCAGTGTAGTGGTAGATCAGTCATAAATGCCAAAATTGGCATTGGTAAAAAAAACATTGGTTTAACAATGTGTCTCAATGATGTAAATCCTTTTTTATAAATAATTAAAGCTGAGACAAAAATTGAAATTACGATATAGAAAACTAGAATTGATTCTAAGCGGAATTGTTGTAAGTCATCAGCCATCATATTAAGCTCAAATAGCGATAAAAAGATTCCAATTCCCGCTAGTGCAAACGTTGAAATATTAACTAAACTATAATACCTTTTCTTTTTATAATATTTTTTAGTTTGCGGTAAGTGATAGTATTCTTTCATTTTAGCGCGGTAATCAAATATCGGGAAATAACTACGTTTCACTAACATTTGAAACTCAATTGGATCTGGGCTATCAAGTTTTTTGGCTAATTTATTGTCAATATAGGCTAGTGGATTAAGTAGGAAAATAAATGTTCCAATAATAATTAACGCGAAGCGATATTGTTGGAAAAAATAAAGAAGTAAAAATAGTGCTAACCCGTATATCAAGTAGACAAACAGTTTAGATAAGCCGCCAATAAAGTATATAACTAAATAAAATAGAGCTATAAAATACACTAAAAGGAAAACGGGTCTGACGTTTCCTGGTAATAGTGGTGGTAATATTAATAAAGCGAATGTTAGCACCAAAAATATAATCGATGCAATATAAAATCTTTTCTTCATAATATTATTATACCACTCTAGTGATATAATCTTTTATTTATTCTCAAATAAAAAAGTCCTAAAGACTAATTTTGGTAAATAGTCTTAAAGGACTTTTCAATTATTTTACGTTCGCTTCGATTAATTCAACTAATTCAGCTTTTTTAAGTGCGCTATATCCAGTTAATCCCATATCTTTAGCGATTTCTTTTAATTCGCTAACGGTTTTAGCTGAGTATTCAACTTTAGCTTTTGGAGCTTTAGGTGCAGCTGGTTTTTCAGCTGGTTTAGTTTCAACTTTTTTAATTTCAGATTTAACTACTGGCTTAGCTTCAACTTTCGCTGGTGGATTTTTAATAGCTTCTTTCGCGATATTTGTTAACTGTGTGAATGCTTTTGCATCATGAACAGCTAAATCAGCTAAGATTTTTCTGTTGATATCAACATTTGCTAATTTTAATCCGTGAATTAATTGTGAATATTTCATATCGTTTAACTTGCAAGCTGCGTTAATTCTAGTAATCCACAATTTTCTGAATTGACGTTTTCTTTGTTTGCGGTCACGATATTGATATCTCATTGAACGCATAACTTGTTCGTTAGCAGTACGGTATAAAGTTCTCTTTGAACCGAAATAACCTTTAGCTTGCTTTAATACTTTTTTACGACGTGCTCTTGTTACTTTACTGTTTTTAACTCTTGGCATTTTCGGTTACCTCCTATTTCATATTAGAAATAAGTGTTTTAATACGTTTCTCATCTGATTTATGAACACTTGTTTCTTTTCTTAATTGTCTAATTTGTTTTTGTGATTTTGATGCTGATAAGTGTCCTCTATAAGCGTGAGAACGTCTTAATTTACCAGTACCAGTAATCTTAATTCTTTTTTTAAGTCCGCTGTGCGTCTTTTGTTTTGGCATAGTAATCTTTCTCCTTTATTTTTGCGTATTTGGTGCTAAAATGGCGATCATGTTACGACCTTCCATTTTAGGTTTGGATTCAACTGTAATAGTATCTCCTAATTCAGCGATAAACTTTTCCATAGTTTCCATACCAATATCCGTATGTGCTAGCATACGGCCATAGAAACGGATTGAAAGTTTAACTTTATCGCCATCTTTAATGAATCTTTGAGCATGTTTTAGTTTAGTGTTAAAATCATGTACATCGATTGTTGGGCTCAATCTAATTTCCTTTAAATTGACTACTACTTGGTTTCTTCTAATCTCTTTTAATCTCTTTTGCTGATCAAAACGATATTTAGAGTAGTCCATAATTTTAGCGACTAAAGGGTCACTTTGAGCAGCGACAACAACTAAGTCTAAGCCAGCGTCATAAGCCATTTTTAAAGCTTTATCACGCGTCATAACTCCTTGATTATTGCCGTTTTCATCAATTAATAAGACATTACCATTAGGGATATCCTCATTAACTAACTCGTTGCTTTTTCCTTTTACTGGTCTTCTTATAAAATTCACCTCCAAATAAATTTATTACAAAGAAAAAGGGCATATAATTGCCCCCACATAAAAGTCATAACAAAACAGTTAATTTAACATCTAGTGACTTTTATACCTATTGACCGAATCAATCAGGTGAGAGGCTCCTCTTCTTTCCACGTGTATTATTATAAACTATTAAAAGTTCAAATGCAAATAATTTAATTAAATTCTGATCAAATCAAATATTTTCATTTAAAAACGTTATAAAGTAAATATATACCAATAACATTATATAACAAATTAAATAGAAATACCCTAATGTATACTCATATATCTTACAGTTAGATAAAGGGATTAAATAACCAAATATTATTTTATCATTATCTTCTTGAATAAAAGTGATTACTACAAAAACTATTAAAATTAAAAAACTTAATCCTTTACGGTTATCTCTAATTAATATTAATAAAAGTAACGTCATTATTATATAATCAGGTATCAATTTTATAAACTCTTTAAAATAATTAATATCAAATTGGTAGTATGACGTCGTTACAAATGGTATGACAATCACTATTGAATAAATAATTATAATTAACCATAAAACAATTAGAAGATAAAAGATCAACTTATAAAAAGCGATCTTTCCTCTTTTAAAATAGGCAATTAATGGTTTAATAAATTGTGCGTCATGTTCAATTAAAATTAAAGATATCGTAAACATTAAAATATAACGAATAATCATCATAATTCTTCCGTGATATTCTTGATTGTATAAATTATTGTTTAAAAACATCTCACTTTGAGATGTTCCGGGAATTGAGATAACTATTGATAGCATTGAAACTAAAAGTAAAACTATTAAAATAATTATTCTCATTTTTTTATTAAAGAAATGACTGAAAAAGTATTTAATCATAGTTTTAAGTGATATGTAGCTAGTTTTTCAAAAACTTTTGGGTTATGAGTTGAGATGATAATTGATTTTCCTTCTTCTTTTAATTTTATAATAATTCTTTTTAAGGTATTTACCGTTTTGGTATCTAGTCCTGATAGAGGTTCATCTAAAATGATTAAATCGCTATTTCCAATAAAGGTACTTGCAATTGCGACTCTTTGATAATTACCTTTTGATAAGTGTGCGATCTTTTTATAAAGGGGAATATCTAAATCTACTAATAATTTTAAGTTTAAAGAAACATTTTTAAGTTTACTAATTTGATATAAGTAATCATAAGATGTTAAAAAATAAGGTAGGCTTGTTTTTTCGGGAAGATAATTAAATTTAATATCTTTATAATATGTAATTTTGCCGTTATCAGGCTTAATAAAGCCTAAAATTAACTTAATTAAGGTGGTTTTACCACTTCCATTAGTTCCGGTTACTAAAAGTAGTTCATGCTTGTTTACCCTTAAATTAAAGGTTTTATTAAGATAGTATTTACTTGCATTATTAAGTTCAATTAGCTTCATAGACATTACATAAATCAAAAGCGGTTTTAAGTGTTTGATAATCATTAAAATATAAAAAGTTATCAACTATTTGCATCTTTGTTGTTCCGTTTTTAGTAATTGTTAAAATAAGTGGCACTTGAAATAGTAAAATTTTTTCAAATGGAATTAAGATGTGTATTTCATTTTGTTTAATCTCAAATGATAAATTATTGACACCGTCAATTGAAATAGATTCAATTAAGGTGTTATTTAGATCATCAGTTTCTAAAATAATTTTATTTAATCTTGGAAATTCACTTCCTTGGAGTTGATATCCGTGAAGTCCTAAGATATTTATTTGAATATCTTTTCCTACATTTGGATAATATAAGAAATTGAATTTCCCAATTTTTAATAAGTAATTAGTTCCGTCTAATAACTGAATTTCTAAATGAGCCTCTTCTATTAGTAAATTAGTTTCTAATCGGGGCATTTTAAAATGATAGTTATAACAATAATAATCATCACCGATATATTTTTCTTCGTGTGAATAATTAATGTCTAGTAATTCTAATTCAAAACGGTTAGTTTCATCTAAACTTACTAAAAAAGAGTAGTTAATGTTTTCCTTAAAGTTAATTTTATGTTTCTTTTTATTAGAATATATTTTAATAGTGATATTTTTAGAATCCGTGTAGACGTAATTATAATCAGTATTAACGGTTAGTAGTTTATCTGATACTTTTGGTTTATTCGTTATAATAATTGCGATAATCGCTCCTAAGATTAGGATACCTGAGATAATAAATAAAATTCTTTGTGTCATATTCTTTTTTTCTCCATTCGGTAGAAAATACTATTAATTTGCATATATTCAAAGCCGCCAGTATGCGTTCTAAACCAAAATACATATCTTGAGGCAACTCCGTTAGTGAGCCTACCATTACCTTTAATAAAGATATCTAATTGTGTCATTGGATCAACTTGAATTTTAGTTGACATCGACTCAGTTTGACTAATCGTAATGGTGGCGTCAGCTTTAATATTAAGTTTTTTAGTAAGTCCTAATTTAAATCCTTTAACGGTACCTCCGATACTAGGTTCAACTCCGCCAGAGGCACCTATAGCGTATTTTTGAGTCATTTCAGTTTTAATAGTTTTATCTAAGACTATCGGGGTAGTTCCTGTATTTCTAATTGAAGTTAGTGTCGTTTTAGTAAAGTTAACTTTAGCACTTCTTACGATTGTATGGATTTGCCATCCGGCAAACCTTCTTTTTGATACCTTGGGATAATACGATTTTATATCATCACTTGAATACTCTTTTAAGAATTTTAGATTTGGATTTTCAAAAGTAATTTCTTGATAACTATCAATTAAACCGGCTTTTACTGTTTCTTTAAGGGTATAAAAACCTAAAAATAAAATAAAGATAATAATTATTTTTTTCATAGTGTCCTCCTTTTAATTAATATTAGAGTAATCAATTTGAAATTACTTGAAAATAAAAAAAGGGGCTGTAAAGAAATGAAGAATTAATTTTTCTTCTTAGTACTTTACAGTCCTTTTTTCTTTTTTAGATAGAAAATATCGTAGTTCTACTAAAAAACACCTATTTTTA